>MDTE01138291.1_pt1 | contig 34349 bp, 35 predicted proteins | sample 811231 | NCBI WGS metagenome assembly MDTE01 (sample SAMN05326651, study PRJNA326480) | marine metagenome | isolation source: seawater | place: Indian Ocean: Red Sea | collected 2010
CCCCTTCGCCTTGCTTTGCAAGGGCTTGGGAATGGTGGGCGCGGCTGGGATTGAACCAGCGACCCCTGCCGTGTGAAGGCAGTGCTCTCCCGCTGAGCTACGCGCCCGCCAGATCGGGACCGCGGAGCTATAGGGCGTACGGTTCGGCCAAGTCAAGCGGGCCTGCAATTCCTTGAAATCGCCAAAGTCCTGAGCGTAGATGAAGACATGACGATCGGAAATTCGATCGACGGAACCTTTCGACGCTATGCGTTGGCAGCAGGCCTGGCGGCCGCCATGGGGCTCGTACCCGCGGCTGTGAACGCCGACGATCAGGCAATGGTGGTACCGGACACCGGTACCGCCGCGCCGGACGGTTTCGCGCTGACCTATGACGTCTATACCGGCGGCCTGCGCGCCATCCGTTTCGATTTCGAGGTCGATCTTGGCGACCCGGGATATAAAACCCGCATTCGGCTTGAGACATCCGGCATCGTCGGCGCCCTGTTCAAGTGGAGCCTCGAGGCGTCGAGCGAGGGCGACTGGCAGGACGGCATCATCGTGCCGCGCCAGTATCGCTCGGCGAATGTTTGGCGCGGGCGCCAGCGCCAGGTCGCGATCGAATACGATGCGGGAATCGCCGACACGGTCACCGCCGAGCCGCCCTATGGCGCGGACGACCTGAAGCGGGTCGCGCCCGAGATGATCTCCGGTGCCGTCGATCCGACAACCGCGGTCACGGCGCTGGTGCTGACTAGCGCCGTCGCGGGGGCGTGCCGCGCGCGCACGCCGGTCTATGACGGTCGCCGACGCTATGACGCGAACATGTCCGTGCTTGAGCCGAGGGAACTCAAACCCAGTTCCGCCGCGCCGTTCGCCGGGCGGGCAGAGGGGTGCCGCCTGACATTCGAGCGCATTGCCGGTTTCAAGCCCGACCGCAAGCGGATGCAGGATCTCGAGGTCGCGATCTGGCTTGCCGATATCGGGGTCGCGTCCGGGCGCATGCCCGTGCGTCTCGAACTGTCCACGCCGTGGGGCGACGGTTTTGCCCATCTGGTGCGCGCCCGCACACCCGACGGCACGCTCGTCTTCGGCGAGGCGGACGACGAGTAGTTCGCGCCGTCCGAAACAATCGGGAACAAATCGTGACTTGGTGCGATTCACGCCGATGTGGCACGCTCGCGCCGGTTTCCTGCGGAACCCGTATGCCCAATTCGACCAACCCAGCCGCGCCGCATAATGGCGCGTGACGCGATGACCGATACCTCTCTTGCTATTGTCGTGCTTGCCGCCGGGAAGGGGACGCGAATGCGTTCCGACCTGCCCAAGGTGATGCACCCGCTCGCCGGCCGGCCAATGATCAGTCACCTCTTGGCGACGGCGGGTGAGCTGGCGCCGGAGAAGATGGTGTTCGTGGTTGGCCCCGATATGGAAATTGTCGGCGAGACGGTGGCGCCCCATCCCACATGTATCCAGGCCGAGCGGGACGGTACCGGCGGCGCGGTCAAGGCCGCGCGCGATGAGCTGGCGGACTTCGCCGGCACGGTGCTCGTGCTCTATGGCGACACACCGCTGGTCAGTGCCGAGACCATGCGTCGGGCCGTCGAGGCCTGCTGCGGCGACGTGGCGGTGACGGTGCTCGGATTCCGGCCGACCCATATCCACCAGTATGGCCGTCTCATCACCAACGATGATGGCGGGCTGGAGGCCATCATCGAGGCCAAAGACGCCTCGCCGGAGCAGCTTGCGGTCAATCTCTGCAACTCCGGTGTTATGGCGTTCGACGGCCGGCACCTGATCGGGCTGCTCGAACGCCTCGACACGAACAACGCCAAGAACGAGTACTACCTCACCGAGACGGTCGCGCTTGCACGCGCAGACGGGCACGCCGCCGCGGTGGTGGAGGGTGAGGAAGACGAACTGCTCGGTGTGAATTCCCGCGCCGACCTCGCGCTTGCCGAGGCGGTCGTGCAGAACAATCTGCGCGCCCGGGCGATGGCGGGCGGCGCGACCCTGGTCGATCCGGGGACGGTCTGGTTCCAGCACGACACGGTACTGGGTCGCGATGTGGTCGTGCATCCCAACGTGGTCTTCGGTCCCGGCGTCACCGTTGCCGACGATGTGCAAATTAGGGCCTTCAGCCACCTGGAAGGCACTTCGGTCGAGGCTGGTGCCGTCATCGGACCCTATGCACGGCTGCGGCCCGGCGCGAGGATAGGTGCGGGTGCGCGGGTCGGCAACTTCGTCGAGGTCAAGAATGCGGATCTGGGCGCGGGCGCCAAGGCCAACCATCTGAGCTATGTCGGCGACGCCCGGGTGGGCGCGGGCGCCAACATCGGCGCTGGCACGATCACCTGCAACTATGACGGTTTTGGCAAGTACGAGACTGACATTGGCGACGGTGCCTTCATCGGCTCCAATTCCGCGCTGGTCGCGCCGGTGACTATCGGCGACGGCGCGATAGTCGCCGCCGGCAGCACCATCTCGTCGGATGTCGAGGTCGATGCGCTGGCGATCGAACGCTCCGAGCAGGTTGCCAAGCACGGCTGGGCGGCCGCCTTCCGCAAGCTCAAGTCGAAGAAGAAGGGTTAGCCCCCATGTGCGGGATCATCGGCATTCTGGGCGCGGACGATGCCACGCCGCGGCTGCTCGAGGGGCTGCAGCGGCTGGAATATCGCGGCTACGATTCCGCCGGGATCGCGACCCTAGTCAACGGCTCCATCCACCGGCGGCGGGCCGAGGGCAAGCTCGCTAACCTGGCCGCAATCCTCGAGGACGATCCGCTCGAGGGCGATGCGGGAATCGGCCACACGCGCTGGGCGACCCACGGCGTGCCGAACGAAAATAACGCTCATCCCCATGCGACGTCGCGCGTGGCCGTCGTGCACAACGGCATCATCGAGAATTTCCAGGAGTTGCGGGCCGAGCTTGCGGACGCCGGGCACAATTTCGAAAGCGACACCGACACCGAGGCGATTGCCGCCATGCTGACCCAGCGCCTTGAGGCCGGGTCGTCACCGCGCGAGGCCGTCGCCGAGACCCTGCCGCGCCTGCATGGTGCCTTCGCGCTGGCCATCGTGTTCGCCGGCGAGCACGACCTTATGGTCGGCGCGCGGCGCGGCAGTCCGCTGGCGATCGGCTATGGTGACGGCGAGATGTTCATCGGCTCCGACGCGCTGGCGCTGGCGCCTCTCACTAAACGCATCAGTTATCTGCAGGAAGGCGACTGGGCGGTGATCACCCGCACTGGCGCGACGGTCTTCGATGAGGAGGGCAAGGAGGCGTCGCGTCCGATCCGCGAGACCGAACTGTCCGGGGCGTTGATCGGCAAGGGCAATTACGACCATTTCATGCAGAAGGAAATCTTCGAGCAGCCTGCCGTAGTCGGAGACACTCTGCAATCCTTCATCAACGCCGCGACCCGCGAAATCAGCCTGCCCGATCTGCCCTTTGACTTGACCACCGTTCCGCGTATCACGGTCGTGGCCTGCGGCACGGCCTGCTATGCCGGCTGGGTGGCTAAATACTGGTTGGAAAAGGTCGCGCGCATACCGGTCGAGATCGATATTGCATCGGAATTTCGCTACCGCGAGGCACCCATGCCCCAAGGTGGCGTGGCGCTATTCGTCAGCCAGTCGGGCGAGACCGCGGATACGCTGGCTGCGCTGCACCACTGCCGCGAGCAGGGGCAGTCCATCGTCTCAGTGGTGAATGTGAGCGAGAGCTCCGTCGCGCGGGAATCCGACCTGGTCCTGCCGACGCTCGCCGGGCCCGAGATTGGCGTCGCATCGACCAAGGCTTTCACCACCCAGCTGGCCGTGCTGGCCTGTTTCGCCATCGCGGCGGCACGCGCACGCGGTGCGGTGGACGACGCCGGGGCGGCTGCGCTCGCCGGTGCGCTGACCGAGGTGCCCTCGCGCATGACCGAGGTTCTGAACCACGACGAGGCGCTGCGCGAGATTGCACGCGACATCGCCAAGGCCCGCGACGTGCTCTATCTCGGCCGCGGCACGGCCTATCCCATCGCGCTTGAAGGTGCGCTCAAGCTCAAGGAAATTTCCTACATCCACGCCGAGGGCTATGCCGCCGGCGAGATGAAACACGGCCCCATCGCCCTGATCGATGAAGGTGTGCCGGTGATCGTGCTGGCGCCCAATGACGAGCTGTTCGACAAGACCCTGTCGAACGTCGAAGAGGTCATCGCGCGTGGCGGAAAGGTGATCTTCATGTCCGATCGCGACGGCGTGGCAACGGTGTCGGACAAGGCCCTGGCGCGGATTGAGATGCCTGCTGTCGAGCCGTTCGTCGCGCCGCTCCTATACGCGATCCCAATCCAGCTGCTCGCGTACCACACGGCGGTGGTAAAGGGCACGGATGTGGACCAGCCGCGAAATCTCGCCAAGAGCGTGACTGTCGAGTAAGTCATTGATACATAAGGGTGTTTTACCCTTACAGAATGTCTATTCAGAGGGTTTGTGGGGTACTTCTCTCAACACCCTTTGTGTTTCTTACGGACACATTCACGGGCAAAATCATCGGCATGGTACAGGATAAGTAATAGTACCCCTTTTGTATTTTTTACTCGATTCAAAGCAAGTTACCTTGTTCGGTCCGTCTGCCCAATACAAGTGCGGGTTTATCCCCTCTCCCCCATCTTCCAGAAAATACGAATGTCCCCAATAAGTTCCTTTATTAAAGCGATCTCGGTATTTTTGACCTATCTGAAAATGAAGATGGCGCACTCCCCAAATGCATTCGAAATTATACTGATTGTTGCCTAAACGAGCGATAATTTGACCACGCTCTACTACGTCACCCTCAGCAACCAACATTTCACCGACGTGACCGTAGAGCGCTATAATTTTGTTGCCATCTATCCCGTTGCCATGATCCACCGCTATTGTTGGACCCCAACACTTTTCCACTGTTGCTTCTAAAACCGTGCCATCGGCAACCGCTAAAATCTCCTGACCCTCTTTTCCCGTAATATCTATTCCCTGATGAGCGTCTTCTCGGTCCCTACCATTAATGCCAATATAACTGCCAAACTCTGAGCCGATTTCCGGCGCTCCTGATGGATAAATCGTATCAGCGCTCCAACTCACTCCCGCACTTCTAAGAAGCACGGCAATCGTCAGGCAGAGTGTGGCGGTCAGCTTTCTCATACAGAAAGTCTGACAGATAATATTCGGAATGGGTAAAGAGAATGGGGTGTGGGTGCTGACCGACATGACAACGATGTGGACGATGGGGCCTATCGCCCCCAGACCAGCATCACGACCAGGATGAAGGCGACATAGCCGGTGAACATCCGGTGGACCAGCAGGTCAGGAATCCGGTGAGATGCACGGATGCCGAGCGGTGAACCGACCAGCGCGCCGGCGGCGAGGCCCACCGCGGCTGGGACGTAGAGATAGCCGAGCGAGAATTCGGGCAGGCCCGCCTTACCGAACCCGCCATAGACATAGCCGCCGGCCGCCGACAGGCCGAGCAGGCCGGCGAGCGCGGACGCGCTGGCCGCAACCATGACCATTGAATAGCGGCGTTTGCGCAGATAGGGGCCGATGATGATCGCCGGCCCTGGGCCCAACAGCGACCCGGTAATGCCCGTCAGCACCCCGTGACCCCACAGGCTCGGCCCGCGCATATCGTGCAGGTCACCGCCCTCCGCCACGGCCTCGTGGCCCTTGTAGAAAATGCCGCGGATGATGGTGAGCATCAGGAAACCGATGAAAATCGCCTTCAGGATATCACCCGGCAGGAAGTCGCCGAACAGGGACCCTGCGACCGCACCGACGATGATGTAGGGAACGAAGCGCAGGGTGGGCGGGATCTGCAGGTCCCCGACCCGGTAGCGCAGGATCGTGACATAGGCGGATGTACTGAACATCACCGCCAGCGAGGTCCCGACCGAAAGATGCATGACATGCTGGTCCTGCACCCCCTGCAGCGGCAGGCCGATGATCAGGACCGGTGCCATGGTGAAGGCACCGCCGACACCGAACATCCCGGAAACGAACCCGGCCAGCGCGCCGGTGGCAAGATAGATCAGTACAATTTCGTAGAGCACGCGTCCCCCCGCTGGAATTCCCATATCTGGCCCCGCGGTCGGTGGCAATGCCGCGGCTATTCTCAAATCGTATGGGCGACCATGATAATCAGGACAGCCGTCAGGTAGCTTATGAACATCCAGGCCTGTAGGCGGTCACGCACCCGGCGTGAAAAACGGATTCCCAGTGGCGATCCAGCGAGTGCGCCGAGGGTCAAGGCGAAGAAGCCGGGCAGATACAGATATCCGAGGCTGTATTCGGGAAGGCCCGTCTCGTTGAAGCCGCCGACGATATAACCGCCGGCTGCGACAATGCCGACCAGACCCGCCAGGGACGCGTTGGTCGCTGCGATGATGGGCATCGCGAAATCGAGGCGGCGCAGCTGTGGTGCGAGCAGGATGGCCGGGCCCGGACCGAGAACCCCGCCAGATGCGCCGGACAGGGTCGCGAAGAACCAGACAACGGGACCGCGGGCCGCCGACGGGTGCGCGCCGGAACCGCTGGTGATGTGTCTTGCTTGCAGCAGCAATGCCCGCGCAATCGAGAAACCGACGAAACAGATGAACATGACCTGCAGCACGATCCCCGGCAACGCGTCGCCGATCGCGGCACCGATGATGGCGCCGACGGCCACGAAGGGCGCGAGCCGCCCGACCAGCGGGACCAGCAGGTCGCCCGCCCGGTAGCGCAGGAGGGTCGTCAGGATCGCCGTGATCACCTGGGTGGCCAGTGACGTCGCAATGGTCAGGTGCATGATGTGCACATCGGCCACGCCCTGGAGCGAGAGCGTGATGATCAGGGCCGGGGCCAGCGCGAAGGCCCCGCCGACCCCGAACAGGCCCGACACGAAACCCGAGAACACGCCGGCGGCAAGATATATGACGATGATGTCGGTCAAGCGAAGCGGCCCTGTTCAGTCTGCCGGCAAACAAACCCGCGGCTCCTCTTCATGGGCGCCGTGGGTATAGGCTTTTCCCGGTTGAGTGGTGAATTGGGGAAAATCATGAACTTTGAACAAGCCATCTCGTCGGGGTTTCAGAACTACGTCAGCTTCACAGGACGGGCTCAGCGCTCGGCATTCTGGTACTGGATGTTGTTTATGGTGATCGTATCGATCTGCCTGTCGGTTCTGGACTCGGCCGTGTTCCCGCAAATTCTGTGGAGCCCGTTGAGCACCGTATTCAGTCTGGCGGTGCTGCTGCCTGGCATCGCAGTGACCGCGCGTCGTCTACACGATATCGACAAGTTCGGCTGGTGGCAGTTGCTGGTGATCATACCGATTATCGGCTGGATTATCCTGATTATATGGGAAGTTCGCGTCGGGACGGATGGCGACAATCGTTTCGGTCCCGATCCTCTGGCGGGCGCGAGTAGCGATACGTCCGCCGGATAGCCGCTAACCCCGGGGAGATCAGCCCCCCAGCGGCAGGGTCACGCCCTCGGCCATGCAGAACGTGTCCGGGTGGCTGGGTGCGCCGAACTCGATGTCCATGACCAGCCGGTTGCCGTCGATCTGCCCCGTGATCGTCTGCAGGATCTCTGCACCTGTTTCCTCATGGCGCTTCAGGGGTAGGCGCCCGGCGAAGGAGCCGTCATCGGCCAGCGGAAAGTCGAAATTGTGCCCCTCGGCGGCCATGCCGCTGATCCGGTTGTCCTGCACCCGGCCCCACATCTGACCGTCATAGACATATGTGCAGCCGCCCGGGCCGACCCAGCCACTGAAGGGCCGCATGGGCCGTTCGGCGGGCGTGGCGTCGGGCGCGGCGGTCTCGGGGTCGATCTGGGCGCTCGGCAGGGGCTGCAGCTTGCGCAACTCCCCCATGTCCTGGATCGGGCCGGTCAGGATCGGTGACGTCTTCTCCTGCCCGTGGGATGCGGCGATCCCGGACAGCATGAAGGCCGCGGATAGGGCGGTGCATATGATCCAGTTCGGCAAGGTTCTATTCCGTGTCGGACGTTTGCTTTTGCCGGCTTGCACGCTAAGTAACGCTTGAGCAATACGCCGGGGCGGGAGGCTCCGCAACGATCATCGAAGAGAGAGATCAGCCGTGGCCGAATACGATTACGATCTTTTTGTCATTGGGGCCGGTTCCGGTGGTGTCCGGGCCGCCCGGTTTTCTGCGGGTTTCGGGGCCAGCGTTGCGGTCGCGGAGGACCGCCATATGGGCGGCACATGTGTAAATGTGGGCTGCATTCCGAAGAAGCTCTTCGTCTATGCCGCACACTATCACGAGGATTTCGAGGATGCGGCCGGTTTCGGCTGGTCCGTCGGCCCGCGCGCCCACAACTGGCGCACGCTGATCGAGAACAAGGACAAGGAAATCTCGCGGCTGAATGGCATCTACCAGCGCCTGCTCGAGAATTCTGGTTGTGAGGTCATCGACGGCCGCGCCACGGTCGTCGATGCGCACACCGTCGCGGTGGGTGACAAGACCTACACGGCCGAACGCATCTTGGTGGCGGCGGGAAGCTGGCCGACCGACCTGTCCTATGAGGGCGGCGAGCATGTCATCACCTCGAACGAGGCGTTCTATCTCGATGATTTCCCCCAGCATGTGGTGATCGAGGGCGGCGGTTACATCGCTGTCGAGTTCGCCGGCATCTTCAACGGCCTGGGCGCGGAGGTCACGCTGGTCTATCGCGGCCCGATGTTCATGCGCGGGTTCGACGACGATATCCGCGCGCATCTTGCCGGGGAGATGGAAAAGCAGGGCATCAACTTGAAATTCGAGACCACTTTCGAGTGCGTCGAGAAGACCGATGACGGATATCGCGTACATCTGTCCGACGGCAGCGCGGTCGACACCGATTGCATCATGTCGGCGATCGGGCGGCGGCCCAAGGTCACCGGGCTGGGCCTCGAGGAGGCCGGGGTCGAACTCAAGGATAATGGCGCGGTGGTCGTCGACGACCACTTCCAGACCTCGGTGCCGTCGATCTATGCCATCGGCGATATCATCGACCGGTTCCAGCTGACCCCGGTGGCGCTGGCCGAAGGCACGGCACTCGCAAAGACCCTTTACAACGACACGCCGACCACGGTGGATTACGAGAATATCGCGACCGCGGTTTTCAGCCAGCCGCCGATCGGCACCGTCGGGCTGAGTGAGGCGGAGGCGCGCGAGGAGTTCGGCGAGGTTCTGGTGTTCAAGAGCAGCTTCCGGGCGCTCAAGAACACCATCTCCGGACGCGACGAACAGACCCTGATGAAGATGATCGTGGACAAGAAAACCGACTGGGTCGTTGGCGTCCATATGATCGGCCCGGATGCGGGCGAGATCATCCAGGGGATCGCGATTGCCCTGAAGGCCGGGGCCACGAAAGCGGTGTTCGATTCCACGATCGGCATCCACCCGACCGCGGCCGAGGAGTTCGTGACCATGCGCGATTCTGTCCCCGAAGAGGTGCCCGAAGCCGCGGAATAGGGGGCTGTTGGTTGATAGCCCGTTGAATTCGTGCGATTTTTACTGGCCATCGTGGGCCTGAGGGCCTATAGGCATGGCCCCGCGCGATAGCGCGACCTGGTGAAACAAACAGACGGACGGATCGGGCGTTTTCTCGAACGCAGGTCCGGGTATTCAGATGTCGAAGAACTGGCAGCCCGACAGCTGGCGTAGCCACGATATCCTGCAGGTTCCCGAGTATGGGGATGCGGATGCGCTGGCGAACGTCGAAGACACACTTCGCAAGCAGCCGCCGCTGGTGTTTGCCGGCGAGGCGCGCGCCCTGCGCGAGCAGCTGGCGAAGGTCGCCGAGGGGCAGGCATTTCTGCTTCAGGGTGGCGACTGTGCGGAAAGCTTCGCCGAATTCCATGCCGACAATATCCGCGACACCTTCAAGGTGCTACTGCAGATGGCCATCGTGCTGACCTATGGCGCTGCCTGCCCGGTGGTGAAGGTCGGCCGGCTGGCCGGCCAGTTCGCCAAGCCGCGCTCGTCGGCCACCGAGGAGGTCGATGGCGTCACCCTGCCGAGCTATCGCGGCGACATCATCAACGACATGGTCTTCAGCCCGGAATCGCGCGAGCCCGATCCCGAGCGTATGCTGCGCGCCTACAACCAGGCGGCGGCGACCCTGAACCTCCTGCGGGCCTTCGCCCAGGGCGGCTTCGCGGATCTCAACCAGGTGCATCGCTGGAACCTCGACTTCGTGAAGTCGAGCCCCCAGGGCGCGAAGTTCGAGGAACTCGGCGCGCGCATCGACGAGACCCTCGCGTTCATGGCGGCGTGCGGCCTGACCAGCGCCAACGTGCCACAGATGGCCGAGACCGATTTCTACACCAGCCACGAGGCGCTGTTGCTCGTCTATGAGCAGGCGCTGACCCGCCAGGACAGCTTGACCGGCAAGTGGTACGACACCTCGGCGCACATGCTGTGGATCGGCGACCGGACGCGCCAGCCCGACGGCGCCCATGTGGAGTATCTCAGCGGCGTCGAGAACCCGCTCGGTCTGAAATGCGGCCCGTCGATCGACATCGACGACTTGCTGCGCCTCACCGATATCCTGAACCCGGACAACGAGGCCGGCCGGCTGACCCTGATCTGCCGGATGGGCGCCGATAAGGCGGAAGAGCATCTGCCGGGCCTGGTGCGCGCTGTCGCCAGCGAAGGCAAGAACGTCGTGTGGTCCTGCGACCCGATGCACGGGAATACCGTGTCGTCGTCCAGCGGCTACAAGACACGCGCCTTCGATGCGATCCTGTCGGAGGTGGACACCTTCTTCGATGTGCACCGGGCCGAGGGGACCCATGCCGGCGGCGTGCATTTCGAGATGACTGGCCAGGACGTGACCGAATGTATCGGCGGCGCCCAGGAGATTACCGAGGAAGGCCTGAGCGATCGCTATCACACCCATTGCGACCCGCGTCTCAATGCCAGCCAGTCGATCGAACTTGCGTTCCAGATCGCCGAACGGCTGAAACGTCAGCGTGATCTGAGCGCGGCCGAGAATGGTGAGCGCGTGGCGGTAGCCGGCTAGACCCCAAAACCGGGGTTTCGCCGGGACGCGAGGCAAGTCAAACTGCAACCTTGATCTACGGCGGCCGTGTTGGCCATCAGCGGGGGCAATATGGGCACCGTGAAATCTAAGGGCGCATCGTCGCCGGATGAAACGCGCGCGGGTTCGGATGACATCCATCCGCGTATCGAAGACATCCCGGCCCTGACCGACACCTATTTCAACAAGACGCGTGAGATCGTCGGCAAGTTCGGCGATACCCGAGTCACCTATGCGGTGTTCATGCGCCGCCCGGTGATTTCGGCGCCGCGGCTGGCGCTGGATTGGCTCGAAGCCGTCGCCGAGGCGCGCGGCGTGACATTCGATATCGACCTGCAGTTCGACGAAGGCCGGTGGGTTGGCGCCGGTGAGCCACTTCTCTACATCTCCGGTTCCTTTCACGAGCTGGTCGACCTCGAGACACTGTATCTGCAGAAACTCGGTGCGGCCTGTGTTGCGGCCTACAACGCGGCGGCCATGTGCGTCGATCTGCCGAACGTTGCCTTTATGGCCTTCGATGCGCGTCATTGCGCCGGTCCAGACATGGCCGAGCTGATGGCCTATGCCGCATCCGTGGGTTCGGCCCGCGCCAAGCGCAAGGTCTCCGCCATCGGCTTTGTCGGCAATGCGACCGACGCCACGTCCCATTTCTTCGATCAGGCCGGTGGGCTTGGGACCATGCCCCATGCGCTCATCGGCTATGCCGGGTCCACGGTGCGCGCCGCGGAAATGTTCCAAGAGACCCATCCCGGTGAGGCGCTCACGGTGCTGGTCGACTTTTTCGGACGCGAGGTCACCGACAGCCTGGAAGTGTGCCGACGGTTCCCGGACCTGGTAGCCGACGGCAAGCTCTCCCTCCGCCTCGATACGCCGGGTGGGCGATATATCGAAGGCTTGGACCCCTCGCAGAGCTATGCCGTCCTCGAACGCCATGCGCCAGATGCGATCCGCGGTTATCGCACCGAGGGCGAGTTGCGCCATCTGATCGGTGGCGGTGTTTCGGCCGCCGCGCTCTGGCATCTGCGCGAGCGCCTCGACGAAGGCGGGTTCGAGAAGGCGAAGATTGTGGCGTCTTCCGGTTTCGGACCCAAGAAATGCCGGGTGATGGCGGCGGCCGATGTGCCGATCGATGCTATCGGCACCGGTTCCTTCCTGCCCGGCGACTGGCAGGAGACCTATGCGACGTCCGATATCGTGGAGTATGGCGGCACCAAGCGGGTCAAGGTCGGCCGCGAGTTCCTGTTGCAGAAATAGCCCGAGGGCCCCTGCGTTGACACCCTGCGGCGCGGTGCCTACCGTCCGCCGCGATCCACCCCGGCACGGTTTTTGTCCATGACCGACACGCTCAAAATCACGCTTGCACAGTTGAACCCGGTCGTCGGCGACATCGAGGGCAATGTCGCCAAGATACGCGCCGCGCGTCTGGCCGCAGCAGGTGCTGGGGCGGACCTGGTGATCGGCACCGAGTTGTGCATCACCGGCTATCCGCCCGAAGACCTGATCCTGAAGAACGCCTTCGTGCGTGCGGCCATGGCGGCGGTCGAGGAACTGGCCGCCGAGACCGCGGACGGCGGACCCGGGGTGATCGTTGGCACGCCGTGGTTCGATGATGCCGGCAATCGTTACAACGCGGCAGCAGTGCTCGACGACGGCAAGGTGCAGACCGTCCGGTTCAAGTGGGATCTGCCCAACTACGGCGTGTTCGACGAGAAGCGTATCTTCCAGGCCGGTGAACTGCCGGGGCCGGTGAATTTCCGCGGCGTCCGGCTGGGCTTGGCCGTGTGCGAAGACATGTGGACGCCGGATGTGTGCGAGACCCTCATGGAATCGGGCGCCGAGATCCTGGTGATCACCAATGGCAGCCCCTATGAGCGCGACAAGGTCGATGTGCGCATGAACTATGCCGTTGCCCGGGTGACCGAGACCGGCCTGCCGCTGATCTATGTGAACCAGGTGGGCGGCCAGGACGAGCTCGTGTTCGATGGCGGCTCGTTCGTGCTCGACGCCGACCGGCGCATCGTCGCGGCGTCCAAACAGTTTGTCCAGGACCTGACAATGACCGAATGGACCCGGATCGGAGACGGCTGGAGTTGCGCCACCGAAGACGTGGCCGAGTGGATCGAGGGCAGCGAGCGCATCTATCAGGCGATGGTCCTGGGCCTGCGTGACTATGTGAACAAGAACGGGTTTCCCGGCGTGGTGCTGGGCCTGTCGGGCGGTATCGATTCCGGCATTACCGCGGTGGTGGCCGTGGATGCGCTGGGTCGCGACCGGGTGCACTGCGTGATGATGCCCTCGCCCTATACCAGCGAGAATTCTCTCGAAGATGCGCGCGAACTCGCCGACCGGCTGGAGGTGCGCTACGACACGGTCGGGATCGGCCCGGCCATGACGGCCTTCGACGAGATGCTGACCGAGGCTTTCAACGAACCGGCCGCCAATGTCGCGGCCGAGAATATCCAGAGTCGTGCGCGCGGCATGCTGCTGATGGCGGTGTCGAACACCACGGGCGCGATGCTGGTCACCACCGGCAACAAGTCGGAGATGTCGGTCGGCTATGCGACCATCTACGGCGACATGAATGGCGGCTACTCGGTCATCAAGGATGTCTACAAGACCGACGTGTTCCGGCTCTGTCACTGGCGCAACGAGCATTATCCCGACGGTGTGCTCGGCCCGGCCGGCGATGTGATCCCGGAGCGGATGATCACGAAACCGCCGTCCGCGGAATTGCGTCCCGACCAGAAGGACGAGGATTCCCTGCCGCCCTATGACGTGCTCGACGCCATCCTGCACGGCTTGATCGAGGAAGATCTCGGCGGCGCCGAGCTGGAAGCCAAGGGGTTCGAGCCGGAGACGGTGCAGCGCATCTGGCGATTGCTGGAACTGTCGGAGTACAAGCGCCGCCAGGCGCCGCCGGGCGTGAAGCTGACCAGTCGCGCCTTCGGCCGCGACCGGCGCTACCCGATCACCAACGCATTCCGGGGCAAGGCTTAGCAACGCGTTCTACTTTCTATGATCGTGATACACGGACTTTATCCGCGTATCTCATCCGGGACGGTGCCGAGATGCCCGGGTCAAGCCCGGGCATGACGAGCTCTGTTCCGGGAGCATACGCGGCAACCCTTTGATTTGCTTTACTTTCCACGGAGGCGTATATAGCGCCCCGTGATGAACATTCGTTCCCATCGATGTTGCTGCCCCGGCAGGCGAATTACCGGCTGACACGCCCTGTCAGCGCGCGGTGACGCCGTGTGCATTGCGGAATCGAACCCCGGGAACCCCCGATGACCTTGAATCTTCACAACACCTACACGCGCCAGAAAGAGGCGTTTCGGCCCATCGATCCGGGCAATGTGCGCATGTATGTCTGCGGCCCGACCGTCTATGACGATATCCATATCGGCAATGCCCGCCCGCTGGTGATCTTCGATGTGCTGGCGCGGGTCCTGCGCGATGCCTACGGCGACGGCAACGTCACCTATGCCCGCAACATCACCGACGTCGATGACAAGATCATCGAGCGGGCCGCCGAGAACGGCGAGGAGATCGAGGCCTTGACCGTCCGGACGACGGAGAACTTCCATGCCGCCGCTGCCGCGCTGGGCTGTCTGCCGCCGGATGTCGAGCCGCGCGCGACCGACCATATCCCCCAGATGATTGCGCTGATCGAGCATTTGATCGGCAAGCAGCATGCCTATGCCGAGCAGGGCCATGTGCTGTTCGATGTCCCCTCGATGCCCGAATACGGGAAACTCTCGGGCCGCAACCGCGACGAGATGATCGCCGGTGCGCGGGTCGAGGTGGCGCCCTACAAGCGCGACCCTGCCGATTTCGTTCTCTGGAAACCGTCCGCCGACGATCAGCCCGGCTGGGACAGCCCATGGGGCCGGGGCCGGCCCGGCTGGCACCTAGAATGTTCCGCCATGAGCGAGGAACATCTGGGCGCGTCCTTCGATATTCATGGGGGCGGTGTCGATCTGGTGTTTCCCCACCACGAAAACGAGATCGCCCAGTCCCTGTGCGCCCATCCCGACGACAGTTTCGCGCGCACCTGGGTGCACAACGGTTATCTAATGAGCGAGGGTGAGAAGATGTCCAAGTCGTTGGGTAACTTCTACACGGTCACCGATTTGCTCGTTGAGTTTCCCGGCGAGGCGCTGCGGCTGGCGCTTCTCAAGACCCATTATCGCCAACCGCTCGACTTCACCAGGGACGGTGTCCGCGAGGCGCGGCAGGAATTGAACCGGTTCTACCGGGCGCTGGCGCTGCATGAGACGGGCGTGTCGGATGGCGAGGCCCATGCGGTGCCGAACGATGTCTCCGATGCGGTGTATGACGATCTCAACACGCCGCTGGCGCTTTCCGGGCTGCATGCTGCTGCCGATGCGGCGTTTGCGGCCGAGACCCCGGAAGACGTGGCGGCGGCCACGGGCGCTCTGAAGGCAGCGGGAGAGCTGCTGGGGTTGTTGCAGCAGGACCCGGAGGTCTGGTTCCAGGGCGACGGTGATGCCGCGATCGATGCGTTGATCGCCGAGCGCATCGCAGCCCGCGATGCCAAGGATTTCGCCCGTGCCGACGAGATTCGCGACCAGCTTGCCGCCGACGGGATTGTGCTCGAGGACGGGCCCGGCGGCACAACCTGGCGGCGCGAGGGATAGGCGCATGGCCGAGCGGATCCATATCTTCGACACCACGCTGCGCGACGGGGCCCAGACCCGCGGCGTCGACTTCTCCGTCGACGACAAGCGCGCCATCGCCCGGGCGCTGGACGAGATCAAGATCGACTATATCGAGGGCGGCTGGCCGGGCGCGAACCCGGTCGACGACGCCTTCTTCCAGGCCTCGCCCGGCCTGTCGTATGCGCGTTTCACCGCCTTCGGCATGACCCGCCGGCCCGATCATTCCGCGGCCAACGACCCGGGCATCAATGCGCTGATCTCCACCGCGGCGGATTCCATCTGCATGGTGGGCAAGACATGGGATTTCCATGTCGATGTCGCCTTTGGCATCCCGCGCGAGGACAACCTGGCAATGATCGTCGAGAGTGTCGCCTATGCCGGCTCGAAGAAGGATGAGGTGTTGTTCGATGCCGAACATTTCTTCGACGGCTACAAGGCCAACCCGGACTACGCGCTGTCCTGCCTGAAGGCTGCGCACGAGGCCGGCGCGCGCTGGGTGGTGCTGTGCGACACCAATGGCGGCGCGCTACCCCATGAGGTTACCCGCATCGTGTCGGAGGTGCTGGAGCATATTCCCGGCGACCATGTGGGAATTCACACCCATGACGATACGGGCAATGCCGTTGCCAATACGCTGGCGGCGGTCGAGGCGGGAGTGCGGCACGTCCAGGGGACCCTGAACGGGCTCGGCGAGCGCTGCGGCAATGCCAACCTCGTGACGGTCTTGCCGAACCTGATGCTGAAGTATGACGGCGCGTACGAGACCGGTCTCGGGCCCGACGAACTGCGTCAGCTGACTCATGTCTCGCGCCTGCTCGATGAGTTGCTGAACCGCGCGCCCGACCGCACGGCACCCTATGTCGGTGAGGCGGCCTTCACCCACAAGGGTGGGCTGCACGTCTCTGCGGTCCAGAAGGATCCGGTGACCTATGAGCATGTCGACCCGGACAGCGTCGGCAATGCCCGCCATATCGTGGTGTCCGATCAGGCCGGGCGCTCGAATATCCTGTCGCGTCTTGCCGATGCGAATATCGATGTCGACAGCAAGGACAAACGTCTTTCTCGGCTGGTCGAGGATGTGAAGAGCCGCGAGTTCGAGGGCTACACCTATGACGGTGCAGAGGCGAGCTTCGAGCTTCTGGCGTGCCGTGCGCTGGGCGAGGTGCCGTCCTTCTACAAGGTCGAGAGTTTTCGATCCGAGGTCGAACGCCGTTTCAACGCCCGGGGCGAGGTGACCACCATCAGCCAGGCCGTGGTGAAGATGGCAATCGACGGGGAGCCGACCATTCAGGTTGCCGAGGGCAACGGTCCGGTCAACGCGCTGGACGAGGCGATGCGGAAATCCCTGCTGCCGAAATATCCCGAGCTCGAGACCATGCGCCTGGTCGATTTCAAGGTCCGCATCCTGACGCCGCAGCAGGCGACGGCAGCCGTCACGCGGGTGATGATCGAATCCACCGACGAGACCGGGCACCGCTGGGGCACGGTGGGCATCTCGCCCAACATCATTGATGCAGCCTATGAGGCGCTAGGCGACGCCATCGTCTACAAGCTGCTTCGCGCACGGGCCTAGACCCGGCGATCACACCCATTTGAAGCCCTTGTCGTGGGGCCGCAGCGGTTTCGCGCGCTAGTTTGTTGGCACAATGACGGAGCTCCGACGATGATCACTCGTCTGCCAGTCCATTTGAGAGACACAACCCTCAGGTTCGTGTTCGCGATTGCCGCGATGGCGTTTGCCGGGCCGGTGGCGTTCGCGGATATCGACCGTTGGGAACGCGACTGGCCGAACACCGACTTCTCGAAACACAGTGTCGACCTGGCCGAAATCTTCTCGGGTGGGATCTGCAAGGACTTGATTCGCGCCATGGACTCGCCGACCATCGGGTCCATCGCGGCGGGGCGAGAGACCCACGCTGACCGCGAACCCGTGATTCGCGTCACCGTGAACGGCAAAACCCGCGGCTATCCCCTGTCGGTGCTGATCTGGCACGAGATCGTCAACGACGAGCTCGGCGGCGTGCCCATCGCCGTCACCTACTGCCCGCTGTGCAACACCGCGATCGTCTTCGATCGTCGCGTCGACGACCGGGTCCTGGATTTCGGGACCACCGGAAACCTCCGTTTCTCCGATCTGGTGATGTATGACCGCCAGACCGACAGCTGGTGGCAGCAATTTACCGGTGAGGGGATCGTGGGCGCGTTCAGCGAGGCCCGGCTGACCATCATTCCCAGCCGAGTCGAGCCGTTCGGCGTGTTTGCCGCGGCGTTTCCCGACGCCGACATATTGCAACGCCCGCCGGGATTTCCGCGCAATTACGGCGTGAACGCCGATGACAGTTACGACACCGGCGCGACACCCCTGTTTCCCGGAATCCCGCTGCCCGAAGGCGTCGCCCCGATGGCCTATGTCGTCGCGGTGGGTGATCAGGCCTGGGCCATCGACCTGCTGCGCGAAAAGAAACGTGTTGAGGTCGGCGACCTGGTCCTCACCTGGGAGCCCGGCCAGCTGTCCGTTCTCGATGGCGCCTACATCAAGGAGAACCGCGACATCGGCTATGTGACGGTGCAGCGCAAGACGCCGGCGGGCATGCTGGATGCGGCCCACGACATGACTTTTGCCTTCGCCTTCAACGACTTCAAACCAGATGGCACGCTGCACCAGTAGGCGTGTCCGCTACTCCGCGGCGGCCGCGTAGTCAGGCACTTCCAGCTCCGGCAGCACCTTCTCCATGAACAGCTGCATCTCCTCGAGCACCAGGTCCTTAGGCTGCTGGGCGAAGTGCCAGATGAGCGTGATGTACTCGAACGGGGCCTGTTCGAAGATCCCCGTCCAGTATTCGATCGCGTCGTCGACAGTGCCGCCGGTCAGAAAGCTCGTGTTCTTCATGGCCTCGAAGGCCGCCTCGTCGCTGGAATCCGCCTTGTCCACATTGTGGTTGGCGAAGGTGCTGTAGAAGTTCTTGAAGATATCAACGTCGTACTTCATCACCCGGTGCTTCAGCTCGTCATGGTTCGGCGCGATGCGGGTCTGGCGGACGATGTTCTGACGCTCGCCGAGCCGGAAATTGTGGCCGTGTTCGTTGGCGATGCGGTGATAGTCCTTTGCCAGGTCGACCACGACATCCGTCGGGTTGAAGTAGCAGGGGTGGAACCCGTGCTTGGCGCAGTACTCGATCGTCTCGGGGCTCTTGTGGACGCCCAGGAAGACAGGCGGATGAGGTTTCTGCAGGGGTTTCGGCACGACGCAGATTCGGCGCACCGCGCCGTCCTCGTCGATCTCGCCCTCGGTGCCAGCCTCGCGCGCGATGTCGACGCCCTGGTAGCCCTCGACGCCGGTCTCGATCGGGAAGGGCGCCTGGTAGTGCGCGCCGTTCAGCTCGACCGAATCCTGGGTCCAGCAATCGAGGACCATCTGCAGGCGTTCCTCGAAGATTTCACGGTTCTGCTTGTCCACGTCGCTGCCGTCCGATGTGGACGCCTTGGCGCCGCTGGCCTGGCCCAGGATGTTGGTCCAGCGTGACTGATATCCGCGGGCAAACCCGACGAAATACTTTCCGTGGGTCAAGTGATCGATGATCGCCGTTTCCTCGGCAACACGGATCGGGTCCTGGGTCGCGAGCACATAGCCGAGCGCGCCGACATGCAGGTTCTTGGTGTGGGCGGCCCAGTGGGCGTTGAGCACGCCGGGATTGGGCCCGACCTCGTAACCCTCGGAATGCAGGTGATGCTCGATGGTGGACATGCCCCAGACGCCCATCTCGTCGGCCGCCTTGATGATGTCCGTCCACTCGTGGACCGCCTTGTAATAGGCGTCGGTGTCCGCACCCAGCGGCCGGCGGGCCTTGCGGTCCTCTTCGCCGTCCGCCGGGATCATCGGATACAGCTGAACGATAACCTTCGGTAACGCCATGGTCGGTTCCCCTTCCCTTGTCCTGTTGTCGGTTGGATCAGGTGTCGATCCAGCCGTCCTCCGTTTTCAGTCGGTGCGAAACCTCGTTGGGTACCCGCACGATTTCTTCAATGAAGCATCCCTTTTTCGCGGCTTCGATCAGCCGCAGCCGGTCTTCGACCGAGGCCTCGCTATCGAATTCGATGTCCATGCGGACACCCTTCGGTACTGCGACATAAGGATCACGTCCCTCGACGGTCGCTTCCCATTCGGCATGGCAATTGACCACCGCGTTGCGGACGTCGATCCGCATCTTCTTGGCAAAGGCTCGGATCTGGGTCATCAGGCAGCTGGTCAGCCCGGCCATGAAATAGGCCATCGGCACCGGCGCCGTGCCGTCGCCGCCCTGGAAGGCGGTCTCGTCCGACGCCATCTCCCAGCTCTTCTGCTTGGGCTCGCGCCAGTGCACGGTCATTTCTGAACGCATCTTGCCCACGGCGCGGGCTTCACAGTCGAACACGGCGGTGAACGACTTTTTCATGGCTTCGGCCATCGATGAATGTCCCCCAGTCCGGCCAGATCATGCGTTGGTGCGCATACGGGGCCAACTTGAAGCCACAGATATTTTCATTCAATGAAAATTTGACTCACCCAACGGTCCGATATTCGCTGATTTGCTCGCTGAGTACCCTGGTGCGGTTCAGCGCGACACGCAGGTTGCGCGGGGCCGTGGTGGCACCGCTGAAGACCAGCCAGAAGGCCAGGTTGATCTCTCCCACCTGGTTGACCAGCGGGACTGCCATGCCAAACAAGTTTTCCCGCAGTTCGCCAACGTCTGTTGCGTGTCCCTGTTCTCGGGTCAGCGCCACCTCTTTCACCAGCCGATCGATGCTTCCGATGGTGCGCCGTGTGTAGCGGTTGAGCGGAACATCGCGGTACAGACCCCGAATGTCTTGGTCGTCGAGCCCGGTCAGCAGGACCTTGCCGATAGCGGACGCGTGAGCGTCGACATACCGCTCTAGGCCGGCGAGGGGATGGTCCATGTCCGCCGGCTGCGCCTGGGCCAGCAGGATGACGCGGGTGCCTTCGCGTGCGCCGAACGAGGCGGTGACACCAAATTCAGTCGCCAGCTGCTGCAATGCCGGCCGGACGCGCTCGGCGGTTACGAGCATGGCGTCACTGGTTTGACCCAGATAATAGGCGCGGAAGCCAAGCTCATAGCGCCGAGATCGGGCGTTGCGATAGACGTAGTTTCGACGCTCCAGGACGGCAAGAATTCGGTGCGTGGTTGCCGGGTGCAGGTTTGTCGTTTGGCAGATTTCCGTTAATGAGAGCGGCGTGCCAGCCTCGCGCAGGCATTCGAGGACATCGAGCCCACGCTCGACCGTCCGTCCTGCCGATGTTGTGCTGTCGTTCATCCGGTGCTCGCCTGCTTCCCCGCGCGCGCTGCGCGCGATAAACCTGTCGGCTGAATTGTTGCACCATCTTCGCTGCCGGTGAATGGCACGATGGAAGTCATGTTGGAATCGACGGAAAAAGGGTCTTTCTGATGTCTGGAACGGACCGAACACAGGCGTCGATTGTCGGGGGACCGCGCATCATTCTCATCGAGCCCCAGCTCGGTGAGAATGTGGGCGCCGTGGCGCGGGCCATGCTCAACTGCGGAATCGACCGGATGTCCCTAGTCAATCCGCGAGAGGGCTGGCCGAACCAGCGGGCCGTCACAATGGCATCGGGCGCGACCGAGGTCCTCGACAAGGCCGAGCTGTTTGCCAGCGCCGAGGAGGCCATGGCGGGCCTCACACGTGTCTATGCAACGACCGCGCGGCCCCGCGAATTGTCGGCCCGGGTTGTCACGCCGCGTCAGGCCGCGTTGGAAATGCGCGCGGCATTCGAGGCCGGCGATGAGGTGGGCGTGCTGTTCGGCCCGGAACGGTCGGGCCTGACGAACGATCACATCGTGCTCGCGGACACGGTCATCTCGGTCCCGCTCAACCCGGCCTATTCGTCGCTCAACCTGGCGCAGGCGGTGCTGGTGGTTGCCTATGAGTGGTTCACGGCCGGTGATGAGACGCCGCCCCAGGAGCTTGCCCTTTCAGGGACGCGGCTGGCGGAGAAGCACGAGATGCTGGAGCTGTTCGAACGCCTGGAGCGCGAGTTGAATGCCGGCGGTTTTTTCCGGGCCGAGGATCTCCGGCCGAGTGTCATCCGCAACATGCGCGCGATGCTTCAGCGCGGCCAGCTGACCGACCAGGAGGTGAGAACCTTCCACGGCATGATCAGCGCATTGACACGAAGCTGGCAGCAGACCCAGAACGCCAAGCGGCGGCGCGGCGAATGGGACGACGAAGAATAGATTCGGCCGATCACTGTCGCATGCGCCCCTGCGTGATAGAGTTCCGTCAGTTTTGGGTGTGCAACCCGTCATGAATACCTCTCCGCATGATCTGCCGCCGCTGAAATTCGGTATCTCGCTGCATGCGGGTGAGGTGGTCTAAGGCAATGTCGGGACCGACCGGCGGCTCGATTTCACGGTGATCGGTACGGCGGTCAATGAGGCGGCTCGTCTCGAGGGGCTGACCAAAACACTCGGCGTGCCCGTTGTCGCGTCTGCAAAGTTCGCGGACGCCACGGAAGAAAACCTGGTTGGACTGGGTGCCCACAAGGTGCGGGCGTCGCAGACGAGCTCGAAGCCTTCACATTGCCCGAAGCTGAAAGCCGCTAGACTAGCCGCGGGTCTGTTGCCGCAGCCCGATCGCGAAGTGGACCGCAAGGGTACCGAGGATCACCGCGCCGCCGACAAGGGTGGTGGGTGACGGTGATTGTGTGATCACCAGCCAGGCCCAGAGCGGGCCGAGAACAGCCTCCAGCAGCATGATCAGGCTGACCTCGGGCGCGGGGATGTACCGCGGGCCGAGCCCGATCAGGAAAAACGAAGCCGGCAGCACCACGAACCCGAGTATGGCGAGCCAGAGCCAGTCGTTGCCCGCGACCGCGACGGCGGGTGCGGCGGCGAAGGCGACGATTGCGACGAGAAACGCACCCAATGCCAGCGACGGGGCGGGGTCCTCGATCCGCGCATGGCCCAGAATCACCACCAGACCTGCCCAGGCAAGCGCGGTCATGACGGCGGCAAGATTGCCGACAAGATCGCCGCGTCCCAGGCCTTCGGCGAAGATGACACCCATGGCGGCGATGGCGATCAGGATGGTGATGATGGTGCGCGGCGGCACCCGTTCGCCCAGGAAGACCCATGCGAAGATCGCGGAGAAAAGGGGTGCACAGGCGACGATGAACAGCGTGTTGGCGACGCTTGTGGTCACGATCGCCGTGACCCAGCCGATCGACGAGATCGCGAACAGAACGCCGACGGCCAGGTAGGGCATCCGCCGCAGGTTGCCGAACGCCGCACCCGCGCCGGCCCGATAGCGAAGCAGGATGAACACGGACAGCGCGAGGCCCATGAACAGACCGCGCCAGATCAGCGATGTGCGGGGGTCGGCCTCGACCAGCGAGGTCAGCAGGCCGTCGGGGCTGAGGATCAGCACACCCGTGGCGGTGATCGCTATCCCTTTGAGATGGTTGCTAGATCGGGGCTGGGCCGTCATGTGTTCGCTCACCTGGAAAGCGCTGAATTGGGGCGTTCGAACACGCCATACGGGTTTGACATCGCACCGTCGATGCCTATAGTGCGCGCCACTCCCGTGTATGTGGACCGGCAACGACCGAATCCCGTACTGCGAGCCTTATAGCGCGGTGCTGATCGGGACAACAAAGACAACAACGGATCTGAAACATGTCAAAGCGGCATTCCGCGAAGTACAAGATTGATCGCCGTCTCGGCGAAAACCTCTGGGGCCGGCCGAAAAGCCCGGTGAACCGCCGTGAGCACGGCCCCGGCGAACATGGCCGCCGGCGCAAGAAGCCCTCGGATTACGGCCTCCACCTGATCGCCAAGCAGAAACTCCGCAAGTATTACGGTGACGTCGGCGAGCGCCAGTTCCGTCGCTACTACGACGAAGCCGTGCGCCGTCGCGGTGATACGGGCGAGAACCTGATCGAGCTGCTCGAGCGGCGCCTGGACGCGGTCGTCTATCGCATGAAGTTTGTGCCGACGATTTTTGCGGCCCGCCAGTTCGTCAATCACGGCCATATCCGTGTGAACGGCAAGAAGGTCAACATCCCGTCCTATCAGGTGAAGGATGGCGACGTGATCGAGGTCAAGGACAAGTCCCGCGAGCTGCCGCTGGTGCTCGAGGCGATCGCCTCGACCGAGCGTGACCTGCCGGAATATCTCGATGTCGACCTGAACAACCTCAAGGGCACCTACGTACGCGGGCCGAAGCTGGCCGATGTGCCCTACCCGGTGACGATGGAGCCGAACCTGGTCGTCGAGTATTACTCGCTCTGACCATGCGATCCCGTCGAAGGCATACGGAAAGGCCGCCCCAGGGGTGGCCTTTTTCGTTAAGACGATGTCGTGCAGTTTAGCTCGTGGCGTCCTTGCGCAGCACCGCCAGCACGTCATCGATCTCGGGCCGCTGGGAGTAATGCCGCGCGGTGAAGCAGTGGGCGACCGCGCCGTCGGTACCCAGCACGACGATCGCGGGGTGCGGCACACCGTAATAGAACGTACCCTGCGGATAGCCCGTGAGCAGTCCGAAGGCCTGGATGATCTCCGAACCCTCGTCCGACAGCAGCGGAATGTCCATTTTCTGGCGGCGGGCCAGGCGCTTTAGCTTGCCCACATCGTCATAGGTGGCCGTCGCGACCTTGTAGCCGAGCTTGTGAACTTCGTCGATCCTCTCGTTCCAGGCGACCGCCTGGACAATGCAATAGGGTCACCATGACAGGGAGCGGGAGAAGATCAGGATCAGGCCCTTCTTGCGGCTCAGGCCCTGGAAATTCTGCTCCTGGTTGTTTTGGTCGGGCACTTCCAGCGAATGCGGGATGACCTTGCCGACCTCGGCCGCATCGGCGCCTTGCGCCGAGGCTGGATTCGGGGCGTGCAGGACCAGCGCTCCGGCCACTGCCGCAATCCCCAATCCTTTGGCCAGCATGGTTTTCAGGAAAACTGGGCCCTTCATCGAAAACTCTCCGTGATCGAACGCACTACATTAAACACCATGGATGCTGGATTATTCCCGGTGTTTGATGAGAAATGTCAGGCGTTGCGCGCGCGCCGCTTCGGGGCGGTGATGGGTTTCGGGGTGCCCAGCTTCCGGTTCGTCTTCGAGACCTTCGCTTTCGAGTTCTTGAGGGTCATGGGCGGCGTGGTGTTCAGGTCCGCGCCTTTCCGGAAACGCCGTTTCGCCCCGGCGCTCTTGCCAGGGAACGGCTCGCGATCGTCATTGTCGGACGCGGCAAACTGGACCTCGATCTTGTTGCCGTCCGGATCAAATACGTTGACCTGGCGCATGTTGATATCGAGCAGATCGATAACTTCGTATGGCGCATCATGCTCGCGCAGCTTGCGCTGGAAGCTCCTCATGCTGCCGCCGGCGCGCAGGGCGAAATGTTCGACCTGGGCCTCACCAGTCTTGATACTTTTCGCGGATTCCACCAGGTGGACGATCGCCTGGGTGCCGCAATAGTGCCAGGCACCACCGAACTGGAATGCCGGGCGCCTGCCGCGCTTCAGGCCCAGGACATCCTCGTAAAACGCCGACATCTCATCGAGCCGGCTGGTGCGAATGTTGACGTGGTCGAGCCAGTACATTGCCATCGTGATATCTCGCTTTCGGTTGTGCGTTGGTCGGAATATTGCGCCGACAAGAGGACGGATTCAACGCGGCAGCGCGTTACACGACGCGGGTCCGCCAGATTTCCGCTGTATAGATGATTAACGCGGCCCAGATGAACGCGAACGTCACCACCTCCGCGATCCCAAAGGGTTGCGGGAAGACCGTCAGTGCCATCACCAGGTAGGTCGACGGCGCGATGTACTGCATCAGACCGATGGTCGCCAGGCGGACCCGGCGGGCGGCGGCGGTGAACAGGAGCAGCGGTAATCCCGTGACCACGCCGGAGAAGATGATCAGGCCATCGAAACCAACCCCGTGCCGGCCAAACGCGCCGACCCCCTGCCACTCCAGCCATAACAGGCCGACCACTGCGAAAGGTGTGATGAGGCTGCACTCGACGAACAGCCCGGCAGATGCGCCCGCATCGACGGTTTTGCGCAACAGACCATAGGTGCCGAAGGAAAATGCGACGGTGAGGGCGATCCACGGCACCTGTCCGAAGGCGACGATCTGGATCGTCACACCGATGGCGGCGAGGGCAACAGCCACCTGCTGACCAGGCGACAGGCGTTCGCGCAGGACGGCAAACCCCAGGAACACATTGACCAGCGGGCTCAAAAAGTAGCCCAGGCTGGACGCCAGCAGTTGGTCGGATAGCACCGAGAAGATGAATGTGCCCCAGTTGACGCTTATCAGCACGGCGGTGAGGAAGAGGGTGATGAGCACGCGCGGGTTGCGGACGGCGCGCCCCACATCGGTCCATTGCCGCCCGATCGACAGCACGATCAGCATGAAGATCAGGCACCAGATGAAACGGTGGGCGACGATCTCGTCGACCCGCAGGCGCTCGATCGCATCGAAATAGAATGGCGTGACGCTCCAGATGCCGAATGCGCCGAGGCCATAGAGCAGGCCGGCGCTTTCTTCGCCCGTGAAACGTCGGCGCGGGGTCATGTGGGGTTCAGACAGCGGGGTTCTCCGCGCAAACGAAAACGGGCCGCGAAGACCGCGGCCCGCTCACAATACCGAATGCGCATGCGTCAGGCAGCTTCGCGCGCGATGCCCTTGTCCTCGAACATCTGCTCGAGTTCGCCGGTCTCGAACATCTCGCGAATGATATCGGCACCGCCAACGAACTCGCCCTTGATGTAGAGCTGGGGCACGGTCGGCCAGTTCGTGAATTCCTTGATGCCCTGCCGGATTTCTGGGTCGATCAGCACGTCGGCACTGCCGAATTTCACGCCCATTTGGTTCAGGATCTGAACCACCGCGGCGGAAAAGCCGCACTGGGGAAAGACGGGCGTTCCCTTCATGAAGAGCATGACCTCGTTCTGGTCGATATCGCCCTTGATACGCTCGTGCACAGGATTGTCGCTCATGTCGAACTCCGTTCGATGTTGGTCAGCTGCCCTCGGGCACCGCGGTCTGGAGCGCGAGCGCGTGCAGCTCGCCGCCCATGCGGCCCTGGAGGGCGTCATAAACCATTTGATGTTGCTGGACCCGGTTCTTCCCCTCGAATTCCGATGACACGACGTAAGCGAGATAATGATCACCGTCGCCGCGCAGATCGTCGATCCGGACTTCCGCGTCCGGCAATGCGGCCTTGATCAGGGTCTCGATTTCGCTGGCGGCCATCGGCATTGCAGGTGCTCCGCGGGGTTGGGTGTCACTTTAGCGCGACGCCATGTACTCGGGGAACCAGCGCGCATGTGTCTCGCGCAGGTTCGCGACGGATATAGGCTTCGCTCCGGGGAGTGTCAACGCAGGCCCACCGGTGGTCCCGGTGGCCTCGGCAGGCACCCCGGCCGCCGCGGCCCTGTGCAGAAAATCATCGGGATCGGAGCAGGTGACGACATAGCGCGCCTGGTCTTCGCCGAAGGCCCAGGCATGGGTCGGGATGTCCGGCGTTGCGTCGATTTCCGCGCCGATACCACCGGCAATGGCCATTTCTGCTAACGCCACGGCCAGCCCGCCGTCGCTGACGTCATGGCAGGCGGAAACAAGCCCGTCGAGGATGGCGGTGCGCACGAAATCGCCGTTCCGCCGCTCGGTTACGAGGTCTACGGGCGGCGGGGCGCCGTTGCTGCCGCCGGCCAGATCACGCTGGTAGATCGAGCAACCGAGCCATCCGGCGGTCTGGCCGACGATGATGATCGTCTGCCCCTCTGCCGTGAAGCCGTTGCCGACGGCGGATGCCGCATCGTCGATCAGCCCGACACAGCCAATCACAGGGGTCGGCAGGATCGCCTGGCCGTTGGTCTCGTTGTAGAGCGAGACATTGCCCGAGACGACAGGGGCATCGAGGGCTTCGCAGGCCGCGCCCATGCCCTGCACGGCGCCGACCAGCTGGGCCATGATCTCGTCGCGCTCGGGATTGCCGAAATTCAGGTTGTTGGTCACAGCCAGCGGCTTCGCGCCGACGGAGGTGACATTGCGCCAGGCTTCCGCGACGGCCTGCTTGCCGCCCTCGACCGGGTTTCCCTCGACATAGCGCGGCGTGCAGTCGGTGCTGATGGCCAGCGCCTTCTTGGTGCCGTGGACACGGACCATGGCCGCATCGCCGCCCGGTCGGCCCACCGTGTCGCCCATGACCATATGGTCGTATTGCTCCCAGACCCAGCGGCGCGAGCATAGATCGGAGCTGCCGATCAGTGTCAGCAGCGCTTCGGAGATATCCGTGGGCTCGGCAACCTCGGACGGCTCGCGTACCGCGCGCGGCGGAGTTGCAGTCCAGGGGCGGTCATATTCGGGGGCGGCCTCGACCAGCGGCGGGATGGGGATATCGGCGTCGATTTCACCCTTCCACATCAGGACCAGACGCTGGCTGTCATTGGTCTCGCCGATGACCGACAGATCGAGCTCCCACTTCTCGAAGATCGCGCGCGCTTCATCCTCCCGGCCCGGCTTCAGGACCATGAGCATGCGCTCCTGGCTCTCCGACAGCATCAGCTCATAGGGGGTCATGTTTTCTTCGCGTTGGGGCACATCGTCGAGGCTCAGGGTGATGCCGACATTGCCCTTGCTGGCCATCTCGACCGAAGAGGAGGTCAGGCCCGCAGCCCCCATATCCTGGATGGCGACGATCGCATCCGTCGCCATCAGCTCGAGACAGGCTTCGAGCAGGAGTTTCTCGGTGAACGGGTCGCCGACCTGGACGGTCGGGCGTTTCTCGTCGGAATCGTCGTCGAACTCGGCCGAGGCCATCGTGGCGCCGTGGATTCCGTCCCGGCCGGTCTTGGAACCGACATAGACCACCGGCAGGCCGACACCGGCGGCCGCGGAATAGAAGATCTTGTCGGTGCTGGCGATTCCGACGGTCATGGCGTTGACCAGGATGTTGCCGTTATAGGCCGGGTCGAAATTCACCTCGCCGCCCACGGTGGGCACGCCGATGCAGTTGCCGTAGCCGCCGATCCCGGCGACGACGCCGTCGACCAGATGCCGTGTCTTGGGATGGTCGGGCGACCCGAAGCGCAGGGCGTTCATGTTCGCGACCGGCCGGGCGCCCATGGTGAAGACGTCGCGCAGGATGCCGCCGACCCCGGTCGCGGCGCCCTGGTAAGGCTCGATGAAGCTCGGATGGTTGTGGCTCTCGATCTTGAAGATCGCGGCCAGCCCGTCGCCGATGTCGATGACGCCGGCATTCTCGCCCGGGCCCTGGATCACCTGCGGGCCTTCGGTGGGAAGCGTCTTGAGCCACAGCTTCGAGGATTTGTAGGAACAGTGCTCCGACCACATCACCGAGAAGATGCCGAGCTCGGTGAGGTTCGGTTCGCGGCCGAGAATATCGAGGATGGTGTCGTACTCACCCTTGGTCAGGCCCATCAGGTCTTCGGGGCGGGTCGCCGGGCTGCTCATGCCGCCACCGCTTCGGCCAGGGCCGTGAACATCGGTGTGCCATCGGTGCCGCCCAGCAGCGGATCGATCAGCCGCTCAGGATGAGGCATCATGCCCAGCACGTTACCATTCCCGTTCAGCACGCCGGCGATATTTGCCAGCGATCCGTTCGGGTTGGCGGCATCGGAGACCGTGCCATCCGGCTCGCAATAGCGGAATGCGACCTGGTCGTTGTCCTCGATCGACTTCAGGGTGTCGGGATCGGTGAAGTAGTTGCCGTCATGATGGGCGACAGGAATGCGGATCACGTCGCCGACCTTGTAGCCACCGGTGAAGGCTGTATTACCGCGCTCGACGCGCAAATCCACGTCCCGGCAGACGAATTTGAGGCTTGCGTTGCGCATCAGCACACCGGGCAGGAGGCCACACTCGGTCAGCACCTGGAAGCCGTTGCAGATGCCCAGCACCGGCACGCCGCGGCCGGCATGGGAAACGACCTCGCGCATGATCGGGCTGTTCGCCGCCATGGCGCCGGAACGCAGATAATCGCCATAGGAAAAACCGCCGGGAACGGCGATCAGGTCGACGCCGGGCAGGGCGCTGTCGCCGTGCCAGACCATCAGCGGGGCCGTGCCGAGCGCGGCCTCCAGCGCGACGGCGATGTCGCGGTCACAGTTCGATCCGGGAAAGACAATTACGGCAGCTGACATGCGCCCTGGCCGGCCTTCGAGTTTAATCCATCCCTGCTATCAGTCACGCCCGCGAGTCGCAAAGAATGGTCGTTGTGGATCGTTCGTGGCAGGCCGGTGCCACGGTGTTTCAGTCGTCGATTTCGACCGCGTAGTTCTCGATCACCGTGTTGGCGAGGAGCTTTTCGCACATCTCCGAGACGCTCGCCCTGGCGGCGTCGGGGTCGTTGCCGGACAGTTCGATCTCGATGAACTTGCCCTGGCGGACATCGTCGACACCGTCGAATCCCAGCCCTTCGAGGGAATGGTGGATCGCCTTGCCCTGGGGGTCGAGGACGCCGTTCTTGAGGGTGATGTGGACGCGCGCTTTCAACGGATTGCCGCTCGGTTCGGGTTATTGAAGGGTTGTCGTACCCTTGATGTCCTGTTGATCGGATTCGGGCAAGATGCCGAGGCGGCGGGCGACCTCCTGGTAGGCCTCCTCGACGCCGCCGAGGTCCCGGCGGAAGCGGTCCTTGTCCATCTTCTCGTTGGTCTCGACGTCCCACAGGCGGCACCCGTCGGGCGAAATCTCGTCGGCCACCACGATGCGCATCTGGTCGTTCTCGTCATACAGGCGCCCGAACTCGAGCTTGAAGTCGACGAGCTTCAGGCCGATGCCGAGGAACAGGCCCGACAGGAAATCGTTGATCCGCAGACTGAGCGACAGCATGTCGTCGATCTCGGGCGGCGCGGCCCAGCCGAAGGCCGTGATGTGCTCTTCCGAGATCAGCGGATCGCCCAGTTCGTCGGACTTGTAATAATACTCGACGATCGAGCGCGGCAGCGGCGTGCCTTCCTCGATATTGAAGCGCTTGCAGATCGAACCCGCTGCGATGTTGCGGACGACCACTTCGACCGGGACGATCTCAACCTCGCGGACCAGCTGCTCGCGCATGTTGAGCCGGCGCACGAAATGGTTCGGAATTCCGGCCTCGGACAGGCGGGTCATCAGATACTCGGAAATCCGGTTGTTCAGGACCCCCTTGCCGGTGATGACGCCTTTCTTCTCGTTGTTGAAGGCGGTCGCATCGTCCTTGAAATACTGGACCAGCGTGCCGGGCTCGGGGCCCTCGAAAAGGACCTTCGCCTTGCCTTCGTAGATTTTTCTGCGTCGCGTCATGCTCGGAAAATCCGCAGGTGTTGGGGCGCGTCCGCGCGAAGCGGCGTGCCCGGGAGGTATAGCAAGCAGTGCGGCGGCGAACAATCCGGCCGGGTGTGCACAAACCGTCTAATAGTCGGAGCGCCCGCCTGAAATATCGAACACGGCGCCGGTCGTCCCCGAGCAATCCTCCGATGCGGCCCATACCGCGATCGCGGCCACCTCGTCGGGTTCGATCAACCGGTTGAGCGGCATGGCCGATGCGATCTGGCTGGCATATTCGGGCGCCAGGTCGTCGAACAGCTCTGTGTTGGTGCCGCCCGGCGCGACCGCATTGACTAGCACACCGGTGGTCGCCACCTCCTTGGCCAGGGTCTTGGTGATGCTGATGACGCCCGCCTTGGCCGCGGCATAGGGGGCGTTGTTCATGGTTGCCATCTTGCCGGCGTTCGATGCGATGTTGACGATCCGTCCGTAGCCGGCCTCCATCATCTGTGGTGCCACGGCGCGGCAGCACAGGAAACTACTGGTCAGGTTGAGGGTCAGCATGCGCTGCCAGTTCTCGACGGGTTGTTCCCAGAGCTTTGCGATGGTTCCCACAGAGCCGGCATTGTTGATCAGGATATCGATCTTGCTGAACGCTGCGGTGGCTTCGTCCAGGCCGCGGGCGATCTCATCCGGATCGGTCACGTCGACCATATCGCCGCGCAGATTGTTGCCGGCGCCGAGTTCCTTGATCGTCTGGTCGGTGCGGCCGACATCAATATCCCAGATCGTGACGCGGGCGCCCGAGGCCAGGCAGCGCGCGACAATGGCCCGACCAATTCCCTTTGCGCCGCCGGTGACGATCGCGTGCCGTCCACCCAGATCGATACTGTTCATCGCTGCCTCCCGTTCCGGCCCCTACGGCCTCAGTACCAGCTTACCGGTTACCGTTCCGCTTTCCAGCAGCCGCTGTGCCTCTTCGGCCTCTTCCAGTTTCATGGTCGCGTGAATGCGCGGTGAAACGTCACCCGCGGCAAGCGCGTCCATCGCGGCATTCATGGCCTTGCGGCGAATGTCGGGCTTGTCGTCGAGGACGTGGATGGAGAACAGGCGAAACCCGACGCTGTCGCCGAATTTTGCGCGCATGGGCTCAAACAGGTCCGGGTCTGGGTCCCCGCCCAGATAGCCGAACATAACGACCATACCCATCGGCGCCAGCATCGCGAAGTCGTCCGACAGGCCCGGCCCGGCAACGGAATCGTAGACCACGTTCACGCCGCCGCCCGATGTCAGATCGCCGACACGCTCGCCGATATCCTCGGCGTTGCGGTCGATCGCCGCGTCGGCGCCGAGTTCGGTGACGTAGCGCGCTTTCTCCGGCGAGCCGGCGATACCCAAGACCGTCAATCCCTGGCGCTTGGCCGTCTGGATCAGCGCACCGCCGACCCCGCCGGCGGCCGCGTGGATCAGGATGCTATCGCCCGGTTTCGGGTTGCATGCGTAATTGAGCAACAACCAGGCGAGCTGATAGTTGCCGAGGGCCACGGCCTGGGCGGCGTCCACCGTGTCGGGCATGGCGAAAGCGGCTTCCGCCGGGACGATCAACGCCTCGGCGTAGCCGCCGCCGCGCTCGGGCAGTTCCCGTGAATTCACATAGGCCCGGTCGCCCACCGTGAAACCGTCGACGCCTTCGCCCACCACATCGACCGTTCCGGCCAGCTCGTTGCCGGGAACCACGGGGAATGCCGGGATCCAGTCATAGGTGCCCCGGCGCATCAGGATGTCGGGCACGCCGACGCCGATCGCCTCTGCGCGGATCCGAATCTCACCCGGTCCGGGCGACGGTTCCGGCACGTCTTCGACCGTCAGGACCTCAGGCCCCCCGTACGTGTGGAAGCGGACGACTTTCATCCCCGGCTTACTCGTCGTCGAGGCCGGCGTTGAACTTGAAACCGATTTCCTTGAGCCTGGTCAGTGTGTCGGCGCCGAAGTCGCGTTCCACCTCGTCGGCGACCGAAGGCGCATAGGCCACGCGGTCGTTGCTGGTCGGATCGGCAAGCTCGATCACGGCGAGCAGGCGCGCGGTTTCGTCTGAAATATTGCGGAACGCACGGCTCACGGCCGGTGGGACCGAGACGAAATCGAGCGGTCCGAGTTCCATGCTGTGTTCGCCGTCATCGCCCCAGGTAATTTCGAAACGGCCCTGCAGGCACAGGAAACTCTCGATGGTGATTTCGTGATTGTGCAGCCCCGGCCCGTCGCCTGGCGGGCACTCGGCGATGGCCAGCACCACATTTTCGCCGGCCTTGATGGGCGCCATCGCGCTGCGGCCGGTATAGGCCTCGGGAACCATGATCGGATAAACATTGTGCGCGGTCAGTTTCTCCACGACCTTCGTCGGGATTCCGCTCGATTCATCGTGCTGCTGCTTGTAGGGCACCAGATCGTCGAATTTCGCGGCGCGGCGCGCCATTTCTTCCGGTGTGACCTCTATCGATTTCATCGTGCGTATCCCCCCTGATTGTCGCGGCCCGGATTGTTTGCCAGACTTCAGTTTCGAACAATAACGGGGGGAACCGACATGGTCGAACGCGAAAAGGTCTGGGAGGACATCACCTACTACAGTGACGGGGTCAAGATCGCGTCTCACCTGTACACGCCCAGGGACTGGAAGCCCGGCGATCCGGCGCGTCCGGCCATCGTCTGCCTGCACGGCTACTCCGGCATGAAAGAAGTCTACGGCATGGATGTGCCGCGCCGCCTCTGGGAAGAGGGGTATTTCGTGCTCGCGCCGGACCATCGCGGTTTCGGCGAAAGCGGTGGCGATCGCGGCCGGCACCGGCCGCTGGAACAGGTCCAGGACGTGTATGACGCCTTCACCTACATGGAAACCGTCAAAGGGGTCGATCGCGAGCGCATGGGCTGCTACGGCACCAGCTGGGGTGGGGCATCGGTCATCTGGTGTGCGGCCTTCGACGAACGCATCAAGGTCATCGTGAATTCGGTCGGTGTGTCCGACGGCGGACGCTGGATGAAGCAGGCGCGGCGGCCCCACGAGTGGCTGGATTTCAAGGAGCAGGTTGCCGAGGCGGCGCGCAAGCGTGTCACCACCGGCGAGCACACATACTGGCCGCTCCTCGACATCATGCTGACGGATCCGCACACGCTCGACGTGATCCAGCAGCACCACCAGAAGCATGGTCACTATGTGTCGGATTACGACCTGGAAAGCGCGGAGACCTGCATGCGCTTCAAGCCCGAGGCGGTGGCGCATCTGATTTCGCCGCGCCCGGTGCTCGTGGTCTATGCGGAGGACGACTGCACGGTGCCGCCGGAGGAGCAGTTCGGCTGCTAC
>MDTE01056865.1_pt1 | contig 34344 bp, 34 predicted proteins | sample 811231 | NCBI WGS metagenome assembly MDTE01 (sample SAMN05326651, study PRJNA326480) | marine metagenome | isolation source: seawater | place: Indian Ocean: Red Sea | collected 2010
GCTAATTCGAACGAATCATTATAATTGCTCCATGAGAAATCTCCAAAACTTGGATCATTTGTTTTAGAAAAGTTTGTCCATGATATCTGAAAATTATCAGAGATTTCTTGAGATTCTTTTGGACCCCAGTACGTATAAGGTTTTTTTGAATGGACACCAAATACATATGGAAGTTCTGAGGCATGAAAGCATCCCAATTTTCCTCTTAAAATTTCGCTTTGTGTTGAGAACAAATATCCAAAAGAATATCCTACTTTTTTCTGAAGAGTTTTATGTGTGGGGATGCCAAAACAAATATCTGTAAGAATCGCTGAATAGATGTCTCCTAACTCATTAATTTTAAGATATTCTCTGTAAGCAGAAATAAGCTCTGGCAATTTACTAGTTTCAAACATTTTTGATAATCTTCGAGTTATATATTTCTCATCATTTTTACCTATTCTTGGATGGAAAGTACTCCAAAGCTTGTATTCATCAAGAGTTGTTCCAGCGATTAAATGAATTTTTGAAGATGAATATGTTTCCAAGTAATCATCCTTAATAAATTTATTATCTATGACAGGTAGAAATCCAACTTCTGGGAAAATCCATCTTTTACCATCACTTAATGCAGAGTGCTTTAATTTCTTAGCTGAGTTAATTATTAACTGCCAGTCACATGATTTTAAATCAGAAATCTTATATCCATCTTTTTCAAACTGCTTAATAAAAAGTTCAGCCCAAAGATTTGCTTTTTCTTTTGAGGCTATGGCATCTAGGCCACCGCTCTGACAAATTGCTTTTTGAAATAAGTTATCATCGCCTGCTGCAATTTGAAGATTACAACTCCAAGAACCCGCAGACTCTCCAAAAATAGTAATATTATTTGGATCTCCACCAAAAGAAGAAATGTTATCTTTTACCCACTTTATCGCGTTCTTTTGATCTATTAAACCCTCATTGCCAGATGAATGAATTTGACCCTCTGTAACCTCATCAAGCCTGAGAAACCCAAATGGGCCTAATCTATAATTTATTGATACTACAACTATTCCTCTCTTTGCTAAATGTTGCAAATCATACATAATGCTGCTTGAGCCACCTGTTACCAAAGCACCGCCGTGTATCCAAATCATTACTGGATTTTTAGCATTTATGTCATTTGAACAAATATTTAGAGTTAAACAATCTTCAGACTGTTTTGCCAATGAGTTATCCTGAAAGAAAGTAGCGCCTGATTGACTTTGATCAACAGATCTAGTTTGTGGAGCTGAATCTCCTTTATCTGTAGCTTTAAGACTTAATTCTCTTTCAATAAGAATTGATTCGTCCCATCTTTGTTCAAATCTTGCATAAGGGATTCCAAAAAATTGGTGACAGCTATCTTTAAGTACTCCCTCAAATTGACCAGCCTTACATTCTACTAAACTCATATTTTCTAATAAGAGGTCATATTATATAACAATAGATTAAATCTAAAATTGTGAAATATAATATGTAAGCGGGATGTAGCGCAGCCTGGTAGCGCACCACACTGGGGGTGTGGTGGTCGTCGGTTCAAATCCGGCCATCCCGACCAATCTTTCAATTGATATTTTGCTTTACTTCCTTGGATGGTTTAAAGGTTAATTTTTGTCTTTCCTTAATCTCAAACTCTTGAAGAGTTTTTGGATTTCTACCAGTCCTTTTCGGTGTTTTTTTAAAAATAAAAGTGCCAAAGTTTTTAAAGTTTATATTTTTATTTTTATTTTCGGTTAGTGTCTTAAAAAAATATTGAACAAGAGAATGGCTGTCTTTATTTGAAAGCTTAAGTTTGATTGAAATATTGTTAGCTAAATCTTTTTTAGTTAGTGACAATTATTATGTGCCAGTTCCTGTTCCAGTGCCTGTGCCTGTGCCTGTGCCTGTTCCAGTGCTTGTTCCAGTTCCAGTTCCAGGATCATCATCAATACCACCAACATCATTTACGTTAACAGTAATATCCTGTGTTGAAGAATTTGAGCTCGCATCAGTAGCTGTTACTGTAGCTGTATAAACTGATTTAGTTTCATAATCGGGCGCTACTACAAAAGTTAGCACACCTCCTGCAGTGATTTGAAGCTCTGTCCCGGATACAGTGAATGTGACAGTTTGCAAGTCAGTTGCAGTAACTGTTCCGATCGCTGTCTGGTTTTCATCCGCAACAAAAGTATCTGAAGATGTAATTACGGGAGCAATAGTATCAACAACATTAACTGTTCTTGTTGCTATTGTTATGTTGCCAGACGCATCAGTCGCTGTGTATGTAACTGAATATACGCCAACAGTATTAGTATCAACATCTGATGTTGTAGTTAAAGTTACAGTATCAAGATCTGTTGTTGTGGCTCCAGCATCGGTGTATGTTTCACCAAGCTCAACAGTAACAGGATTATCGCCCGCTATAGTGATTACAGGAGGAGTAGTATCAACAACATTAACTGTTCTTGTTGCTGTAGAAGTGTTGCCAGCTGCATCAGTTGCTGAATAAGTTATTGTATATGTGCCTACAACATCAGTATTAACAGAACCAGAAGTTGTAACTGTTTCTCCGCCATCAGAAGTTGCTCCAGCATCGGTATATGATGAACCTAGTTCAACAATTGCAGGATTATCACCAAGGACGGTAATAATAGGGAAAACGGTATCCGGAGGTGTTGGTGAATCTTCAGATACGTTATCAAGGATACTTACGCCAAGAGCTGCTAATAAAGCTTCAATTATAGATATTTCAAGAAGTTTTGATGATTTTGAATCAACTGCAAGCAATGCTAAAACGTCACAATCACTATCATCTTCGTCTATATCACCATCTTTATCATCATCAACATCATTCTCACAACCATCCTCATAATCACTTTCTTTCTGATCCTCGAGCTGAGCTAATAATAGCTCTCTTCTTTCAATAAGTTCATTTTGAGATAGATTATCTAGTCTTTGTGTTATTTCATCTAACTTGTCTTCGGTAATGGCATCATTAGCAAAAACATTAAGGCTTGCAACTACAAAAAATAATAAAAAAGATGTGTAAATTTTACTCATAAGCTCCTCTAAAGTTAAATTATGCATGTAAGTTGATTTAAAAACAATATATTTCATAAATATGTGCCTAAAAAATACATATATCAATTTATGGGCCTAAATTTTATTAACAAGTCATGAAGAGTATTTTTTCTATTTAATTTAGCGCCAGGATCTTTTGTAAGCGGCCTCCATGTGTAATTTATGAAATTACTAAAAACTGGAATATTAAAATAAATACCCTTATCAAAGGAGCCTTCTCCAAACTGGTTGGCTGATACATCAGTAAATGAAGCAAAAACTCCAAATTTTGTTCCATTTTCAAAAGATCTTGATATATCAATAGTTATCCCCTCGTCTCCTGCCAAATATTCTCCATAAGAGATTTTTGCATCAAATGGGATATAACTATAATTTCTATAATAAAAGTTTAAATGGCCTGTAGTATTCTCATAATCTAGAGTCCCAAATCTCATTCTATAGTCCCTTTTCTTGACTTCAAATAATTCAAAACCAATTGCAAAATTAGATTCCTGTTTGAAGTAAAGATATTCGAAACCAAAACCATTAAACATCTCCTCTAAAATCCCAGCAGTTGCCATAAAATGATGATTATTTTTTGGAGAGAGGTAATAATCAAGTTGAGCTCTTCCAATAAATATTCCTTCATCGAAATTCTTTAAGTAATCTTTGATATCCGATCTTACTTGAGCAGGATATGTATCAACTGGGGGATACTTTAGATCATCAAAATTATCAGCAAGAGAGTATTTAATATTTGATGAAAAAAATATGTTTTCTGCAATGATAAATTCATTTGTATTTTCTAACATTAGAGCTCCTTTAAAGAATTCTTCTCTCGATGCTAAAAAAGGTCTAAATGAGATATTTGTTTTCGAGTTAAATCTGTTCTTGGTTTGTCTCTCATATATTAACTTTGAGTTTTTCACAAAGGTTTGATCATATTCAGAGTTCGCTTTAAGGTCCGCTATTCTTAAGTCTTTTTTAATTGGTTTTTTTATTCCGGCTTCATATGATGACTTTCTAATTATTTCATCGATTATGTCTAGGTTTGGATGAGTAAATTGAGACATTTGAATACCAATTGCATTTGTGCTTTCAATTATTTTATTTACTCCAATACCATTTTCATTAAGACTTCTTATAAGTTTTACATATTTATCATCATCTTTCTTATGCTCACTTTTTTTGTATTCATACCTGGGCTTGCTAGCTTTAGAGTAATTTTTAAAATTGAATCTTATAGAGGAAAAATTACCTCTTTCGTTTGAAATGCCGATGGTGAAATTTGGAGTTATATTGAAATCTAAACCTACCGAAAGATTATGCTTAGGTTCGCTATAACCAATATCTCCAGGTGTAACGGTTGTATCGTATTCAAATTTAAGAATTGTTTTTTTATTAAATGCATGTGTTACTCCAAAGAAAGGAGAGACAGTCTCTCCTGAAAAGTATCTTGAGGGCTGAAATTGTCCACCTTTGTCCTCATAAAAGTTAGGTCTCTCATAAAAACTATCATTAATCTTTCCAAGAGGGTTACTAAATGTTTTTTCAGCGCCATTTAAGTTTCCCCAACCTAGTCCAAAATGAAAATCTGTTTTGTTCACTCCATAACTTCCCACAATATACTCAGAACTGTAAAGACCTGTCCCAGCAATATCATTAATACCAATGGCAATTGCTGGCAAAGCACCCTCCTCTTTCAGCCTTAATTTAAAATTGAAGCCCTTATCCTTATAATCTTGTTTACAAACTGGGTCAAGCGCTGCTGAACAATATGGTTTATCTTGAATGTTTGTATAAAAAAAGGAGGCTTCAAGCCAATCAAATGGAAAGGAAGTCATTGTAATCTTTTGGTCTGGATCACCACTATATGCTGTAAATCCAAATGAAGATTCATCTAAAAATCTTGCTGTTGGCATATTTATAAGGCCAATACTTCCAGAATTATTGAATGTATTATATTCAAAACTATCAGTATAAATATTTTGTGTAATAAGAATGGCTACTAGAATTTTAGGCCATCTAGATAGCATATTAAATTTAATTATTTGACAGGCTTTCTATGGCAGCAGCTGAAAAAGCTACATCTGAAAGAATTTGGGTAATTGGAATGATAGCTTTAATAATTGGGCTTGAGTAAGGAAATTTTCTCGGGACCACTACCGTGTCACCAGGAAGTAATTCAATATTTCTTGAAAAAACATTTCTTCCAGATTTTACAACTGAACCATTTGCTCTTATAACATAAATTCTTGATTGATCAGCAAAGGTTTGAAATCCACCAGCCATTGATATTGAATCTCTAACATCTATATTATTTTCATATTGGAATGAAATTGGGTTTAGCACTTCTCCGAAAACATTAATTGTTGAAGGATATTTTGGAACAATGATTTCATCTCCATCAAATAATATTGTTTCAAAAGCGCCTCTGGTTCCTGGCACGAAATCACCTGATACTCTTCCAAGAAATCTTTCATCAATATTGTCAACTTCAGATGAAAGATTTAATAAATCTAAATTATTATTCAATTCATTATTTTGCATAGATCCTAATACGAATTGTTCATAGATAGATTTTGATCTTTTGATTGAATCAATCTGTGTAGCTCTTACACTTTCCCTTGTTAAAATAATTCCCTCTCCATAAGATTCCTCTTTAAAGTTGCCAACTAAGTCATATAAATCTTGTAATGATGAATTTGGTTGTAAAGTGTAAAAACCAGGGAAATCTACAGCTCCAGATACCTGAACTTGAATCAAATCATTTACTGGCGATCTAAATTTTATAGTGTTGTATTTTTGCGCCTTTAATCTAAGCATTTTATAATTAGAATTAATGATAGTATTTTCAAATGGGCTTATATAAGTTACATCTTCTAAGACATCATCCATATTTAACCCAAGCAAATTAACTAATTCTAATACTGAGAATTCTCCAAAGACTGGTATTGAAAAGGTACCCTGAAAATGATCAATAGTTAATGAAAATTGGTCGATCAAAAATATTGAATTCTCATTGACGCCATCAAATACTTGCATATTCAAATCTTTTGAAATGACAGCTTTTGTATCTACAAAGAAAACTTTTGAATTAGGGAGCAAATTAATGCCTTCAATTGTTTGTTTATCTTTCAAACTAAATAAAGTAGATGACTTTATTAAATTCTCATCATCAAATTGTTCAAGAACGCCCATCCATGGATATACATTTATAAATTCCAAACCATCAACAAGCTCACTTAATGTAGTAAAAGTATCTAAACTGTAAAATCCGGGTTGCTTTACAGCACCAAAAACTTGAATATTTGATTTTTCTGCACTTGAGTAATTGAAAACAGTAATATCCAGAGCATTCTCTAGCCCATGTCTTAAATCATTTATAGTCTTTTTAATCACAGAAGCTGAGTCTATATCTAAGATTGAAACTGAAATATTAGATTTGTTAGCGGTCTGAGTAAAACCAAGGCTAAAATCTATAGCATCTTGAACAGTTTCTTTCTCTTTTAATTCGTATATTCCAGGACGATTAACCGCTCCATTAATTTCAACAAACTGTTTTGCAGCAGTGATCAAGATAGTATCTCCAGCTTGAACATTTAAATCATTTCCTCTGCTACCTTTAATTAGAAGATCATACAAATCGAACGAGTATATTTCTCCACTATCCCTTATTAATTTTATATCTCTTAATGAACCAATATCTGAGACTCCTCCAGAGTATGCAAGAGCGCTAGTTATAGTGCTAAAAGGATTAACTAAATATGTCCCTGGAGTCTCAACTGCACCCACAATCGTTATTTTTTTTGCACTTAAATCTTTTAAGGCAACATCAATATTAACTCCAATATAAGAATCTAAAATTTGTTTTGAAAGTTTTTCCTTTACTTCGCCAAAAGTTAATCCAGCAACAAATATTGAACCAATTTGTGGGAATAGAACTGTTCCATCCAATCTAACATTTAAATCGAATGTTGCATCTTTAGAACCAGATAAAATTACTCTTAGCTGATCTCTTAATGCTATTTTGTAATCATCCGAAAGAGGTAAATCGCCAATTGCAGCAATTGAAGTTGGCATTTTTGAAAAAAAATCATATCCAAATTTTTTAAAAGTATTGGTTTGATCTAAATCTTTATCTACAAGAGACTCATCTAAGTTTGCTATACCTTCTACACTTTCTTCGGCAAGCAAGTCTTCAGAAAAAACTGTCTTGACCTGATCCAATTGTTCTTGGCTCAACTCTGAGAGTATTTCAGGATCTATGGATTGGCCAAAGGAATAGCAAGAAAATATTAATAGTGAAAAATAAATATACTTTTTAGAATTCATAATCTCTTAAGAAATATGTGTACATTTTACATTCTTTTATAAAAAAAAGTGAAATGATACTACTTTAAGTTAAGCCCTGGGACAGAAACTCCTTCTATATTTAGTATAGGCATCAGAAGTTTAGAAATACTTTTTTGAATTTCATCTTCTGACAATGTTTTTATTGATGATTGAAAAGTAAGACTGATTCCAAGCTTGATTTCATTGGATTTATGATTTTTATAAAAATCAAATATAAAGAATTCTTTAAGATTTGTATCTTCAAAATTATTAATGCAATGCAAAACTTCGTCGTAATTCTCTATTTTCTGTATAGAAAATGAAAAGTCTCGCTTACTCAATGGATACTCAGATATTGGTTTGTACTTAGCAAAATTTATATGTCTTTTTTTCAGCTCAAATTTATCAAAAAAACTTTTAGGAATCTTATCTACAATGATTTCTATATAAAAAATCTTTTCTTTTCTTTTAGTTTTGATGCCATCTCTGGAAATTTCTTGGATATTAAAAAAAGTTTTCTCTTCATCATCAATTTTCAATATATTATATAAATACCTTTCATCAAGTTTTTTAGAGTAATCAACATAATTCTCATCGACTCTTCCGCTGAATATGATTCCTAGTCTAGTTTCTTGTTTTACCTGACCAATATCATGATATATATCACTTACCTCAAAAATTTTAATCGAATCTTTTTGTCTTCTTTCGTTATATAAAAGATTTTCGAGAAGAGAATCTTTTAATGAAATTCTTAGGCTGCCTTTGTTAGAATCAAGGGGGTTGTCAATTTTTATTGTTTTTTTTGAATTGGAAGCTTCTGTAAATGGAAAGTTAATTACTTCATAGAAGCCATTACTAATTAGTTGAGCCATTATTCCCTCAAGCTTATTAAGTTTATTAAGTTTAGTTTCTTTGAAATGAATTGGCTTACTTCTAATATTATCGTAGCCTATAATCCTTGCAATTTCCTCCGCCAAATCATTTTGCGAGACGATATCACTTCTAAATGATGGAACTCTAATATTACCTTTCGTTTCAAAACCTAATTTATTAATTAGATCAAGGTATTCTTTTTCTTCCAAATTAGTTCCTAAAATATTATTAATCTTTGGGGTATCTATTGGTAAAAAGATATGTTGGAACTCATTAAAGGAAAAAGATTTAATTTTTAACTGTTTAATTTCAACATGTTCCTGAACAATCTTTATGAATCTTCTGAGTACTTTGTTTTGGGAAAGAGGATCAACGCCTCTCTCAAATTTATGAGCTGCATCTGAATTTAAGTTATACTTAATTGATTTTCCAATTATAGATTCAGGATTAAAATAAGCACACTCAACAAGAACTCTTTTAGTTCCGTGACTACATGCAGAAGATTTGCCGCCCATGACACCAGCCAGACTTTGTATTTCATTCCCATGAGTAAATACACAATTCTCTCCCTTAAGATTTATCTCCTGATCTAAAAGCGTTAAGAAAGGCTCATCACAAATTTTTTTTTCAAAAACTAACTTCTTATTAATTTTACTTTTGTCAAAGCAGTGAGTTGGCTGACCCTGCTCATAAGAAATATAATTTGAAATATCTGTAAAAAAATTAACCTTATTATTCCCGAGGACTGAAAAATAGTTCTCAAGATACGGACTATAATTTGATACTTCACCATGAATTTCAATTTCTAAAAAACTTATTAATGGACAATCATTAGGTGAAAGATTTTCAAAATCTATATCTAAATCTTCTATTTCACTGTCATAGACAGGTGCTGATTCATTCATACCAAAGAAAATATTTAGGTCCCTAGCAAGTCCAAGTAATGAAAAACAATCTCCTCTGTTTGGGGTTAGTTCCATATCAAAAATATCATCATTTATCTCATGTTCATGACCAAGCTGAAATAATTTTTCAGAAAGAAGCTCTTTTGATGGCTTAGATGACAAAAAATTCAAAAGATCTTTATAAAAGATTTTCATTTAAATTGTCCTAAAAAATCTAAATTAGATTTATAAAATTCACGGATATCATTAACCCCATATTTGAGCATAGCAATTCTTTCAATACCTAAACCAAATGCAAAACCACTATATCTTTCTGAATCAATGTTACAGTTTTCAAGAACAATTGGATTAACCACTCCGCAACCAAGTATTTCAAGCCACTTTCCATCCTCTGATAAAATATCAACTTCAGCAGATGGCTCAGTAAAAGGAAAATATGATGGCCTAAATCTTATCTCAACACTTGATCCAAACAAATCATTCAGTAACTTATGAATTATATGTTTTAAGTTTGCAAATGTTACATTTTCATCTATGTAAATACCTTCCACCTGATGAAACATTGGTAAATGAGTTGAATCATCATCTTTTCTGTAAACTTTACCTGCGGATATAAATGCAATTGGCGGCTTAGATTCGAGCATGCCCCTGATTTGAACTGGAGAAGTGTGTGTCCTTAGTAGAGACTGCTTTCCGTTAACATAAAAAGTGTCATGCATTTGCCTTGCAGGGTGTGATTCTTTTATATTCAACATATCAAAATTAAACTCCTCGGTTTCAATTTCTGGGCCAAAAACTTGATGAAATCCAAATCCACTTAATAAATTTAAAAGATGATCTTTGGTTTGATTTATCGGGTGATAGGAGCCTAAACTTTTTTGAATTTTTGGAGACTCTATTTCGTCTATTTTAGACATAGAGAATTAATCTAATGCTGTTTTTACAATCTTTTTAAAAGCAACCATATCATCAACAGCAATTTCAGATAAAATCTTTCTATTAATAAGTATATTACTTTTGCTTAGACCATTTATAAATCTTGAATAAGATATATCAAGGGCTCTGGTGCCAGCACTAATTCTAGAGATCCATAATGATCTAAATACTCTCTTTTTATTTTTTCTATCTCTAAAAGCATATTGCAAAGCTTTTATATTTGATTGTTTTGCAGTCTTGTACAATCTGCTTCTTGCTCCATAGTGTCCCTTAGTTGCTTTGAGAACCTTCTTATGTCTTGCTTTTGCAGTTATTGATTTTGTAACTCTTGCCATTTTTATCTCTTCACAAGCTCTAAAGCAACTTTTAAAACTGTTCCTTCGAGCTTATTTAATCCTCTTTTGTGTCTTTTTCTTTTTGTAGATTGCTTAGATAGAATATGGTTTCTGCCAGAACTCCTAGTTTTTACCGAATTAGCTGTCCTTTTAAAACGTTTAGACGCCCCGGAATGTTTTTTTTGTTTATAACCCATAATGTAATCAAGTTTTCTTTTTTAAAGGTGAGAGAACCATCATCAATTGCCTTCCTTCAAGAGAGGGCTCTTGATCAACTTGAGATATATCACTCAGTTCTTCCCTCAATTTATTAAGGAGATCTAGCCCAATATCACTGTTAAGAATCTCTCTACCTCTAAATCGGACGGTAATTTTAGTCTTATTTTTATCAAGAATAAAGCTTTTAATCTTTTTTAATTTTATTTTGTAATCGCCAACATCTGTAGATGGTCTAAATTTAATTTCTTTAAGGGTGTTTTTCTTTGTCTTAGATTTAGATGAAGAAATATTTTTTTTCCTAGAAAAAATATGTTTTCCATAATCGATAATCTTGCAAACAGTGGTTTCAGAACCTTTAGGAGAAACCTGAACTAAGTCCATAGATTCATCTGATGCTCTCTTCAAAGCATCTTCAAGGCTTACGAAACCTTCTTTTTCTCCAGAACTATTAATAAGCATCACCTCAGAAGCCTTGATTTCGTCATTAATTATTGATTTGTTAGACTTTCTTGTAGCTATGATTGTATTCCTATGAAAAAGTATTGATTGCCTGAGTTAGATGTTGGAATATTATAAAGATCATTTAAAAATTTTAAACTATTATTTAAAAATAAAATATTCATGGCTGAAGATAATAGGAAGTCCAATCTGAATCCAATAATTCAAAAACCTCCCTTTTATTTAACCTATTATTTGCGCCTTCCCAAAATTCAAAGTAATGAGGTATAAAAGAATAACCTCCCCAATAGTCTGGTCTTTCAGTACTTGAAATATTCTTCAGAACATTTTTATAATTTTCCTTTACTTTTTTGAAACTAGATATTTCTTTGGACTGCATTGAAGAAACTGCAAGTGCATTTTTTTCATTTGATCTTTTTTTGAAATGTTCATCAGAGAAATTATGGTCTGATTTGAAAATTTTTGCCTTGATTCTTATTTGTACATTAATTGAGTTCCAATAAATAAGTGCAGATATTATTGGAAAGGATTCAAATTCTTTTGCCTTTTCAGATTTATAATTGGAGAAAAAAATCCATTCGTCTTGATGAATATATTTAAGATTTACAAATCTTGAGTTTACTTGATTTTGCAAAGGATTGAAGGATGAAATAGCAATTGCCTCTACGGAGATCTGATTGTTTTCAATGGCCTTTCTATAATAATCTGAGAATTTTTTATATGGGGTTTCATCAACTAAATCTTTAAAAGTAATCATATTATCAATCTCTGTAAAACAAGTCTCTAGAAAAGACCTCAGTTTTTGTGCCTTTCAATCTCTTATCAAGCCTATTTGTAACAATCAAATCACTCTTTTTTTCAAACTCAATGAAATTATCCTCTAGCGCAAAGTCATTAAAACTTATGTCAAATATTTTATCATCATAGATTATCACTTCCCTTTTTTTTGAAACTAGCTCTATAACTTCTCTTATTGATGCATTTTTACAATTATCAGAACCTTTTTTCATAGCTAAATTATAAAAACCAATTGTTTGATTATTTTTGGTCTTTTCTAAAATGAATCTAGCAATAAAGTTTTTTCTTTTATTATTAGCTCTAACAGAGGCAGAGACAATTGAATTGCTATATTCATCTAATTGAGACCTAAGTTGTTTTGTATCTTTAGGAAGACAGTATCCTCCATACCCAAAAGATGGATTATTGTAAAAATCACCAATTCTGCTATCTAATGAAAGTCCTTTAATAATGTTTTTTGATGAAAAATTATTCTTCATTGCAAAAGTATCGATATCATTAAAAAAAGCTACTCTTGTCGCCAAAAAAGCATTTGAGAAGAGTTTAACCGCTTCTGCTTCATCATAGTCCATCCTCAAAATCTCACATTTTTTTTCAATGCAAGATTCATATAGTTCAACAATGTTATCAAGTATTCCTTCTGAGGCCCCTCCAAAGATTAATCTACTTGGTTTAAGGCTATCCTCTAAAGCAGAGTTTTCTCTTAGAAATTCAGGTGAAAAAATGATATTTAAATTTGGGAATAGATTTTGTAACTCATTAGAGTAACCAATTGGTACAGTAGATTTAATGATAATATTCAAATGTCTTGAAGATCTGGTTGCAATTTCTTTTACATATTCGGAAACTATAGAAGTATCAAATGATGAAATATTCTCATCAAAATTTGTAGGTAAGCATAGAAATATAAAATCAAATTTATCAAAATCTATTATTTTTTTGCTTGAAAAACTTATATTCTGATTATTGTCAGAAATGTATTCTTGCATTAAATTTTCTTTAAAGGGTAGCTCTTTTAATTCAAGTTTTTTTATATGATTTTTATTACTGTCGAGGCCTAAGATTTTATTTCTTTTTGAGAGCAAAAACGTGGTTGATAGCCCAACATAACCGAGACCTACTATAAGAATATTTTTCATGAGGCTTTCTCCAGATATGATTTTAAAGGCTCGTCAGGGCTAGGTAAATCATTAAAAACTTTAATGAAAATATTTGAATTAGGTAATATCAACTTTACTATTGTTAAGAATATTATTAAAAAGTAGTTCTTTACACCTGCATTAAGTACAAACCACTCCTCAACTTTCCCTTTATAGGGAATAATCATCGTTTTATAGAAATCATTTGGGCTGCTTATATCTTTTAGAAAAGATTCCTCATCTCTGAAAATTAATGACCCGATACCGCTCAGACCTGGTTTTACAGATAAAATACTTTTTCTTATATTTTTATCATAAAGTTCAATCCCTTCTTTAACCATAGGTCTTGGCCCGACAACGCTCATATCACCTTTAAAGATATTAATAAGTTGAGGAAGCTCATTAAGCTTTGTTTTTCTTAAGAAAAAACCTGTCTTTAAAATTCTTGGATCATTAGGTATTGTTAACGTGCCTGTTCCAATTAATTCACTACCCTCTTTCATGGTTACAAATTTAATTAACTTAAATTCTTTTCCGTCTTTACCTATTCTATTTTGTAAATAAAAGACTTTTCTCTCTCCAGTAAATCTTAAGAGTACACATAGACCTATTATAATTGGCGACAAAGAAATAATAGCTGCCGATGATAGGAATAAATCGAGGGCCCTTATCATAGAATAGCTCTATCTATTTCTTAAAAGCCTCAAAAAAGCACCTATCCCATATCTTGGGCTTGGATCAAAAAAGTGAGCTAAAAGTGTGAGTCTAAAAGTTGAGCAATCACTAGTGACAGGTTTGTTTGTATGAAGTGTTCTATTTCCAATAAAAAGAAGAGGTTTATAGTCATGAAAATTATCTTCATATCTTTTTTTCTTCTCAGAAAATTTATCAAGGCCTTCTTTTGAGGCATATCGTTTATGATAAGCCTTGCTTATAAAGTTCATGATCTCATTTTTTGGAGCAATTCTAGAATTTGGGAAATAAACTAAGTCACCAACTGATCCATTTGGTTCAAAGGAATCTGGAATCTTAAGAGGAATAACCATTGTAAATAGATGTGAATCAAAGTGTGCTCTGTACATTTCAGTCGTATTGCCTTTTTCAACCATTCTTGCAATGTGATATTGATTAGATAAATTGCCTTTATAACCAAATTCTCTTGATATGCTTAAAAGCTTTGGAGCAAGATATTCTCTTATACCAATAAACTCTAAAAAATCATTGTGGCTTTTTCCAAGTTCGCAAAAAGTTTTACCATTCATCTCTAAGTAAATTTTGGAAGCAAACTTATCAAGGTCTAATGAAGATAAGGATGGAAACTTTATAAAACCATTCTTAATTAAATTATCTCTATTTTCGTCCACGTAGCTCCAGTAAGATTTATTGTCCACTTTCAAGCTCCTTAAAAAAATTTCTCATATTATACCTTGGAAATAATATAGCAAAGATGGTCAAAATAATTAGTTTAAAGTACATCTTTATATTTCTATTCCTTATATAAAACTTTTCTAGTTTCGCCTTAATTGGTGTAATATTTTCCTTATAAGTTTTGTCTGGATCATGACTTTTTTGTAATATTTTTTCCTCATCCCGGAATATAATCGAACCTAAACCAGATAATCCTGGAACCACTGAAGATATAAGCTCCTGATCTTTTTCTGAATAAAAATAAAACTGCTTTGAATGTAGAGGTCTTGGACCGATTACACTCATATGACCTAAAAAAATATTTAGGAGCTGAGGTAGCTCATTAAGTTTTGTTTTTCTTAAAAATTTTCCAAAAGGCAGTACTCTAAAATCCTCTTTTAGAGTTATAGTGCCTGCACCTAGGTTCTCACTATCTTTAAGCATAGTTGCAAATTTTATTAAATTAAAAACTTTTTTATTTTTGCCTATTCTTTTTTGATAGAAGAAAATTTCACCTTCCCCTGTCATCCTTAATATTAGTATTATTAATATAAAAAAAGGCGATAAAATCAATAAGGCGAATGTTGAGAAAAATAAATCAAAAAATCTTTGCACAAACCCTCTTTTACTTAATAATTTTTTTTGAAAAGCTTGGTCTTATTGTTGTTGAGTCCTTTACATTTCTTACAACATTTGCCTGCAAGCTTACAACAACATTTTTTCCGACTGTCAGCCCTTGAAGAATATTAGCATTTGGACCAATTATAGAATTTGCTCCTATCTTTGTATTCCCACCAATGAATGCACCTGGAGCAACAATAGTATTTTCATGGATCTCTGCATCATGACCAATTATAGAATTTGAATTTATTATTACATGTTGTTTTATTTTACACTTTGTTGATAGAGTGGCTCCGTGTGCAACAAATGCTCCTGATTCAATTTCAACATTTGAAGCAATATGTGCCAAAGGAGATATAGCTGAAGCAAAATCAAAGCCAAGCTTGTTAACAGTTTCAGCAAGCTTAGATCTTAAATCAAGAGACTTTCTATCAACAGCGCCTATGGCTATAAATAACTCATTATCATCAGGTGAAATGGATGATTCTATCTCTGTTGCTTTACCAAGAAAATCTTGTGGCTTTTGTTCCCAATCTCGAACATCAAAAAATCCTCTAACTTCTCTGCCCATCATATCAAGAATATCTCTAATCTCATATGCGAATCCACCATTTCCAATAAGACATATTTTTTTCATAATAAAAACTCCACAATTGATTTATCTCGTTGTACAGCAAATACAACATCTCTGTTAAATAGTTTTGCATTGACAGGACCTAGAACTTTAATCATTCTATTATTTTTAATAACTTCGTCGATATCTGATAAATTATTCATTTCATAACATATATGATGGAATGAATCTCCATTTTTTTTTAAGAAATTCCAAGTAAACGAGCGTTCAGATTTTGGCTCTATCAGCTCAATAAAAGAACCTTCATTTGCTGAAAGCAAAATAAGATTTGCATCTTGAATAGGATCATAAACTCTTGAAATCTCCTCCTTGTATAGAATATTTTTTATTTTTTCGTTAATATTCGCTACCACGAAACCAATATGATGAATCTTCAAGTAACAGTTATACCCCCATCAATAATTAACGTCTGGCCCGTTATATGTTTAGCTTTCTCGCTTGAAAGGAATTGCAATGCGTCAACGAGTGACTTGAGTGATGTTATTCCAACAGGAGTTTTCTCATTAAGCTCCTCAATAAATTCGTCAGTATAGATTTTACTAAAATTTTCAGTCATTTCTGTTTTAACCCATCCTGGCGATATACCAAAAGTTCTTTTAGGAGAAGCTTCAACTGCAAGGCCTCTTATTAGGTTCTCTAATCCAGCCTTAGAAGCACTATATGGCAATATTGCTTTCTCTGGCTTAATTGCTGCTATTGATGATATTGCACCAAAAACAGAATCTTCATTTGTAAATTTTTTACTAAGAAAAAGCTTTGCAAGCCTGAAAGCGCCAATAAGATTGATATCCATTATTGATTTCAAGTCATCATCCGAAACAACCCTCAATGGCTTTATTTGCTGAATACCTGCACAATAAATGAAGATATCAATTTTTCCAAAAGCCTCACAAAACTCCTTGACCGACGATTTAAGATCATTTTCGTTCGATACATCACATTTATTTATGAAGTGTGCCTTCTGATAAATTTTTTCTTCTCTTCTTGCAACCACACCAACATTATTATTTTTTACAATTGATTTAACAAATTCAGCACCAATTCCACTAGATCCTCCAACAACAAAAATGTTTTTATCTTTTAGATACATATTTAACCTCCATATGTAAATGGTTTTGGGCAATAGATAGAGTCAGTTTCAACTATACAACTTCCCCAACTTAATCCAATACCAAAACCACTAAAAAGACACTTTAGTTTTTTTGTTTCGAATTCCTGATTTAAAAAACCATTTATTGTGCCTGGGATTGATGCAGAATTTTGATTGCCATATACTGATTGAGTCTCCATAGGTATTTTTTCAGAAGGTATTTTTAATCTTTTTTGTATATTTTTAAGAATATATTTATTTGGTTGATGAAGAACAAAATAATCGAGTGTCTCAGGAGATGAATTATTTTCATCAAGCATCTTTTTTATAGAGTTAGGAACCTCTTTAATAGTGAAGTTAAAAACCGCCGCACCGTCCATAGTCATAACTGGCTCAGATGAAAGATCTGTTCTGAGTAGCCCGCTATTCTTCATAATCAAAGCTTCATGGCCACTGCCGTCTGAATACATCTGAAAAAAGCTTTTTGAGCTTCCTTTTTGCAAAAGTATTGCTGAGCCTGCATCTCCCATAATTGGTGCAACAGTCCGATCTGATTGATTTATAAGACGGGACGCAACATCTCCGACCATCAATAATACATTATCTAAGCCAGTTTCAATTAGAGATGAAGCCAAAAATAAGCCATAAACAAATCCACTACAGCCAAGATTTACATCAAAAGCAACCGACTCTTTAGGAATACCGAGCTTGTCTTGCATAAAAATAGCTGACGAAGGTGCTTGATGATTAGCGGATTGAGTTACAAATATAACGCCCTCTATTTTGTCACAGTCAATAACATTACTAATAATATTTCTGGCAGAATTCAGACAAAGATCAACAGTAGTGGTTCTATCATCTACGACTCTTCTTTTGTTGAAACCAAAATTTTTGTGAAGTTTTAATGCGTCTTCATCACTTATACCAAATTCAGCATAATCATCCATGAAAATTCTTTCAATGGGTCCCACAGTAGATGCTATTGCAGTGATTTTAGAATTATCAAAACATATATTCTTAGACATTTTTACTTCAAAAGATTATGCACATATAAGATCCATGAATTCCAATCCTTTAGGGGAGTTTTGCTTGAATCAAAAAGATCTTCATTGGCAAGAGTTACATACTCTCCAGTTTCTTTTTCTATATGCATTTCTATTTCCAAAAGAAGACTGACAATATCAAAAGAATCGATTTCTTCACTAATATTCTTTATATCCTCAGCTTTTAAATCAGAAGCTGAATCAACTAAGACCTTATCCAGCGACTCAATTAAAATATTTTTTACCTTATCTTTGTCCATCTTCTAATTATATTTTATATCAATCGCAAGAGGGAGCTTATCTATGATTTTATAAGCATACTCTTTTGAGAGATCTTTATTTTTCTTTTTTAAATTAAATCCATGATTTTCAAAAAAATTTTCGACCTGTTTATTTTTTTTAGTCGGCGAATAGAGAGCTTTAATGATTGAACCATTATATTGATTTAATACAAAACTGAGAATTGAATCCTCAATTTTCCTACCAATTGCTCGACAACTGAGAAGAAATGAATCAATTTCATTGTCTATAACAATAACAACGCATATTGTTCCCATATCTCCGTAAATATCTTTAACTTGAAAATCATAGACATCATATTTATCCATAATTTCAAGAATCTCTTTTTCAGAATATCTTTTTGTAGTTAAGTTAAATTGATTTGTCTTATTTGTTAGTTGTGAAATTCTTTTAAAATTTTCTCTATTATTTTTATTTGGTGTTATTTCAATCTGAAGAGATTTTATGTAATCTTCAATACTTGCAGTATTGGATTGCAAACTTTTTCTTTTTGATTCTTGTTGGTACATTACTGACTTTCTTTTATCCTCATCACTCAATGACCAAGTATTAATCTTTTCAATTTTTGAAAAAATTTGAGAGGAATCTTTAATATCTTGGTAATTAAATTTGTAACAGTCAACTTCAGGAATTGCATATTTTACTTCTTGAATTTCAAACTCATTATCGTCTATAAATACAAATGAATCTAAACCAAGATTTAAAGATTCAGCAATATTTTTTATGTTGCCGCTTTTTGGTTCCCAATTTACTTTTTTTTCAATGAAATCATTGTACTTAAGAGGCATTGATCTTGATTTAAAGACTTGCTTAACATCTTCCTCGTTATTTTTACTGGCTAAAGCAAGAACGAATCCATTTGATTTAAGTTTTTTCAAGCCAATTTGGAAATTTTTAAATATTATGCCTGGATAGTTATCATCTATTTTTATGCCTTCGACTCCATCCTCACCTACTATACCGCCCCACAAAGTATTGTCAGCATCAACTACAATTACTTTTTTTCTAGAGCTAATTCTTTCGTCAATGAGTCTTGCATATTCCTTATTAAGTTCTGGAATTAAATGATTGGTATATGGCATTTTCATGACATATCCATTTTTATAATTTAATCCCTTCTCAGAACCAACCTGTGAAAAAATTGTTTCGTGGTCAGATAAAGAAATATTTGATGACTTCAAAGAGAGGTTTATTAAAGAGCCATTTATTTTATTTATCTTCTTTTTCTCTCTGAAGTAGTCAGTACCCGATATCCTATCAAATGAACCAAAAATTGTGTTTAAAATGATTATGCAGTTATTCCTTGATGAGAAGTTAAGGACAAATGATTCAAGTTGCTTATATTTTTTTGTTTGTATTTTAAGCGAATCAAAATTTCTAAAGAAATCTATGTCAACATGACATATCAGAATATCCAACTTAGTATCGGTTGATAGCGTCTGAAAATGGGTATTAATATCAAAATGCTGAAATGAAATCTCATTTTTAATGAACTTATTTATGCCTTCGAAAGGTTTAGAAACTATAGAGCTTACAATACCAATATTTAGTTTTTTCACTTATTTAATAAATTTAGAACATCTGAAACGGTTTGGACATCCTCTAAAGTTTCTGGATCAAGGTCTACACCAAGTTCATCATCAGCAGCCCCAATAAGTGAAAGTACACCAATTGAATCCCACTCATCAATTTCATCAAGCGTGGTTTCAATTGATATATCTTCATCTTCGATTTCTAATGAATCGATAAAAAAACTAAGAAGTTCTGAATTATCCATTGATACCTAGGTGATATATGTTAAAAAATTGCACAAATTTAAGGCTTATAATAAACGCTGGATGGGATATTTACAACTCTTTGCTCTAGCCATAATGAATTATCTAACCCGTCATTTTGGCACTTTGAAAACATTGGAAGAGAGCTCATTAATTTCCATATGGGCCTTGTCATAACCCCATTTTGATTTGTAATTTTTAGTATTTGATTTCTCTCTTTTTTAGAAGAACAAATAATCGCATTTAGCCAATAATTTGATTCAGATTCTTTGGTAGGAATAAAAAAAGAAGCGTCAGCATCCTCTAGTGCTTCTTTCCAAAAAGAGAAAAGTTTTCTTTTTATCTTTAAAAACTCCGGTAGTTGCTCCATTTGAGAGCAACCAAGTGTAGCATTTAGATTAGGCAGTCTATAATTGTATCCAATTTCATCATGAAAAAATTCATACTCATGAGGTTTTTTTGATGTTGTTGTAATGTGTTTCGCTTTTTGAGCTAATAACTTGTTATTAGTTACAATCATTCCACCTCCACCGGTGGTAATTATTTTATTTCCATTGAAACTAAATGTTCCAAATTGGCCAAATGTACCTGTATGCCTATCTTTGAAAAAGCTGCCTAAAGATTCTGCAGCATCCTCAACTAAAGGTATTCCCCACTGCCTACATATCTTTTTAAGATCATCAATCCTACAAGGATTTCCAAAGGTATGCATTGGTAGACAAGCTGAAATCCTTTTTTTTGTAATCTTATTTATCAATTTATTATTCTTTCTTATCGTGTTCTTCTTTAAAAAATGCTCTAATCTTTCAGGACTCATGCCGAGGGTTTCTTTATCAACATCAATAAAAACTGGAGTTGCATTACAATATGCAATTGCATTACAAGTAGCAATAAAAGTTAAAGACTGGGTTATTACTTCTGAATCATTTTCTACGCCTGATAATTTAAGAGCAATATGAAGGGCAGCAGTTCCGTTTACGGTTGCAATTGCATATTTTGATCCCGTAAACTCCTGAATTTGGTTTTCAAAATTTTGAACATTTTCCCCTACTGAGGAAACAAAATTTGAATCAATACAGTCATTTAAATATTTTTTTTCAGTTCCATTGAATACAGGCCTATGAAGAGGAATAAAATCATCACCATATATCTCTCGTGCCTTGTCAATAATGACATTAGCAATTAAATTTGATTTAAGCATGCTTAATTATATAAGTCTTTCAAATGTTTTTCTAAAGATAGAGTTATTACGTCATAGTCGTAAAATGAATCTATAGCGCTCTTTGCATTTTCTGAAAGTTTTTCGAAGGATCTTTGGTCTAGATTTTTCATTTTAATTATTGCTTTCGCTATTTCCTTATGATCTCCTGCTGGAACAGTTATTCCACAATTAAACTTTTCAACAGCCCCTCTTGCCCCAGAATATGAGTCTATAATTGGCTTCCCATGAAGCATATATTCCGCCATTTTATTTGGCGAAACACCAAAATCATATAATGGATTTTTACCAGATCCATGAAAACACACTGAAAATGAGGAGAGAATCTTAGGAACATATTCCCTAGGAACTCTATCTCCAAAGAATATATTATTTAAATTAAATTCTTTTGAAAGATTAACAAGCTCCTTCTTTTTTGGCCCATCTCCAATAATAGAAAAAAATATTTCTTTCTCATTCTTGAGCAACTTTGCAGCTAAAATTAGACTTTCCACCCAGTTTGCAGATCCAATTGAGCCTGCATATCCAACAACGAATTTTCCCTTTTGAATTTCATGTAATTTCCTGGATACATCGCTATCGATCATTTTGCTTCTTTTATTTTCAATTCCGTTTGGCAAGTGAAAAACTTTCTTATTCTTAAAGCCTGAATCAATAATATGCTTTCTTCCAAGAGGCATAGTAGTGAATATTATTTCTGAAACAAAGTATCCAAAAATTTCAATGAGTCTTAGGAAAATTACAAGGGGATTTAATTTAGATAATCCCCTTAAGTGTATAACGGTTAAAGGCCATATATCTCTTATCTCAAGGACAAGCCTAGCTTTAAATCGTTTTGATAAAAAATATGCTGAAACTATGCCTAATAGGGATGTAGATGAATAAAAAATAATTTCTGGTTTTCTAATATCTCTCTTTTGTATAAAAAGGAGTTTAAATGCAAAAATGAACCAATTTAAGAATCTTTGTATGCTGTGAGGATTTTTGTAGTATGGTAGCTTTAACCAAATGATTTCCATCCCGCCTATGTTTTCTTTTTCTTTTTGGGAGTAAATAATTTCATTTTTGCGAAGGTGATGATGATAAGCCCCACCAATGAGTGATGCATTATGACCAAGCTTGATGAGCCTTTTTCCAATTTCAAAATGTCTTGTAGACCCTCCTTTAGATGGAGTAATTGAATAATGATTAATGAAAAGGATGTTCATTAAGGAATTATTTCCTCATGTAAACCTTGCCTGCTGGTACATCCCTAAAAACAGATGTACCTAAGACTATATCAGCTTTATCTCCAATGCTTACTTTATTTATAATTGTTACATTAGGACCAATCCAAACATCGCTACCCACAATTACACTACCTCCAAGATCAGCACATCCTGCAATCATTGTTCTCTCACCTATAATACAGTTATGTGCAATAAAAACATTATCATCTATTTTGCAATTCTCCATAACTTGAGTTGGATTAACTGTTCCACCGCAAATAATTGAATTCGTCCCAATTTCAACATTGTCAGAAATTATCAGGCCTCCGGAATGCCAAATCCTTTGAGGATTATTATTATGATCCCTTTCAAAACCAAAGCCTTGACCACCTAATCGAGCACCGCTCTTAATGTAAACATTTTCACCAATTTTCACATTTTTATCTAGAAAAGTATGACTTTCTATAACTGTATTCTTACCAACTTCACAGCCTTTGGAGATCTTCACAAAAGACCCTATTGAACATTCTTCAGAGATTTTAGCTTCTTTGTTTATTATTGAAGTTTCGCATATTCCATAATCAATTTTTGGTTTATTAAACTCATTAAGCAGAATAGAAAAGGCATATCTGCAATTTTCAACCTCGATAAAAGAAACATTTTTATCACAAAGTTCAGCATTATCAACTAGAACAAGAATATTTTTTGGAAAAGAGGACTTTTTTTCTATTTGCTTTGCAAAAATAAAAGTATTTTGCTTTAAGTTATCAATGGTTGAAGGTCCAGATATTTCAAAATCTTTATAATTAGTTCTTTTTATTTCAATTTTTTCTGAAAGAATCTTCTCTATTTGAGATGCAAGCATCACGATATCAGCCTTATTAGTTCAAAACATTCTGCAAAGTCTTTACCAATTTGAGTACCCCTAACTTTTGCAAGAGCTGTAATAAATTGAGTTTGAGCATAACTTCTGTGATTTTGAGACTTATATTTTTCTAGGGAACCACATTTTGCTTCAAGATATTTTTCATTTATCTCTATAAAACAATTGGTATGTATACTTCTGTTATTCCAAGGAACTTCATAACCTAAAATTGTAGAATTCTTAAAAGCTCTGAATCCTTCCTCAGAAATTGTTTTATGATCTTGATGAGTGTCATATGAACTTGGTAGGAATACCAAATCAGGTTTATACTTTGCTCTCATACTTATCATTTCTTCAAGGATTTCTTGTCTTTTTTCTGGGAACTTTCTTACCTTAAAGTCCAAAACTATACAGTTTTCAGATTTGATACCTAAAAATTTTGTTGCTTCTTTAACTTCTTTTTTTAAGATATTTTTTGGCAAGTCCTCTCTTACGGATTCTTCGCAAGAAGAAAAAGCAACATAAATAACTTCACAGCCATTATCTATTAACTTTGAGATCGTCGCACCGCATCCAAATTCTCCATCATCAGTATGAGGTGCTAGGACAAGAGCTTTTTTAAAATTTTCTAACATTTTTTATTAAATTTAAGAGATAAATTATGCAATACTATACTTCGTTTTACACAATTCATACAAAAAATATATGAACAGTATAATTAATGTTACAACAAAACATTCTAGATATGATACAAGAGTTTTTAAAAGATTCACCCAGGGTTTATCCTCTTCATATAAGTGCTCGATTTTGGTTAATGATCTTCATGAGAATGAACATAATGATAGATTTAAGATAACTGGACTAAAAAAGAAAAATAAACTACTTACATTGATAGCATTCCTAAAGTTTTTAAATAATTCAGAAAGCTCTGTTGTAATACTTCACGATCCCGAACTGTTGTTAATAACTCCCTTCATAAAAAGGAACAAGCATAGAGTTTATTTTGACTCACATGAAAACACACCAAATGATATTCTTATCAAAGAATATATTCCGATCTTCCTCCGGTCCTTTGTCTCAAAAATTTATGAAAAAATTGAAAGGTATATAGCTTACTATTTCTTGCATGGAGTAATTTCTCCATCTAAAGATGTTTGTTTAAGAATGGAGGGTTACAAAATTAAAAACTACCTAATCCTGAACTTCCCGACAACTGATATGATTGCAAAAAGCACAAAACAGTCTAGTCAAAACGAAGTTTTAGAGATTGTGTTTGTTGGTTTAATGAACTTCCCTAGGGGAGTTGATGTTCTCATTAACGCATGTAAATCTCTAGAGAATATTAGGTTAACTTTAATCGGTCCTTGTTATGATAAAAAAATGAGTGCGTTTATTGAGGATAATCTTTCAAGCAAAATTGTATATTTAGGGCCTAAAAAAATTGATGAGGTTCTATGCTATCTTGATAATTCTGACATTGGGATAGTTGCCCCAAGAAAAAGTGCAATATCAATGGACGCTTTGCCAGTGAAGTTGCCTGAATATATGTCGAGAGGTCTTTGTATTGTAGGAAGTGATATTCCTATAATAAGTTCTTTAATATCTCTTGCAGATTGTGGATCAGTCATAGATCCAGAAAGCTCTATTGAAATGTCAGAATGTATTCAATACTATGAAGAAAATAGAGATGTTCTTAATCAAAAAAAGATAAATTCTCTATCCTATGCCGAAGAAAATTTTTCTTTTGAGAAAGATTTTAATAATTCATCCGGTGAGATATTTGGGATTAATTAAAATCATCCTATTCTTTTTTAAAAAAGAATAATCTCATCCTAAAAAGATATAAAGAGTAAATGTATAAAACTACGTAGGCTAACGATCCAAGAGCGGTGTATATTGTTAATGCAAAATTAATATCTTCAGAAATCAAAAATGGCAGAATGGAAAATGAAAGCATAAATACTTGCCACAACAAAGCAATGTGCTGTTTTTCAAAAAAGATTAGGGCAAATGATAGAGTTGAAGCAATCAGTTTAAATGCATAAAGAAATACTAGTATGCTTAAGATATTTTTGATTCCAGCCCAATCACTACCAAGAAAATATAAATAAAGACTCTCAGGGATTATATATATTGCAAGTATAAGAGAAATTGACATTAAAAGAAGCATTAAGGAGATCTTATAAAATAAATTTATTAGGCCAACAGGATTTTCCCTATTTTGTGAAAGATTGCCCCTAAATACTTCACCAATAGATTTACTTATAAAAGAAATTGGAACATTTAAGATTCTTATTGTCATAACAAATAACCCTAAAAAAAATGCTCCAAAACTTGTTTCAATAAAAAGTAAAGGAATAAATCCTGCAGAAGATGCAATAAACTCAGCAGGAGTTGTATATAAAACAAATCTTTTTTGATCAACTAAAATTTTTGAATATTTCTTTGTATAAATCTTAATTTCTTCAGCAGCGCCTTTTAATTCCTTGAAAGCTATAGGTGTTGCAAAAACAATATATGAAAACATAAGGCCAATTACTATCATGCCTATATCTTGAAAAATAGATGCCAATGTTATTTGTAGAATTAGAGCAAAGAAAGCCTGCAATATTCTTATAATTGAAATCTCAAAAAACTTGGCTTGAGATACATATAGCGTAGAAATAATTCCAAAGAGATTAATTGATATGCCAAGAAAAAATCCATAAAAAAGATAAGATTGATTTTCAAAAACTAAGTAAAAAAATAACACTAATAAGAAAGAACAAAAAGAATTTATTAACAAGACTTTAAGAGAGTCAATCATTCTTATGAGTTTCTCACGATCATTGCTATCAAAAATAGCTAGCTCAACTTTAAAAGATAGGTACATCGAAAATAAGATTGCTATTGCAAATATTTTTCCATATATACCAAAAACCTCTGGTCCAAGCATCTTACCCAAAACAAATGCAGAAATAATTACTAATAATTGAGATATTATTGTTGAGAAAGTCATTATACTTATCTCATAACCTAAGGATTTCATTTTTCAAGCCTTTTATAAGGGTCTGAGAGCCAAACAAGCATAAGAGCTTCATCAAGAATAAGGCTATTTGATTGCAGCATTTCGTCACTCAGATAATCTTCAATATCAATATCTTTTCTTAAATATTGTTTAATGACTGATTTATTTGAATATAATTTATTTCTAATTTCTTTTCCTATACCAAGTCCTATCATGTTCTGAGTGACATCAAAGCCTCTTTTCATTCTTTCTAGTCTGATAAAATCAGGCACGCTATCCTTCACTGCATCCCTAACTATCCATTTGCCGAAGCCTTTATTAATTTTAATTTCTGATGGAATGGATAAACCAAACTCTACAAGCCTATAGTCCATAAAAGGAAGCCTGCTCTCGACACTATTACCCATTGAATTTCTATCCTCAAATCTAAGCAGAGTTGGTAAACTCCATCTTTTAATATCATCTAGCTGTCTAATTGATAATGAAGAATCTCTATCTCCCCATAAATTGATTTGATCTGAATCAAGATTTATTAATTTATTTTTAGATTTTGAGCTGCTATATCTTTTAAAAGCAGTCATATAAACTTTTGCTTGATTAATTTCTGACAGAAGCATTCTTGAAAAAGAGGAAATAAATCCAATCATATTTGAGAAGTTCCTCTGCTGATAAGCCTCTTTGATAGCAATAATAAAAAATTTTCTATAGCCAGCAAAGACCTCATCGCCCCCTTGGCCACCTAATAAAACTTTGAATCCTTGGTTTCTTACCTCCTTAAAAACTTCGTATTGAGCTATAACGCTTAAGCCGCTAAATGGTGCTTCTTGAGCAGACATAACCTCATTGAACGTCTTTGCTATTGAATCTTCTGTATAGCTTGGCCAAATAAAATTCTCTTTTATGCCCTTTTGCCGTGAAAACCTCGATACAACTGGTCCCTCTGATTTTATTTCAAAAGGAGAGCCAAAGGAGAATCCTGAAAGGCCATCTATTTTTTTCGCACCTAGACTTGCTATTGTCGAAGAGTCCAAACCTCCACTTAATGATAATGCCAAGGGAACATCAGACCTCAACCTTAATGTAAGCGCGCTGTCAAAAATTTCATGAAATTCTTCTACCAATTCAATATATGACATGTTTTCATAAACCTTTCTTTTAGCCTGTATTCTCTTCTTTAGGTCATACCAAAGAATATTTTTTAACTGAAGAAATTTCTCATTTAAGTTTATTTCTAAATACTCTCCGGGCTTTACAGCTTCAATCTTTTCAAAAGGACTTTCAGATTCACTAGTCTCAAAAACTTTATACCTTAAAGCTCTAGAACAATATGACAGATCAACATTGCATTTATTGGTTTCAGCTATCAAGCTTGCAGAGGATGAAAACATTAATTTTGACTTACCATCAAAGAAGTAAAAAACAGGTTTCACTCCAAATCTATCCCTAACAACAAAGATTTTATTTTTTTTCTTGTCAAGGATACTAAATGCAAACATACCATTCAGCTTTTCAATACAATCTTCTTGCCAAAATTTCCATGCTTTAAGAAGCACTTCTGTGTCAGAATTGCCTTCAAAAAATACTCCATGATTTCTTAACTCTTTTTTAATTTCAAGATAGTTATAAATTTCTCCATTAAAAATGATTTCATAATCTTTATCCGCCATTGGCTGAGAGCCCAGCTCAGATGTATCAATTATTGATAAGCGAGTATGGCAAAGATTAACTTCATATTTTCCAGATATATTTCTAGTACTACCAAAATTATCAGGCCCTCTATTTTTAAGAGCTTTAAAGGCTTTTTGGTTAAGATCGTTGTGATCAAAGTTTGCGTAATTATTTTCAGATATAGAATGTACACTCCCAAAAATACCACACATTATAATGTTCCCTCTTTACTCTGGCAGTTTGAAAAAGCTCCAACTGCAAGACCAAAAAACATAAATGTATAATCTTTTGAAGTCAAGAAAGCTGACAATATAAATAGACTTAAAAAGACTTTAAAAATTGATTCTTGGTTATTTTTGTATATTAAATCTATTATAGATTGATAAAAAATATAAAATGATATTCCTAAAAAGAAAATAAATCCTAGAAAGCCTAAATTAAGCCAAGCAGACAAAATATGATGTGGAAAATGTCCTATGGATCCAAAATGCTGAACATATGAACCATAGTCTCCAAAAATTGGACTATTTTTGATAGCCTCCCATCCAAATTCTATTTGCATTAATCTTACTGATCCACTATCAGATCCGATTAGACCATATTGTAAAAGTTCAAAAACTCTAAAATCTTCAATCAGTGACAGGAAAGGTATTATTTCAAAAATAATTCCTGAAATAAATATTAATGAAAAAAACGAGGCTACAAAAAACCTATAAGCACTTAAGCAACTTAACAAATAAGTAGTTGCAATAATTGATCCAAGAAATAAGATTAACTCACTTCTCGAACCCAAAACTGTTAAAGCTATTGTTGAGATTATAAAAATAGTAATTTTGGTAAGATTCCCTTTCATAAAAGCTATTAAGAAAAAGGATATTAATAGCATCGATCTTGCATAAGCTTGATATGAAACAGCATCTTCAGTATTGGATGAGAGGATTAAAAGCACATTATTCTCTAAATTAATTCCTAGAAAAAAAACCATCATAAAAAAGGTTAAAAAAAGAAAAAAATGAATCCTCTTATTGTTGAAATTAAAAAATTTAAGAATTACGTAACATTCGAAATTAAATAAGATGCCGGTAATGTTCCAAACAAGTAAATCTGCATTTCCTGCTTGTGAAAAAAAAGAAAAGTTTATGAGTGTTACACAAAATATATAAATTAGAAGAGAGATAAATAGCGCATCAATAAACCTAAACTTATTAGGGGAATCAAATACATTAAAAAAATATATAAAAAATAAAGGAGGCAGCAGTAGAGCTGAAACGATTCCAAAAAAACCTCCTAAAAAGTTTGAATATAATGAAAGACTCAAACCTATATGATAAAAAAAGAATCCAGGGAAAAGAATCCAAAAAGAAATGAATGCAACTAATTCAGAAAAATTTAATTTATGCTCCTTTAACATAATAATTGTGCTGAGACATAATTTTTATTGAAGCAGTTCTTTTAGTTGGAATATGAATTCTTCTTTTAAGTAGGGATGCATTGGAAGGCTCAGAACTTCATATGGTAATTCTTCTGAATTAGTAAGCCCAGATGAAATGCATGGAAAATCTTTATATCCATCTTGTTGAGATAATGCTTTTGGATAGTAAACAACTGTTGGAATATTATTTGATTTTAATAAATCTTGAATTTTATTTCTATTCTTTAGTCGCAGTGTATATTGAGCCCAAACGCTTTTATATTGATTGGGTACAATTGGAATATCGAACATTTCTTTTAAAGACTCGGAATACATCTGAGCAAATTCATTCCTTTTTCTAATTTCATGATCAAAAATCTTAATCTTCTCAAGTAATATTGCAGCTTGAATCGTATCTAATCTAGAATTTACTCCTATTCTTACATTGTCATACTTTTCTTTTCCTTTACCATGAAGTCTAATTGAATTAATTTTTTCAGAGAGATTACTATCTTGAGTAAAAATTGCTCCGCCATCGCCATAGCATCCAAGAGGTTTTGCAGGGAAAAAGCTAGTAGTAGTGATATCGCCCAGCGTTCCCACTTTTCGTCCTTTATATTCACCTCCAAAACTTTGTGCGCTGTCAATTAAGATATGAAGGTTATTTTCATCTGCTATCATTTTTATCTCGTCAAAATCACAAGGGAGGCCAAACAATTCAACAGGCATAATTAATCTTGGTCTAAGCCCGATTTTACTAGCTTCATTTATAGCCCTTTGGAGTTGCTTTGGATCAAGATTAAAGGTTTTTTTTGAGACATCCACAAAAAAAGGAGTTGCGCCAAGCTGTGCCACTGTTTCGGCAGATGCAACATAAGTAAATGATGGAACAAAAACTGCATCGCCTTTTTGCACATTAAGAGCCATCATAGAAATTGTTAATGCATCAGTTCCGTTTGCGCAAGTGTAAGCAAATTTTGAACCTGTATAATTTCGCAGACTTTCTTCAAATTGTGTGACTTCTGGCCCCATGATGTATTGACCGTGATCAAGAACCTTTTTGATTGCATTGTCTATTTTTGATCTAATTGGTTTCTGCTGCTCAACCAAATCAATAAACCTTGTTGGTATTGAATACTCGCTTACTTTATTTTTCAATTAAGAGTTCCCCATTTTTTTCAATATATTGTGTTCCATCAATTGAACATCTTAAGCTAGTATCAAGGATCGCTCCAGATTTGCTAATCCAACCTATTCTCTTAGCAGGTGTTCCACCAAATATAGCGTAATCTGGGACATCCTTTGTTACAGTTGCACCAGCAGCAACCAAAGAGTACTTACCTAGATTATTTCCGCAAATTATTGTTGCATTTGCTCCAATCGACGCTCCTTTCCTTACTATAGTTTTTTTAAACTCGTCTTTCCTTTCAATAAAAGACCTTGGATTAATAACATTAGTAAATACACATGAGGGTCCACAAAAAACATTATCTTCTAGTTCCACACCTTCATATATGCTGACATTATTTTGGATTTTAACTCCTTCGCCTACACTAACATTTGGACCGACCACAACATTTTGTCCAAGAGAGCAATTTTTGCCTATTTTTGACCCCACAAGTACATGGCTAAAATGCCAAATTTTTGAACCTTCCCCAATTTCTACACCTTCATCTATATAGGAAGATTCGTGAACAAAAAAGCTATTCTTCATTTTAATAATTCTACTCTTTTTTTTGACTTTGCTGAATCTGATGCTGCCATAAGAATTTCAATTACAGATAATCCCTCTTCCCCTCCTGTTCTTGATGGCACTTTGTTATTAATATAATCTAAGAAATATTTACACTCTTTCTTAAGGGGTTCAGCAAATTCAACTTTAATAAATTCATTCTCGCTCTTTTCTAGCAATGGCACTCCATCGATTATCTCTACTTTATGACATATATGCATCAACTTCTTTTCCCAATCCTGAGTATCATCAAAAACTAAACTTCCTTTATTTCCAGTAATAACAAATTTATGTTCTTTAAATGGGCTTAACCAAGAAGCAAAGATATGAGCATTAATATGGTCAAACTCTAAATGAATATGTGAAATATCTGAAATTGAGTTTTGAATAACATCTGACATTGTTGACCTTATGGCATTTGGTTTCTTATTAATTATTGAAAGAATCATTGATATATCATGAGGAGCGAAACTCCAAATTACATCTTCATTTGTTCGGATTTTACCAAAACTCATTCTGTTGGAGTAAAGGTATGAAATATCACCGATCAATCCATCTTTGACTTGTCTTTTGAGCTCCTCAAAGACTGGATGATATTGAATTAAATGGCCAACCATAATCTTCACTGAGTTTTTTTTTGCTGCTTCAATTATTTTGATAGATGACTCAACTGTCAAAGAAAGTGGTTTTTCAATATAAACATCTTTATTATTTTCTATTGCCTTGAGTGCCATTTCTTCATGAAGATTTGCTGGCGAGGCAATGACTACAGCATCAATAGAGTTGCTTTTTATTGCCACATCATAGTCTATTGCTTCAACTTCAAATTTTTTTGAAATATCTTCTAAAACATCAGCATTTGTATCAGCAACGAATTTCAGGCAGCCAATTTCACTGAAGTTTCTGACCAAGTTCTTTCCCCAATATCCACAACCTGCAACCAATATGTTTTTTTTCATAATCTAAAAACGCTCATGCCAGCATTCTCTAGTTCATTTTTTTTATATATAGATTTTAGGTCAGCGATAATAGGATGCTTGTTTGTGCACATTAATTTTAAATCACTTGGTTTTAGGCTTCTAAATTCATTATGTCCTACAGCGACTATTAAAGCATCAAGATCAGATAGTTCTTCCAAATCTATTAAATCAATACCATATTCGTTTTTGACTGATTCTTTATCAGCCCAAGGGTCACAAACTTGAACAGAAATTGACCATCTTTGAAGCTCAGTTATCAAATCGTTAATCTTTGTATTTCGTGTATCAGGACAATTTTCTTTAAAAGTTATTCCTAAAACACCAACTTTGCTTTTTGATATATTAAAATTATTTTTCAGCATAAGTAGTGTGATTTCTCGAGCTGCATATTTCGCCATCTCATCATTAATTCTTCTACCTGCTAAAATTACTTGAGGATTATGCCCCACTTCTTCAGCTTTATGTGTCAAGTAATATGGATCTACTCCAATACAGTGACCACCAACCATACCTGGTCTAAACGGTAAAAAATTCCACTTGCTTCCAGCAGCTTCTAAAACTTCTACAGTATCTATATCAATACTATTAAATATTTGAGAAAGCTCATTTACAAATGCAATATTAAGATCTCGCTGGCTATTTTCAATTACCTTTGCTGCCTCAGCAACTGCTATAGAGGAAGCCTTATATGTTCCTGCATCAATTATTTCTTCATAAAGACTGTTTATTCTGTCAGCAGCAAGTTCATTAGAACCACTGGTAATCTTCTTTATTTTTGTTACTGTATTTACCTTGTCCCCAGGATTAACTCTTTCGGGACTATATCCACAATAAAAGTCTTCGTTGTATTTTAAACCAGATACACTTTCTAAAATTGGCACACAAATTTCTTCTGTACATCCAGGATAAACAGTTGATTCAAAAATCACATAGTTGTCTTTACTTAAATATTTTGCAACTGTGTTTGTGGCGCTCTTTAATGGATTCAAGTCTGGTCTTTTAGCTGAATCAATTGGGGTTGGAACTGTAATTATGTAGACATCTTTTTTTTCTAAATCTTTTTCATCTGATGAAAATACTAGATTTTTTGACGAAGATAATTGTTCTTTGGATACTTCCAACGTCCGGTCATAGAAATTTTGAAGATCATTAATTCTATTTAAATTAATATCAAATCCGAGGACATATCTTTTTTTACCAAATTCTACAGCTAACGGTAGTCCAACATATCCAAGACCAATTATTGCTAGTTTATTCATATTTTTAAAGAGTCTAAAGAGCTTCCTTTCTGAGAAAGCGAAAAACTAATACATAAATCAGCGAAAATAAAAATCCCAAAAAGGTAATTGTTATGCATACTAATGACCTAGACGGCCTTGACTTTCGCTCAGGCAAAAAGGGAGGTTCAATATAACTCAAAATATAATCCTCTTTAATATTTGTAAGCATTTTTATTTCTAGCTGAACTTCAATAAGATTATTTATGGAGTTTCTTAAAGAAAGTCCTGTATCTTTATTCGACTCATTTCTAAGATATTCAATAGATTTCTCAGAATCGGTTAAATCTTTTTCACGAGTGATATTGTTTGCTTCATCGATAATTAGATTCAACATTTCAAAAGCAAAGACAGGAGATGGGTGTTCATACGAAATAGTTATAAAGCCAGTTAGGTTATCTTTTGAAATTGAAAGATTTTCTCTAAATTCTCTATGAACAGTCAAATATGATGGCTGTCCTTCATTCGAATTCCCATAGGGCTTAATCCACTTTCTATTTTTTTGATCAAAGTAATTATCATTTAATATTAGCTCTTTTGAGCCTGATACATACCTCTCAGGTATAAGAATTTCAGGAGCGACATCACTTTTTTTTAAAATTTCTTTTAGAAAGTACCTTGATTTAATTAAAGCTATTACATAATCGGTTCTGTCATTTAGACTACTTGGCAAGGCTATACCTGCAGCAGAAGCTAATCCAGAATATCTTGATGCAAATGAGGATACATTACCTTCAGATTTATTATTCACCTCTAAAATTGCCTGCGATTTATAAAAAACAGGAAGATTGAGAGCAATAACCACTGACAATATTGCAAAAGTCAAGGTAACACCTATTACAAAAAATTTATTCTGCAAAACCGTTTTGGCAAAATTTAGAATTGTTAGGTCCGTATTCATTTAACTAATAAAAGAGTAATTTTAATACATATTTAAAAATATTGTTTGAATTGAAAGGTTTTTAGATTTGGTGCCCAGAGCCGGACTTGAACCGGCACGAAGTTGCCTTCGAGGGATTTTAAATCCCTTGTGTCTACCAATTCCACCACCTGGGCATAGAGCATATTA
>MDTE01143732.1_pt1 | contig 34330 bp, 32 predicted proteins | sample 811231 | NCBI WGS metagenome assembly MDTE01 (sample SAMN05326651, study PRJNA326480) | marine metagenome | isolation source: seawater | place: Indian Ocean: Red Sea | collected 2010
CCAAAAAAAGAATAATAAAATATAAAAAAATAATCATATTATGAATTATACTGCTTATAAAATAGTACTCATCTATTAATCTATTTTACAGTAAATTTTAATCAAATAAATTTATATGTTATTTAATAAATTTTTAAAAAAATATTTACTCTTTAAATTATATATATTTGAAAGAATATTTTTTCATACTTTTAATTTATTTAAATATAAATCATTTACTATACCTACTGAAAATTGTAGTTCAAAAAAATTATTTAATAAAAAAGTTCATCTTATAGGTGCTGGACCATCACTTAATAATGACATTGATAAAATAAATTTAATTCCTTCTGATGATGAAATATTTGTATCAAATTTTTTCCCCTTAACCGATATTTGGTTAAAACTAAAACCATCTCATCTTATATTTGCAGATTCTGGTATGTGGAATAATGATTTTGTAGAGAATATTATGATAAATAAAAAAAAGAAATTATATAAAATACTTTCTAAAGTTAGCTGGGATTTAAATCTATATATCCCTGATTTATCTGAAAATATAATAAGGAAAATCTTAGAAAAAAATGCAAAAATTAATTTTATAGTTTACCCAACAAGATCTTCATATCAAAATAATATAAAAATAAGATCAACTTTAATTTCCAAGAGAATAGTCCCTCCTAAAATTTGTAATGCTATTTTAGTTGCCATTTGGATATCTATAATGTCAAAATCTAAAAGTTTATTTTTATATGGCTTAGATTCAGCACAGTTTAAGAATATAGATACTGATCAAAAAACAAATGAAGTATTAGTTTCTGGTCCTGTCCATTTTTATGATGGAGATAACTCGCATGAAAAAAAGAAAAAAACTAAACTTCTGTATCAAAGATTTCAACAAATCTATATAATGTTTAGAGATTTTCATGTGATCTCCATAGTGGCAAAATTAAACGGAGTAGATATAACAAATCTATCAAGTTATAGTATTATTGATAACTTTAAAAGAAAAATAATTTAAAGCTGCAATAAAAAACTATCTTAATAATATCTAGATTTTTTTTCAAAAAAAAATTAATAGTTGAATTTATATTTATAATATTTATCTATTTTTCTTACTAAAAAATTTAATTAATTAATTTCTTAAGTTGCTAATAATTCTTAGATATAAATTTATATTCTTCTAAAAATTTTTTTTATAATATATGTTTGTTTTATATTTTATCTAAGGACACTACCCTATGATAATCAAGAACTGAAAATTTATTATTTGAGTTAAAGTGATGCGTACCGCTTATTTCTGGTAAAAAGTCAGGATTAACTCTCTTAATCTCTTTTTCAAGAAAAATTTTCTTATCAATTATTTTAATAATATTAATATCAAATGCATATCCATATTCGTTAATATTTTGTACTTGATTAATTCTATATATTTTGCCATCCCTTTCAAAAATTCCTCCATTACGAGCTTTTAATGAATTGAAAATCACAGGGTTACCTGAATCAATAGGTTTCCATTTATTAGAAAATAAATTATCAGAATAAAAAATGTGAAGCTCAGAGCAATGGTCGTTAATTCCAGCACTGCAAATATTAGTTAACATATACCAAAGGTTATCCGTTCTTATTAAAATAGTATCAGCAGCTGAAACTCCTTTCATTAAAGTACATTTATATTTCCAATTCATTGGAAATTTGATACATTCATATAATCTTATTTCATTAATTTCGTGTGTTTCTGGCAGCATATAGATTTTATCAGAATAATTAAAAACAAAAGGGAAGGACAAATGAAATTTCTCTTCTAGAACTACTCCAAGAAATTCTTCATGATCATCTGAAATATCAATAATAGAAATTTTTCCTTTATTTTCATCAAAGAAATAATCTTCTACAAATATATAACTTTTGCCATTAGAACTAAATAAAAATGGGTCTGCTAAAAATCTCCTTTTAGGATTTGAAACTTCTTTAAAATCCGAAATGGAATTTTCTAGTAGATTACTTTTTGAATATGCAATACTCCAGCAATTAACTGTTTTACTTTTAAACTTGTTTAAAATATAGATTATTATTTTCTTAATAAGAATAAATAAAATATATCTTATCAACATTTTCATATTTGACTGGCAATTATTTTCTTTGAGATAATTAATAGATCTTGTATTAATACATTTTGGTAACTTTCTGTTAATAGCAATTTTTTCTATGAAATCTTTTAAAAAAAAGATTGATTTGTTATAAAGAAATAATCTTGTAATTATCCATGTTTTTTTAGGTGGGATTTTGCCATTAATTAATACCTCTAAATTCTTAGAAGATTTCTTATAAGCGAATATATCAACATTTACTGTATCTTTATTTAGAACTACTTCTGATAAACAGGATAAATTAAATTGATTTTTGAAGTTACTAAAAGGACTAAAGATAAGCGAACCTAATTTAGACAGACCTAAAATTTCATCATTTAAAAGATGCGGTGAGCTAGATATAAATAAATCGATATTTTCTTTTTTAAGATTTTTTAAATCACTTCTTAACAAATCTTTCTTATTTTTATTTCCTATTAATAAAAGTTTTATATTTTTTAAATCTTTAATATTATAGATTTTTAAGAATTGAGGGCATGAGTCTGCAATCAAATGCTTTTCAATAAGTAAAATAATTGATATTAAAAAATGATTTATTAATAAATTAGATATTATTTTTTTATATATTTGTTTTTTTCTAGATTTTTTTATTATTAATAAAGGCTTTTCATATAAACTATTTTTTGAAATATATTCAATAAATTCATAGAGTGAATAACTTATTCTTGTACTTTCTAATAAGATTGCTAAATTAAGTTTTTTATTCATAAACTTTATTTTATTTTGAAATAGCTTTTTTTAAAATTAGACATTTTAAAAGAATCAATATATCAGTTTGGGAGAATTACTTAATGTAAATTATAAATTTAGACAATTATGAATGCAAATACTTTTTTCTATAAATTAAAATTATTTTAAAATTTTGTATTTTTGAATTCTTGATATGTTTTCTGTTTTAAAGCTTTTTTTTGAAAAATGGAATTAAAATTTAATTAAATTATATTATTCCTCTAATATAAAAAGAACCTAAAAATATCCCATCAAATATATTTTGTGCTTCTTTTAATGAAAAGAGTCCATTTTTAACATTATAACAAGAGTCTAAGGATTCCCTATAAATGATCTCTTCAATAATTACATAAAAGTACTTAAGTCCAAAAAAATAGAAAAGATAAGACCTGTGGGTACCTTCTGAAGCCATAATCCACCTCCATTCTCTATTACTATTTATTAGTATTTTTACTCGCGGTAGTTGTAAATTTTTTGGTTTTTGAATACCTTTTTCTCTAAATGACTTTATTAACTTTTCATTCTGTTTTAAATGAGAAATAGCAATTTCATTGGAATATATTTCCTCTTTCATAAGTTTTAAATTTTTACTATTAAATTTCGCTCCATGTTTAATTCTATTTTCAATTAATGATTCTAAATATGTATTATATTTAATTTCAATACTTATTTTATCCCAAGGACAAACAGATGCCCAAGCTGGGTAAGACTTTAAATATTTGTTATTAGGACAATTCATTATATCCGCTGCTGTTAAACTCTCTTCTTTTCTTAAAATTTGCATATGATCTTCTATGATCCTTTCATTTGATATTCCATTTAATTGATCAATATATTGTTTACCAATCAAATCTTGATTATTTCCTTTTAAGTTCACATCACTTAGATTGTCAAAAGAAATACCACGAGGGGTTCTTCCTAAATTAAAAGGAATATTTAAAGGGGTTTTAGGTATAAATTTAAAATTAGAATAATAAACTAATTTACCAGATAATTCAATTCTATTAAGTTTATCAAGATTTAAATAACCTTTCAAAAAAAATATTATTTTCTTAATTAATAATTTCACTACTTGTAAAAAGAAAATTTTATTAAAATATAATTAAATACAATACTTAAATAGAAAAAAAATTATATACACAAAGTTTTTTCCTTAATAAAAAGTTGGAATTACGTCTCTATTAATAGTTTAAAATCCCCCTAAAGATAATTCGCTATTTATTGGTGGCAGATAATCTATATCTAAATCTGTTTTAATCATAAATGGTGCATTTCTACAATAATTTTGAGTTATCTTAATTTTATCTTTTAAGTAATCTGGACAATAAAAATATAAACTTATGCAGCCAAAATTTAAAAATAAAAATTTATGAATATTATCAAAATTTTCATATATATTCCAATAATCAGATGCCCATAATATAAAAAATGATTCTACGTTGATATTTTTTATTTTAATTTTCTGTATAACTCCTGAAAAGAAAATATAACCATGACTTCTTAATTTTATGGAAAAATTTAAAATATTTTCTTGAGAATTTAATTTTTTTTTGGAAAATACATAATCATCATAATGAGGAATTTTGGTTTCATTTATATGATTAGTTTTAAGAAAAAGAAACTTCTTTGCATTCGGCTTAAATTTTCTGTAAAGAAAGGCTTTCATTTTTTTAAATCCTAGTCTCTTAAAAACATTAGAACCTACTTCATTAAATGTATGTCCAGTTATAATTGAATTCTGTGTAAATTCAACAATTTTTTTTGCATGAAATAATGCTGGAATAACTCTGCTAGTTGAATGTATATACCAACAACACATATCTATAACTTTTATTTTTTCAAGAACTTTATCATTCTTTTTAAAATAATAACCTTGAAGAGCTGTTAACATAGCTCCTTCTAATTTATTTTTTTTAAAAAGTACGTATCCAAATGGATCAGAATTTGGATCTGAATTCATGGTTAATAAATAATCCAAGTATTTATAAGCAAACAAGTCAGATTGTTTAAAACCTTTTTTTAAGAATTTGATTACATCAACTAGAAAAGAATAATTATTAATTTCTTTCACATTGTAATCATCAATATCCATTGGCTGAAAATTGGAAGTACGAAATAAAATTAATTGATGGATTAATTAACAATACCTTTGTTTATTAAATTAATCAAATAATTCAATACTAAAAAGGAAGTCGTACTACTTTATTTATTTAAGTAATCATTTTAATTTAAATGGCCATAAGAAAGTGGGGAAGATTTCTCAAATTAAAAGTTATTTTTCTTATTTATTTTAAGTTTTCATGATTCAGTAGGTTTTTAATTTAGAAAAATAAATTAAATGTATAAATAGTAATTTTAAGAATAGTTTATTATCATAATTAAAATTTCTAATATATTAGAATTATCTGATTGAAATAAAGCCTTTTAAATGAGAAAAATAATTTATTTAACAAAAAGTTTATTTATTTCATTCTCAATTTCTTTGGGATTTATCACTTTAGCTGAGATAAGTTTTATAACAGCAAGATTTTTTAAATCTTCTTTATCAAATAATTTAATACTAAAAAGTGAAAAAGAAAAAAAGATCTACCAAGCTAAATTTCTGGCATTTGATAAAAAAATACCAATTTCCACTTTAATCAAAAGAAGTAGAGAGGTCGGGGATCATTTGAAGTACGAACCTTGGATTCAAATTGGTAATTATGATCACTCTGGTAGGTATTCAAAATCTATTTCTGGATCTAGAAGAATGATAAAATCTTCTGATTTTAAAAAATGTAAAAATCCGCAAATTATTTGGATATTTGGAGGCTCAACAACTTACGGCATAGGAGTACCTTCAAATGAATCCATTCCATCAAAAGTTTATGAGATTGCAACCAGTAAAAATATTTGTATTGAGGTATCTAACTTTGGGGTCCCTTATCATTATTCAAAACAGGAAACAATTAACTTTATTAGTAAATTATTAGAAACTGAATTAATTCCAAATATTGCAATATTTATTGATGGACTTAATGATTTCGGACAGCCTGGAGCATCAATTAGAGGTGAACCTTTTTTTACTCCAACATTAAATCAATATGTAGGTAACTCATCTAATCCAGCATTATCCTCAAGATCTTTACCATTTTTAAATCTTCAGCTAGTTGAATACCTAAAAAGAACGTTTCCGATAAAATCTAAAATCAAATCATACTATTACTTACCAGAAGGTTATGATCAAAAAAGTGCTGCTCAAGAGATTAAAAACAGACTTTTAAAAAATACATTTAATCTTGGATCTATATGTAAGACATATAAAGTTAATTGCTTCCGATTTTTGCAACCAGTTCCTGCTGTTGATTATAAGCCTCCTGAGAATGATGTACTAACTTCGTGGTTAAAAGATGAACCTGAAAGGGTAGAAAGATTTAAGTATGGTTATAGTCTTATTAAGAATTCAAAAGAATTTAAAAATATTGAAGGAATAAAATTTTATGATATTAGTAGTATTTTTCAGAATTACTTAGGAATACCTTATATTGACTACGGGCATTATTCTCCAAGAGCTAATGGCATAATAGCTCGCTTGATTTTAGAAAAAATAGGATTTTAATTTTATAAATAAGTTAAGAATGAATATTTCGTAATTATTTTATTATTTAAAAGTATAAAAGTTTCTTTGGATAATCATTTAATTTAATAAGTGCATAAACTCTTTATAAATCAATGATATTTTTTTATGATTCTGAAATTAATAGATATCTTTTTTTGATATTTATCTTTTTCTCTACAAAACAATTAAGATCTAATGATATGTTTTATTGGATCAAATTTGGATTTATGATTAACCCTATTAATAAAAAATTTTCATTTGGTATAACTTTATTATAAATTTCCTAATTATTATTTTTGCATTTTTCAGAATATGATGACTCAATAAATACTTGAGCTAAACAGTTAATTTGAATACCTTTTTTTCAGTATTCAACAGTCGCAGACCTCATAAAACTTTCTAATGCTGATTTTGATAATGTATGATTTGATAATTCATCAAAACCTCTTCACCTACAATTGAAGAGATAAATATAATATTCAATTTGTAATTTCCTTTTAAATTATATTTAATAATCAGTTTTGCAATGTTTATATTTGATATCGTGTTCGTTTCAATTATTGATCTATATAAATTCAAATCACTTTTTTTAATAGATTTTCTTGAACTCACTCCAGCATCGCAAATTGCAAAGCTAAATAGCATATATGTCTCTTATTTATATTCTAATAAGTTTTTTATTGCTTCATTTTAACAAATATCAAGCTGGTGAAAAATAAATCTGTTTTGAAACTCTTTTTGAAGCTCCTCAATATTTTATTAATTTTCCTCGATTTACCTAAAAGCTTAATATCTTTATTTTAAATTAGTAATTTATTTGTTATCGATAGTCCTATTACTTGTCCACAACATGTTATCAAGTCAAATCTTTGGGACATTTTGTTTAAAATAGTTTTGATTATTTATCACACATTTTTTTTGTTAGTAAATAAATGCTTGAGTAATCTAGATTATTACATTTTTGAGCTTTTTCAGACTTTAAAATATTATTCAAATTTTCTAAAAGAGTTTCATCAATATTCAATTTTTTTACTTCGCTACTAAATAATTCAACATCTTTAGAGAGATTCATAATATTAAAATTTGGATTTTCATGATTCTCAGTAAGCATTCTTTTTAATTTCTTATCAAATGTTTTTGCATATAGCGAAGAATTTCTTAAAAGGTCCATAAATATTTCGATATTGATATTACTTTCTTGCAAAAATCTTAGATTAAGAGAGAAAGCATAAGTCAATGATGCTATTAAAAAATTTAATGATAATTTTGAACTTGATGCTTTATCCACCGAACCAAGAAAATAAGATTTTTGGCAAATAGCTCTAAAAATAAATTCGTATCTTTCAAAAGTTTTCTTATTACCCCCTATTATTCCTAAAAGCTTTCCAGATAATGCTTCTTTAACACTACCTAATACAGGAGCCTCTAAATATTCTCCCCCTTTAGCTTTTACTAATCTCTCTAATTTAATACTTTCTTCTGCACCAACAGTACCCATTTGAATGATCACTTTATTTTTAATTGGAAAAATATTAAGCATTATATTTCTTGTGGATTCCCCATCCTTTAAAACAGTAATTATGATTTTATATTTACTTGGTATACAATTTAAGTCTGAAATTTCTTCTGCACCTTTATTTATTAAATCTTGATATTTTTTTTTGGTTCTGTTCCAAACCCCTAATTTAAATCCTTTTTTTAAAAACCTTTCTGCGATTGATTCTCCTAATGTTCCAATACCAATTAATGCAATTTCTTGATTTGGGAAGTTCATTTTAAAATCTTAAGGTTAAACAATATCTCTATAAAATTTATAAAATAAAATAATTTCGAATTGAAATGGAACTCTTTTTCTATTTTTTTAAAAAAAATATTTTTTAAAATTTGATTATCATTTATCATTTTCTTTCAAAATATATTTTTAATTCTTTTATTATTGTCTTATAAATTTTATCTGTACTTAAATCATACTCTTCCAAAAGTTGTTCATATGTCCCAGAGTTTAAAAATTTAGGAGGTAATCCTAATTTTAGATGTCTGGTATTTTTTAAATTGCCATCTGTAATAATTTCTGAAACAATACTGCTTAAACCTCCGATTAGAGAGTGTTCTTCAATAGTAATAATTAATGAAAAATTTTTAATTAAATCAACTACTTTTTTATCTAAAGGAGTTAATGTATGTACATTTTCTACATGAAAAGAGTAACTTTTCTCTTCTTCAACTTTCTTAACGGCTTGTAATGCATTCCCTAAAATAGTTCCATGGGATAGTATCAAAACTTGATTGCCTTCTTTAATAGAAATTGATTTACCAATCTTAAATTCATAGTCTTCTTGATATATAATTGATGTTGGTGGAGCCCCTGTTAAACGTAAAAAAGCTGGCCCTTCATATCTACTAAGAGCCTCTAAAGCTTTATAAACTTCAAAACAATCACAAGGACAAATTATTGGAATATTTGGAATTGAACGAATAATTGAAATGTCTTCTAGACCAAAATGTGAATTACCAAGGAAACCCATTGATAATCCACTTCCTATCGCAACAATCTTTACATTAGATTTCATATAACCAAGGTTGAGTCTTACTTGCTCGCAGGCCCTCATTGTTATAAAAGGCGCGAAACTTGAGATAAAGACATTGAAACCTACTGTTGATAAACCAGATGCAAATCCAACTAGGTTTTGCTCTGCAATTCCAATATTTAAAAATCTTTCAGGAAAAGTTTGTTTATATCTATCTAATCCAGAAGAATTGCCAAGATCAGCTGAAATGGCATATATTTTTTTTTCTTCTTTTGAAAGTTCAAGGAGACTTTGTCCATATATCCCTCTTGGGCCTATTCGAGACCATTGTCTTGATAAATTTTTAGTGAGCAATATAGTCATTATTCAGAGCCTCAATAGCTTGGTTAAATATATTTTCCGTTAGCCTGCCATGATGCCATTGATTGTTATTTTCCATGAAATTAATACCTTTACCCTTTATTGTATTTGCCAGTATTAATTTGGGAATTTTTTTTCTAGTAGTTTGGTTAAATGCTTTATTAATATCATCTAAATTATGGCCATCGATTTCAATTACATCCCATCCAAATGCAGACCATCTTTTTGAAAGATCATCTTGATTGATAATATCTGATGTTGCACCATCGCTTTGAAATTTATTGTAGTCAATAATTAAAGTTAGATTATCTATTCCTAGAGAGCTCCCAGACATCGCAGCTTCCCAAATTGAACCTTCATTACATTCTCCATCTCCTATTAGGACATATACGTGTGAATTAATATCTTTTAATTTAAGTCCCTTAGCTATTCCTAAGCCATATGATAAGCCATGCCCAAGACTTCCATTAGATGATTCAATTCCAAAATTATAATTCTTAATTGGATGAGAAATTAATTCAGAGTATTGTGTTTTGTAAGTTTTAAAAATTTCATCAGGTATTAGCCCAAAATAATTTAACACAGGATAAAATCCCAAAACCCCATGGCCTTTGGATAATATGAATCTGTCTCTCGTATTTGAAGTTAAATTATTACTATTTATATTTAATTTAAATCCATATAGATAAGTCATTATTTCAACCATTGATAAACCACCCCCTAAGTGTTGGCCTCCTCCTGAGATGTATGCACTTTCAAGAATTTTTCTTCTGATTTGAAAACATGCTTTTTCTAAATTTTTTTTGTTAAACAATTTTTTAATAATTATTGACCCCCATCTATTTTGATAATTTGACCAGTGATGTGATTAGATTCTTCAGAGCATAGGAAATATATTAGTGATGCTACGTCTTTAGGTTCAGCAATCTTATTATTTGAACTTAATGAAATTTGTTTTTTTATAGATTCAGGATTCATTTTCTCTAGCATAGGAGTTTTTGTTATGCCTGGAGCTACAGCATTTACTTTTATTCCAAATGTTCCAAGTTCTTTAGCAAGAATTTTTGTGGCGTAATTTAAAGCCGATTTTGAAGAACCATAAGCTAAAGTTCCAGATTCATATTGAAATGAAGTAACAGAAGAGACATTAACTATAGCTCCTTTTTTGTTTCTTGACATTAATCTTGATACTAATTGAATTATTGAAATTTGAGAAAAAAAGTTTGTTTCAAAAACTTCTTTGATTTTATCGATTTTAGTTATATTACAAAGACCTCCATGTGGAATACCTGCACAGTTCACAAGGGCATCAATTTTCTTATGCTTTTTATAAATATTGGTGATGTGTAATTTTAAATCATCATAATTATTTAAATTAAATTTATTTATTGAAAGATATTTCTGAAAGTTATGATTATTATTTTTTAAAGAATTTAATTCTTTTAGATTATTTCTTGTACAAGATTCAACAAAAATATTATTTTTCAAAAATTTTTCTGTGACTGCCAAACCTATTCCTGAACCAGCACCTGTAATTAAAACAACTTTTTTATCTGATAAATCTTTTTTGTCCATCAATTAGCGAATTTAAAATAGCTTTATCTTTTTCATTTCCAATATTACCATTTTTCTGATCTGAATTTTCTAATAAACTTAAATCACTTAAAACGTAAGGGTTAGAAAAATAATTTTTAATAGCAAATACTCTGAAGTCATCAAGAAAAGATTTTACTTTTTGAAAATCAAAATTTTCATACAAATTTTTTACTAACAAATCCCAACTAAAATCTTTGATTTTTATAAATAAATAGCAATAATCTAGTATTTCTTTGTTCCTTTCTATAAATTTTGACGGTGATGTTGTGGCTTGCTTATAGTCATTTAAATTTAATATATCTCCTAATCCTTTTTTCAAATTTAAATCTGGTGGTATAGCTAAATTAGAAATAAAAATTAAACTTTTTAAAAGTTTCAGTTTTTTCATTTTGAAATTAAATGTGAATATCTTTCTTTAATATTATTGGATATATAAAGCGCAAGAGATTGTATTGTAGATGCGGGATTTACTCCCCCAGAAGTAGGGAATATAGATCCATCCACAATAAATAAATTCTGAATATCATGGGTTTTGCCAAAACTATTAACCACTGATTTTTTTGGATCATCACCCATACAACAAGTTCCTAAAGTATGCCATCCTGTATTCCTTACTGGACCGCTTGCAAATGATTTGTAAGCACCTGAAGCTTTCATAATTATTCTTCCATTGTTAAGTCCGTGAGAAAGTATTTTTTTTGTATTTTCAGATATTTTATAATTGATATCAACTCCTAAAATATTAAATTTATCAACCACATTTTTGCTTAAAGTTACTCTATTGTGTTTTTCAGGTAAGTCTTCAGAAATTACTGTTAAATGGGCAGTATGATTATAGATTGATTGGAATTCTGAGATAAAATTTTTACCAAATTTAACTAATTTTCGGGATGTAAGATTTAATGCTGATTCTATTGGGAGAGGCCCACCTATAACTTGAAAAGTATATCCTCTTACAAAACCTCTATCTTTATTACTTGAGTAAAATTCTTGAGATAAGATACAACAACCTTGTGGTCCAATATTAGAATTTAATTTCTCTTTAAAATGACCTTCAACATAACCAAGAGGATGTAACATGAGATTTCTGCCAACTAAATCAGAAGAGTTAGCTATGCCTCTATTATTAAATTGATTTGAACTTAATAGTAATTTTGGAGTCCCAATACCGCTTGCAGCTAATACGAAGATATCAGCCTGCGCAGAGCAGCTATTCCCTTCTTCATCTAAATATATAATTTTTTTAATTTTTTCTTCATTCTCATCCGTTATTAATTTTATTACTTTACTTTTTATTTTTAAGATTAACCCATGTTTTAGTGCTTTTGGAAGATAAGTATGATTAGTCGATCCTTTCCCACCATTAATATCTCCTGCCATATTTGAAGGTCTTAAATGATTATCGGCTGGTCTCCCATCATATTCTGTTGAATTAATTGCACTATATGCTGGCCACCAATGCCAATTTAATTTTTCAAAACCTTCAATAAGTTTCCTACCCATTTTCCCAAAAGGTAATGGTGGCATGTTTGCCTTAAAGTGAGACTCCATAATATCTCCTTCTAGACCAGATACTCCTGTAATTTCATCATTAATGCTGAAAAAAGGAAGTAAGTCCTGATATCTTAAGGGCCAATCAACAGCAACACCATCGTTTGACTTAACCTTAAAATCACTAGGTTTGAGTCTTGGGTATTGGCCGGAAAAAAGTATTGTTGATCCCCCAACTCCATTATAATTTGCGATTTCAATAGGTGAATTAGAACAATCTATTGGGTAATCACAAAAGTTATTTCTTATATTTGGGTCTGGGGATAAAACATCATATTTCTGAAGCTCACCCCCTTGTTTAATTGGGACTAATTTTTCGCTATTAAGAAAATCGCCTTGTTCGAAACATGCAACTTTAAAACCTGATTTACTTAAAAACCATGAAGAAGCTAATCCAGAGGCTCCAGCTCCAATGATAATAACCTCATATTTTTCCATTATTTCGGAATGAATTGCTCCAGAATCTCAGGAATTGTAATTGTCATATTTGCAGAAGAAACTTCTTCTCCCTCGACATAGCAAGTCCCCTGGCCAATTCCAATTCCTCTTTTCCAACTTATTAATTCAGTATGTATATCAAGTCTATCTCCAGGAAGAACTTCTTTTTTAAATCTTACTTTATGTTCTAAAGCATGAGTTATTTTCCCTTGAAGTCCCTCTATAGTTGTTATTGCAACTGTAAGCATTTGAGCCATGGCTTCTAATTGCAATGCACCTGGCATATTAGGATGATTTTTAAAATGTTTTGGGAAAAACCATTCATTATTTGTTAGGTTTTTATATCCTTTTGCAAACTTTCCTGGGCAAACAATAGTAACTTTATCAATCATTAAGAAAGGATATCTATTAGGTTGATATAGCTGCAGTTCTTGTGCGTTTAAGCTGAATGATTCTTTCATTTAAACTTAATATTCTATGAATCTAGACATTAAACTAACTGTATCATAGCCATCCCAAAAAATATCCATATTTAAGGCCATTCCGGCTTTAACTATTCTATCGGTTCCCATTGGTGCAGAAATATTTATTAGTTCATTTAAATCAGTTTCATTCAGACCAATTTGAACGATAGTTTGATTCTCTTTATCAATCAAATTTTTAATTTCTGAGATATTTTTAATTTTATTAATTACTAAACAACAATTTTCAAAAGCTTCGTCTGCATTTAATACTTGATGATCAGTATCATAAATTGCAAAAATATTTCTTCCTTTGAAACTTTCATAGGAATCAATCAATAATGTTGAAAGATAGCTTGCTGATTTGAAATTATTTAATCTATGAAAATTTTCTTTATTTTTTACCGAATCTATAGCAGAGTCACAATTTAATAAAAAATCATTTACTAAATTATTGATATCAAAATTATCATCCTTGTTATCAAGAACTATAAGCTTTTTGGGCGAAGAGCATGCTCTTTGAGAAAATAATGAAATATCATTTGCAAAAGATTTTGCAATAATATGTTTGTCTTTTTGATTAGAATTTCTCAACCATTCGCCTGAAATGATTGCTATGGATGTTCTATTGGGGAAAACAATATCTAAATTTTTTGGATTAGTTTCAAATTTTTTAAAGTAACTTATTGTCGAATCACCACCCCAAATAACTCTTATATCGCAAATAAGTGAAAGGTATTTGCTTATATTATCATCGTGTTCATAAGAGATAATTGAGAGATAATTTTCTATGAATTTAAATTTATTTTTTAATAGAATTTTACTAATTATTAATAATACTTTTTTAAATTCATCTATATTTTTTTCTGATACTCTAATTACTGAAGGGCATCCTGATAAAAGACCAAAAGAAATAGTAAAAAGTATATTAGTTACAACATTACTTGGAGCTATGTGAAGAGATATTCCTCTCCCATATCTTTTATGGATATCTATTCTATTTTTTTTAAGTCTTAACAAATTATTTTTTCTGCTCCAAAGGGCAAAGTAAGAAAATATTCTTAGACTTTCATTTTCTTTAGATTGAGAAATTATTTCTCTAGAAACTTCTGATAGAAAATCAATTACTAAAACATCGTATATTTTAAAAGGCAATGATTTGCAGATATTTTCAATTGGCGCGCCCAATAAGAGTTTAATTCTACTATTTGGAAGGTCCATATGTATCACTGCATCCTCTAGGTTCTGCAATCTCTAATCTTCCTAATATCTCAAAAATAGTACCCTTTCTTCCACATTTACAATTATCAATACCATGTATTTTAATTAAGTCATCTGTTAACAAGCTATGTCCAGGATAGCTTGTTGGTAAACAAGAAATAACTTGTGCTATGCCTGCTTTTTTTGACTCGATTTTGGTTAAATCATTTTGTGATCTTGAGATTACTTCACATAATGGATTTGTATGAAGATATCCATGACTGCATTCCATAAATATTGAACCAGTCTGTTCCACCATTCCATAATAGTCAAATACCTTTTCAATGCCTATTTTATCTTTTATTTCTTTTTTAAAGGTATCTTTACTTATTTTTAAGGCTTTAAGTTTTTTCCAACCACCACCGTGAATTAATGTAGCTTTTTTAGATAATAAAATTCTTATTTTTTTAGGGAATTTCATTTTTAAAAAATGAAGCCAAATTATATATGTGAATCCATAAAAAATAAAGTTCTCATTCGAATTTGTAAGTGTTTCCTCTATTAAATCAAAATTGACTTTCATATTCTCATTGAGAGCAAATATTGGCTTCCTACATAAAGAACTAAATCCTCTTATCCCGGCTGATCTTGCTGAAAAAACTGATGAATATTTTAATAATTCTGGATTATCTATAATTATTATTCTAGGTCTTTTTAATCCTGTAAAATCAGTGAATATTTTTGATAAAGCATAAGATTGCATTCTGACATTCTTTTTATCAAGAAATATTTTAGATTTTTTTTGACTTGTAGTACCTGAAGATTTAAGGATTTTGAAAATATTTTGATTGTCAATTGATTTCAGATCAAATTTTTTAAAAATATTTACTGGTATATATGGGATATCTTCAATCGATTTTATTTCCTTTATATCAATTTTTTTATAAAAAATTTTTTTTACAATAGATTTATATTCTGGGCATGTATCAATATGATGAGACATTAATTCTTTAATAATCTCAAGAAATTTTGATCTTGAAAATTCATAATTATCCAAAAAATTAGAAGCTTTATTTATTGAATCCATAATTTTTAACTTAGTTTTTGATAGTTAATTTTTCCGTTTTCTTTTCTAGGGAACTCAGGAATTAATCTTATATCTATTGATAATGGAGGTAATGTAGTTTTATTAACAATAATTTTCTTTATTTCACTTTTATTCATTTTAAAACTTGCACCCTCAAGATAAACAATTAATTTCTTATCATCACTTAAAGCTAAACAATTAGTATTTAAAATACTTAAAAAATCTTCAATATCTTGTAGAGAGACTCTGATACCACAAATTTTTGCAAATCTATTTTTTCTTCCTACGATATAGAAAAATCCATCTTTGTCCTTATAACCAATATCTCCAGTATTTAGAACAGATTTAAATTGATCTTTATTATTTAGCTCACTAAAAGAATTAGCATAACCTAAAGAAACATTTTCTCCCTTATAAACTATTTCTCCATATTCTTGATTGTTTTTGTATTTATAATTTTCTTTATTTGTTTTATCAATTTCGAAATCCCCGCCAGGGATAGGTATCCCAATACTATCAATTTTATCTAGAAGTTTGTCTGGAGGTAGATAAGACATCCTTGCAGTGGCTTCGGTTTGACCATACATTACATAAAAAAGGCATTTATTTTTTCTGCACAGATCTGCATACTTTATTAATAATTCCTTCTCTAATTTGCCACCTGCTTGTGTCAATACTTTTATTGATGTAGTAAGTAGTCTATTAATGCCAATTTTATTAAGAATCTCATATGTATAAGGTACTCCTGCAATACTTGTTGGCTTAAATTTATTTACAAGTTCCCAAAAAGATTTTTCTAAAATTGAGTGATTATTTAATACTATTGAAGCTCCAACATATAAGAAAGTATTTATACAAGAAAGTCCATATGTATAGTTCATTGGTAAAGTGGTAATATGTCTATCACGAGTTGATAAATTTAAGTATTCACATATTGAGATAGTGTTCGAAAGTATATTATTTTTTGATATTTTCACTACCTTTGGACTGCCTGTACTGCCTGAAGTAGTAAGAAGCAAAGCCAATTTTGTATTTTGGAGATTACGAGAATTTTTATTTTTATATATAAAATAATCTTGGTAATTCCAGGGATTTTTAAATATATTCGTGGAAAGTTCTTTTTGTGTAATTATATTCGCGGCTTTATATCTTTCTGCATATTTGATTATGTTTTCATTACTTATTTGATTACTTAGTAATAATGCTACTGATCCTTTATTTAAAAGACTTAAATACAAAATTATAGAATTTATTGTATTTGAACAAATTAATATATTTATACTTCCCGTCTCAAACTTTTTACTTAAAAAATTAACTTTATCTTTTAATTCTCGATAAGAAATACTTTGATCATTTGATATCAAAGCTATTGAATCAGTTGCTTTTTCATTTATTAATTGAAGCATTATGAATATTCGGGATTATGAAATTAATTTTCAAAGTTAACTCCATATTTTTTTAGAGTTTCTATGCCTTTCTCGAATGAACTAAAATCTATAATGTCATCCATTTCGAACATAATATCAAATTCATCCTCAAGAGCACCAATCATGGACATATGTCCTAATGAATCCCAGGCTGGTATGTCTTGATATTTAAGATTAATAAGATCATCATCCTTGATTTCAAAAATATCTTTAAAAACTTTTTTATACTTCTCTAATTCACTCATATTTTATTCTATTGGATAATATTAAATAATTGTAATTTTATCATGCAAAGCACAAAAAAAATTTTGAAAAATAATACTAGTTTAATAACTTGGTAAATAAATATTAAAAATCATAATTTCATGATTATTTTTTTAAGGAAAATTATTTAGATCTAGGATCTTCTTATAATAAAATTTTTGGAGGTAAAAAGATTCTTAATAATTTGAATCTAAAATGATATATTTTTAAGTTTTAAAACTAAATGAACAAAAAAGTTCTGCTAAATACTTAATAATTAGAAATTATAAATAAACGTCCTCACAATTAATTTGATTTGTGGAATTTTAAATATATTAATATTTGATAATCTTCAATAGATTTAAAAGTTTATTTTCTATAAAAAATGTCTTAAAAATTTTTTTTAATTTGAAATTTAATTTTTTGGTAAAAAATCTTACAAAATCACATAAAGAAGGATTTGGTGAATTGATATAATAATCTAAAGATTTAAAAATTTTTTGGAAACTAGAGATTCATTTATCAAAGACTATAGCAAAGTATGCATAACAGGCGGTAGCGGCTTTATAGGCTCTAATTTAATTAAAATTATCCAAGAAACTTCTTCTAGAATTGAAATACTTAATCTTGATTTAAATAAACCGAAGCAAGAATCACAAGTTAAATATTGGAAATCATGCGATATAAATAACTTTAAAAAACTTTCAAATTATATTGGAGATTTTAAACCAGAATATATTATTCATTTAGCAGCAGATGCCACTATGGATGGTAAAAATCTTGACGATTATAGAACTAATATAGAAGGTGTTGAAAATCTTATAAATACAGTTAAGAAACTTACTGAGCAAACTTCTTTAATAATTACTTCATCTCAGCATGTTAAGAAACCAGGATCATACATGTATTGCAGCAATCATGAATATGAACCATTAGGTCTTTATGGTAAAAGCAAATTAATTTCAGAAAAATTAATAAAACAAGCTGAATTAAAACAGAATTGGTTTATTGTAAGGCCTACTTTAGTTTGGGGTCCAGGAAATTTAGTTATGGCAGAATCAATTTTTAAATATATAAGAAATAATCTCTATTTTCATCCAAATCGTGATAATACTGTTAGATCATATGGTTATGTCGAAAATGTTTGTTATCAATTGTTAAAACTTTGTACATTGCAATCCTCCATAATAAATGAGAGAATTTTTTATCTTGCGGATAATAATCTTTTACAAATCGAATGGATTGATATGGCTTCTAAATTAATGGGTAAAGGTAAAACCAAAACTATTCCAAAACCATTCTTATATACTGCCTCATTTTTTGGCGATTTTATTAAGAATTTCTATCCTAAATTTCCTCTTTATAAAGAAAGATTTTATAGTCTGACTACTTCAAATCCCGTTCCTCTTGATAATACTTTTTTACATCTAGGCCCCCCAAAAGTTGATCTATATGATGCAATGATCACTACGATTAATTGGCTTGAATCATATTATGCAGATAATTAATGAATTATCTTTTTATAATTAAATCAAATAATAAAACAAAGGGGGGCTCAGTATTTGCGCCTCTAATTATAAGAGATGTAATTACAGAATTTTATAAAACAAAGATAAGTACATTATTTTTTAAAGAAACGAACTTTTTTTGCTTATTATTTACTTTAAACTTTTCTCAACCAAAATATGTAAAAGTTAATAATCAATCTTTTTCAATTGAAATTGACTCAATAAGTCAATTATTAATTTGGTTTTTGAAAAATATTAATAAATATAATCTTGTTATTTTACATGGTGTTTGGTCGAATATTTATATTATTTCTTCTTTATTATGTCTTATTTTTAAAAAGCCATTTTGCTTTCATCCTCATGGCTCGCTTGATACATTTGATATAAACAAGAGAAAAAAATTTTTTAAAAAGTTAAATGGATATTTATTTTATAGAAATATTTTCTCTCATTCTTCAGGTTTAATATTTACTTCAATTTTGGAATCTAATAGATCTAAAACATATGGAGCTAATGTTAATAAATATATAGCTAAATTAACAAGCCCAAATAAGACAGATAATAGAAAATTAGATAAACATAAAGTTCTAAAAATTAAAAAAAAATATAAAATAAAAAAAGAAAAAAAAATTTTACTTTTTCTATCAAGGATAGATCCCAAGAAAGGTCTTGATATCCTTTTAGAAGCTTTATATTTGATAAATAAAGAAGAAAAATCTATGGTTCTAATAATCGCAGGTATAGGGAATAAAAATTATATTAATTATATTAAAAAACTTATTAAAAAACTAAACTTAGGCGAGGATGTAAGATTACTTGGACATGTCTCTGGGAATGAAAAGTCTGATATTATGAAAATTTCTGATTTATTTGTTTTACCTACTTTGAATGAAAATTTTGGAATCGCAATAGTTGAGTCTTTGCAAAATAATTTGCCTGTTCTAATTACTAAGGATGTTTATATATATAAAGAAATATTAAAGGAAAATGCATGTTATATATGCGATAGAGATCCTTATAATTTGTCTATAAAAATAAGAAATATTTTAATACATAGAAAAGATAATAAATATGAAAAAAAATATATTAATTGCTTCAATAATAAATTCTCTAGGGAAATATGTGCACAAGAACATTTCAATATATACAAAAAATTAATTTAAAGAAATGAAAAAATTTTCTTCTCTTCTAATAAGATTAATAAAAAATAATTTTCTGCATTTTAAAATTAGGTTATTTAAGCTGTATAAACTCTTAAAATTCCCTATTCTTTGGAGATTTATTCCAAGTAAAATTATGCCTTCTTTTGAACATTTAGAAGCTCTAAAAAATATAAAAAAAATAAATTCTTTAATAGATTGTGGTTCTAATAAAGGACAATTTGCAATATTGATTTATGCAATCTTTAGAATAAAGAATTATTTATCTTTTGACCCTATAAAATTTCCTTCAAAAGCATATAAATTTTTTAAAAATAAAAAAGTTAAAGCTAAACATAAAAAGATAGCCCTATCTCATAAAAAAAGTAATGCAAATTTTTATATTACGGAGAGAGAAGACTCCTCTTCTTTAAAAAAAATTATAGATAAATCTTATCAGTTCTGTCCAGATGTTTTCTATAAAAAAACTATTTCAGTAAAAGTAGAATTGCTTGATAGCTATATAAATGAAATAAGCAAACTTCCAAAACCATTAGCTCTAAAAATTGATGTTCAGGGATCTGAATACGAGCTGCTGCTTGGAGCAATAAATGTTTTAAAGCTTGTAGATTTTATATTTATTGAAATCAGCTTTGAAAGTTTATATGAGAATACATCACCTAGTTTTAAGATTTTTGATATTTTGAATGAAGTAGGGTTTAAGCAGGTTAATTCTTATAATCCCTTTGTAAGAAATGGAAAACTTTTATCTAAAGATTATTTATTTAAAAAGGCATAAATTAAAAATTATTTAAATTTTAAATTGTTCAATTTCTTAAGAATTGAATCAAGGATTATTTCTTTATTATGCATTTTTTGTGCAATTTCTCTTGCATTTCTTCCATATTCTTCTCTTAGTTTTTGATTCTTAAAGAGAAGTAGTATGGATTTGTAAAAGCCATTAGAGTCACCAGGAGGTACCGAAATACCGGCATTTTTAATAATTTTGCTAATCTCTGTATTACTTCTGCAAGTAGCTATTACAGGTCTTCCGCTGGCTAAGATCCCAATAAGTTTTGAAGGCATGACTAAATCATTAATATCATCTTTTTGTGGAAGTACATGAATATCTGCAATTGATAACCATTCATCTAAGACTTCATTTGATTTAAGCTTTGTAATTATTACCTTTTTAGTATTTAAAAAATGTTTTTCTAATAAAAATTTACTTGGACCTTCAATTGATAAAATCCATTTTATTTGTTTTAAGTGAGAAGTTTTTTTTATTGTTTGAATAAGGCAATTTAGATCTTGTTTTTTATTTAGAGATCCTGAATACATTAAAACTAAATCATTATTTTTGATTTTGTAGATACTACTAAAAATTAAATTAGATCTGTTTTTTTGATCCCTAAACTTGAATTTATTTAAGTCGATCCAGTTGCGAAATACTAAAATATTTTTTTTGTAATTAATTTTTCTTTCAATATTTTTTTTCATTCCATTAGAAATAGTACTAACTAAATCGAAATTATAATAAATATTTCTTTCAAATTTCTCAAGAAAATTTGATAAGAAGTTTATTCTAATAATTCCTAGTTTTTTGGCGGCGTCAATTTCTAAATCTTGAATATGTAGCCAAGTTTTTGCGTGAGGAAAGATTATTCTTTTAAAAAATAAAAGCATTTGAGCTGAAAAGAAGGTTGGTATTATCACGATTACAAAATCTGGACTCCATTTCATTTGATAAATCAATACAGGAATGCTTGAAATACAGAAACTCAATAAATGTAAGATTCTTAGAAAACCATTTGGTTTCTTTGGAACAAAAATGGGGCAACGAAAAACATTGCACTTGTTGATATATTCTTTTTTGTATCTATTACTCTTTATTTCCCATTCAGGAAAATAATTATTAGTAGTTATAACTCTTACATCATTACCTTTTTTAGAAAAATAACTAGATAGTTCTCCAGTATATTTCCCAACTCCAGTAAGTTCTGGGTAATAATTTAATCCATAAATCAATAATTTCATAAAAAATAAAGAGCTTATTTTTCAAAATTTATCCAACCTTTATAAGCTGTTTTTATAAGAATCTTTATATCTAAGAGTAAACTCCAATTATTAATATATTCTAAATCAGCCTTTATCCTTTTATTCATATCGAGTATTGTCTTGGTTCCTCCCCTTAAGCCATTAATCTGAGCAAGGCCGGTAATCCCTGGTTTAAAAGAATGTCTTTGCATATAGCCTTTAATCTTTGTACGATAAAATTCATTATGAGAAATAGCATGAGGCCTTGGTCCAACAAGGCTCATATTACCTATAAGAACATTAAATAATTGTGGTAACTCATCTAGACTAAGAATTCTTAAAATAAGGCCTATTTTAGTTATTCTTGGATCATTTTTACTTGCTTGTTTTAAAATTTCATTTTTACCAGATTCATTAACATTCATAGTTCTAAATTTGAAAATTTTAAAAGGTTTCCCATTTACGCCACATCTGCTTTGGGTATATAAGAAATATTTTCTGGTATTTAAGCTAATCAACAAAGCTATAGTAATTAATAACGGAGAAAGTATAAAGATTAAGAATAATGATATGAAAAAATCCATTAATCTTTTTATCAAAATTGTTAATAAAGGTTTGTTTGTATTCCATATTGCTATTATTTTTTTTGAACCGAAATCAATTATTTCAAGATTCATTATTGAATCGTACCAATCTGGAATATAAGCTATTGGAATAGAAGTATTACCAAAAATGCGTATTAAATTATCTAGATTATTATTTTTATTTTCTGAAGTAAATATTATTTGATCAACAGTGTTTTTTGATAACCATTCTTCTAATTCTAAGATCCCTCCATTACAAATTTCTGGATATTCGTTTATTTCTTCTTGAATTGGTGAAAACCAAGCGACTAAATTTAAACCCATCCAAGTGTTATTTTTTAATTCATTTTTTAATTTCTCAAAAATAATTTTACTGCCCCAAAATAATATAGTTCTACTATTTCCACCTTTTACTCTATAAATCCTTAAAAAATATCTTGTTATTATATTTGAAAATAAAATATAAAATAAAGCAAATAAAGATCTTATTAATAGATCTTCTTTATTATTCAGACTAATTTCTAGTCCCTTACTTGTGGAGGCATTAATGAATAATATAGTTCCACTTATAACTAAAGATCTATATATTAGTTTGTAAAAAATTTTATAAAATGGTAAAGTTCTGTAGCTTTTATAAATCTTTCTTAATGAGTAATTTATTATAAAATATACGCTGATAGTGTAAAAGATCGAGTTATAAATAAATTCGTAATTATAAATATATATAATTAAAACAATGAAAATATCTTTATATAAATGAAACTTTGTAATTCCAGATGAATTTTCTCTAAGAAAATTTTTAAATATTTTATTCATTTTTATATGACTATTGAAATAACATTTTTTATTTTTATATTGCAAGAGAAAAATTATTAAATAAAATTTAGTCTAAGAATAATTTCTCTGATTTACATCTATGTTACTACCTTAATTAATTAATGACTATCTAATTATAATTATACAATTTTATAATTCTTGATTTGAATATAATTTAGTCAAATTATTTACTAAGCTAATAAAAATAATTATTTAAAATTGAAAAATTTATTTCTTGAAAAATATTTACGCATAATTTTATATATAAATCTTTCACACATTAATTCATGATTTTATTCAAAATTAGATATCTTAATTTTTAATATAATATCTATAAATCATTTTTAATTAAAAATTATCTTCTTTAATCAAATATCAATAAAAGATAATTTTGATTCAAGTCTACTTTTACTTGTTATTTTCAAGACACTAGAGCCTTGAAAAATTTTTTCTTTTTATATGTACTTGATTTTTTTAAGGGATTAGAAATATTCATACTACAACTTGTAAATCTCTAATTACATTCTTATAGCTAAAATTAAATAATCAAAGGCCATAAAGTAAAATAAGAATTAAGGACGTCATGAAAGAAATCTTTGAAATGATTGATATCATTGACGCTTTAGCTTTGGGGCCATAGCTCAGCTGGTAGAGCACCTGCATGGCATGCAGGGGGTCAGGAGTTCAAATCTCCTTGGCTCCACTTAAATTTTTTGCTTGATATCAAAAGTTTTCAGATATAAATTATTAATTAAATAATTTTTTTCCTTATTATTACATAATTATTTTATAATAACATTTTTCATTATTATTAAATCAAGAAAGGTAATTATGCTGAAAGAAAATAAAAAAATCTTAGATTGTACTTTCAGAGATGGTGGCTACTATACAAATTGGATATTTAATGAAGATGTTTTTCATGATTATTTGCAATTAAGTGATACTGGAATATGCGATATTGTAGAAATTGGTTTGAGAACAATAAAATCTAGTTCATATTTAGGACCATTTGCATATACTGCTTTTGATTATTTTAATTCTTGCAGAGCTTATAAAAATATAGAATTCAGTACTCTTGTTAATTGGAGTGATATCTCTAATTCATTTAAGGATTTTGTCAATCTATTCCCAGGAGTTGATTTGGATTTTGTTAGCATAGTTAGGATTGTAATTAAATCAATTGATATTAATGAAGTAAAAGAATATATTATGCTCCTTAAAAATAGAGGTTATAAAGTATGCATTAATATTCAAAATTGTGATCAATTACTTTCAGCAAATAAAAAATATCTAAGTGACAAAATTTCTTTTTTAAGCCCAGATATATTTTATTTAGCTGATACAAATGGCTGTTTGAATCCAAGTCAAACAAAAAATTTAATAGAGTATGTTTCATCATTTACCGATATTCCAATAGGTGTTCATTTACATAATAATCAAGGGTTAGCTTATGCCAATGCATTACAAGCCATACAGTCCGGAGTCTCTTATATAGATTCAACATTAACTGGTATTGGACGTGGTGCAGGTAATACTCAAACAGAATTTCTTAGTTATTTCTTAAAAGATCTTTCTTTGGATCAAATAGTCAAAATTTCAGGAATTATTGAGAAATATTTCTTACCTCTAAAAAAAGAATATTTATGGGGGGAAAATTATATCTATTTTCTCTCAGGCTCACATAATCAATCAGCTTCATTAATGCATGATTTAGTGAACAATAAAGCTTACTCCGAAAAAAGTTTGCTCAAATTAGCAACTTCTAGCCATAATGATTCAATTTCAACTGTGGTTAAACAAAATGAAAGTCATAATAATTATTTAATGAATAAACCTCAGGCAATAATAATAGCAAACGGTAAAGATTGGTTAATAGAGAGAGATCAAATACTTGATTATTTAAAAACTAATAATTTAGAAACTTTACACATAAATTACCCTTTTGAGAAATATACCTTACCCTTTATAAAAGGCTTTTGTAGTTGTGATCCTATAAAAATAATTAATGATTATAAATCATATTCTCAATCTGAAAAAATCCCACTTATCTGCCCACTCAATAGATTAGGAAAATTGGATATTGATCAAAAACAAATAAATATTATTGATTATGGTTGTAAAGTTATAAGTAATAAACTGGAAATTAGTATGAATGAATGCATAATTCCCAATGTTCAATCTTTATGTTATGGCTTAGTTTATTTATATTCAAAAGGATACAAAAATATATTATTAATCGGTGTTCAAGGATTTAAAGATGAAAAAAAGAATTATGAAGCAATTAGTTTTCTAAATTTGATTAAGATAAGATTTCCTGACCTTCAAATTACCAGTATAAGTAGAAATTGTTTGGGAATTAAATCCAAAAGTATATTTGAGATTAGAAATCTTTGATAATGTATAAAGTTGTAATACTTATTCCTGCGCGGTTAGAATCTACAAGATTTCCAGGCAAGCCTTTAGTAAAAATAAAAGGTAAAGAAATGATTATTAGAGTTTTAGAAAGGTCTTTATATGAGCATGATGTTTTCGCAGTAGTTAATAATAAATCTATAAGTAATGTAGTTAGAAAATATGGTTACAAAGAAATATTGATAGAAGAAAAATGTAGTACTGGAACAGATAGAATTGCTTTGGCTGCTAAGAAACTTAACCTTGATGAAAACGATATCATAATAAATGTTCAAGGTGATGAACCTTTGGTTATGCCTTGGATGATTGAAAAAGTTGTTAAAACTAAAAAAGATAACCCTGATTTTGTTGTTAATGCATTTTCTAAAATTACTTCAGAAGAAGAGTTCTTATCAAAATCAACTATAAAGATTGTTGTTAATAATAATTCTAACTTGTTGTTTGCTAGTAGATCAAATATTCCATCTTCTAAAAATAAAATTAATCTAGATTTTGCTAGAAAACAGGTATGTATTTATGCCTTTTCATTTCATCAATTAAAAAAATTTGCTCAAACCAATAAAGGACTAATAGAAACTAAAGAAGATATTGAAATATTAAGGTTCATAGAAAATTCTATTTGTCCTGTAAAAATGGTTGATCTTGGCAATATCAAATTAAAGGCAGTTGATAATCCTAAAGATGTTATTGAAGTTGAGAAATATTTAGAAAATTGTAATCAAAACTAGGGTTAATATTATTTTTGAAATTGATTGGCAATTTTAGACTCAAATAATTTAAAAACCATTGCTTTTAAAAAAATATCTCAGAGATTTGATCAGAGGGAAATATATGCATTATTTCAAAATCATCTTAAAAATCGAGGTTTTAGTAGATTTATAAAAATAAAATGGTTTTAATAAATTACTTTAGATGCAACTAAAAAGATATTTCTTATATGCCAGTAGAATAAAAGAAAAAACTTTTTCAGGAAAGCTTTTAATTTTCGAATAGAATAATCAATTACTTATACTATTTCATAATCAGAGAGATAAAAAAATAAAGGAATTTTTCAAGTTATATTTTTTTCTTCTTTTTATTGATAATTGCATATTAAACCTTTAAAATAAATTTTATAAATTAAGAATAATAATTGACTTATTTTTTAAAAGTAACTAATTTCTTTCAAAGTAGAAATTTTATTATTTTAACCTGTCTATTAATTGTTCTTTTACCTAATGCAAGATTCTTCTTCAAGTATTTATCCTTTCTTCCAGGATTATTTTTCTGTTTTTATATTTTTTTTATTGTTAAGATAAGGAGTTTTTTGATCAATAATGAAATTTCAAATTCATTAAAAAAATTTTTTACAAATCCAATAATTATTACCTTAATTTCACTTTTAATTTTAATTTTGGTTAGTTTTCTATATCCAATTGCAGATGGATTAAAAGAACAAATGAGAGGTTCTGACCAAGATGATTGTGTGATATTAGGAGTCACCTTTTTATCTAAATTAGCTAATCCATACTCTCAACCAAGCTACTTTGGCAATATGTGTTCTACAGGATTAGGAATGATTATTTTATACTTTCCATTTGTAATAAGTGGTTTTTATCCATTAGGAACAATTACTTCAGTTATTTTTTCAGTTTTTAGTATAGATTTATTTACTAAAGAAAAATATCGATCTCTAATTTATTCTTTTCTTTTAATAAGTTCATTGATTTGTATTGAACTACTAGTGGTGGGCTCTGATTTGGTTTTTATTGGAGCAGGAATTGTTACTATTGTTTATTGTCTAACAAACTTTTTAAAAACAAAAAATATTTCAAAATTAATATTCTTATCTATTTTTGCAGGATTAATAGCTAGTTCAAGAATAAATTTTTTAATTTTAATTCCTCTTCTTTTTCTATTTGTTTTTAATCATTGGAAAAAAGGCGCTTTTGTATTTCTCTCTGTTTCATTATCAATAGCTTTTATTCCATCAGCGTTTATATATTTTTCAGATCCCCAACAATTTATGCCTTTTCATCTAATAGGAAAATCTGATCTTATCCTTAAGAACGGATTAAAAGAAATGGCAATATTATTTACTATCTTTATGATTTTGGTAAGTTATAAAATTTCTAAAAAAAATATAGATAATATTCCTCTTTGTACATTACTATCTATTACCCCATCTCTTTTATGCTTATCTATAGGAGACCTTATATTTTTTAGATCTTTGAATATCGCCACATGGGAAGGGGCAAATTATCTTATGCCCATAATACCATTAGCAGCTTCATTTATATCAAAAGATTTATTATCATATGCAGAAAAAGAATAAAATAAGTAACTTAATAAATTGGTATGGGAGAAAGATTATTTACTACTTTTTAAAAAGTTTTTAAAACTTTCAATCATTTTTTGGTATTAGCTTAAATTCTAATAATTTTTTCAATAATCTTAAGATAAATAAAACTTTCTAATTCTATATTTATCAATATCAAAGATAGAATTTATGTTAATTTTAGGAAACATATATTTTAAAATAAAAATTTACTTCTAATAACTTTAATCATTTAACAAATTATGAAGAAAGATTTGAATATTTTAGCTGTAGAACTTGATGGAATATTAGTAAAATCAGATATGCTTGTTGAAACTTTTTTGTCAGCATTTTCAAGAGATTTATTAATCCCACTGAAGTCTTTATTAGTACTAAATAAGGGTAAAGCTAATTTGAAAAGTTATTTATATCGTAATTCTGATATTGAAGTAAAGACACTTCCATATAATCAAGAAGTAATTGATTTTGTTAAATCTCATAGGGAAAATGGTGGGAAAGTGGCCCTAGTAACTGGAAGTGATCAAAGGTTGGCTTCTGAAGTTTCAGATTATCTTGGTTTGTTTGATTTAGTCTATGGGACTACTAATAATAAAAACCTAATAGGATCTGCTAAAGCAAGATTTCAGAAGGAAATCTTTGGAATGAAAAATTTCGATTATATTGGAAATTCTATTGATGATATTCAATGCTGGGAATACGCCAATAGGGCTATAACTTTCAATGCAAAAAAAAGAATAGAAAGGAGTTGTGAGAAGGTAAATAGTAATTCTTTACATTTGGAAAATCTAGATAATTACAATTTATTATTAAATTTCCTTAAAGAAATAAGACCTCATCAATGGATTAAGAATATCCTTGTGTTTATACCTTTAATTGCAGCGCAAAAATTTTATCCTAACTTAATAATCGAATCAATCCTTGCTTTTTTTGCTTTTAGCTTCGTAGCTTCTAATGTTTATATTATTAATGATTTATTTGATCTTAAAGTTGATAGAAATCATCCCAAAAAATGTCAAAGACCATTAGCTGCGGGCAACTTGTCCTTATTTAATGGATTTATAGGTGGCTTTTTACTATTAATCTTGGGATTTACTTTTGCTTTTAAAGTTGGATTATTATTTTCAATTATTTTAATAATTTACTATATATCAACTCTTTTTTATTCTCTCTTTTTAAAACAAAAGTCATTATTTGATATTTTACTTTTGTCAAAACTTTATACAATAAGGTTAATAGGTGGAGGTGTGGCAACAAATTTAGAAATATCATTTTGGTTATTGGCTTTTTCTATATTTGTTTTCTTATCCCTTGCCGCAGTCAAGAGAGAAGCAGAACTAATAGAATTGAAGGAAAGAGGTAAAATGGAGATATATGGCAGGGGATATAAAGTAAGTGATTTGAATTATATAAGTACTGTCTCAATTTGTTCTGGCTTAATATCTTCTTTAGTTCTTGCTTTATATATTAATTCTCCAAAAGTATTAGATTTATATTTAAATCCAAGATTACTTTGGATTGCATGTTTTCTTTTTTTGGTTTGGATTTTAAGAATATGTTTTAAAACGCAAAGAGGAGAAATGGAGTATGATCCAATCATATTTGCCTCAAAAGATAGATTCAGTAAAATAATATTTTTAAGCATAATTATTTTAGTATTGCTTGCTTAATTTCTAATGAATAAAAAAAAGAAAGTAACTTTGTATATCATATTTGCATTAATTGCTACTGTTGCGAATCTATTGACTCAAAGAGTAATTCTATCGTTCAATACTACAAGTTTATATTTTATTATTGCTTTGTTACTTGGGACATTTGTTGGTTTATTAATTAAATTTTTTCTAGATAAAAACTGGATATTTTCAGACAATACAAGAGGTATAAAATCGCAAGGGGGAAAATTTGGTATTTATACAATAATGGGGATTTTTTCAACAATAATTTTTTGGGGTACAGAAACTATTTTTTGGTTAATATGGCAAAAAGATAATTTGAGAGAATTTGGAGGTTTAATAGGATTATCCATAGGATATAGTATTAAATATAAGCTTGATAAACGTTTTGTTTTCGAAAAAAAATAATTTATCAACCTCTGTAGAAATATCTGGGTGGGGTCTTTACCCAAGAATTAAAGCTTATAAGCAGTCACCTAGAAATATTTATGAATTAAAAAATGCTATGACCTCTTCTTCAGTAATTGCGAGAGGAAATGGTAGATCATATGGAGATAGTTCTATTAATATATCTAATACAATAGACATGAAAAATTTCAATAGATTTTTATATTTTGATGAGATTAAGGGGTTACTTATAGCAGAATCAGGAGTTTTATTAAAGGAAGTTATAGATATATTTTTACCTAAAGGATGGTTCCCGTCAGTAACGCCAGGTACAAAATATGTGACCCTAGGAGGTATGGTTGCAGCAGATGTACATGGCAAGAATCATATTAAGAATGGAAGTTTTGGTAGATATGTTGATTGGATAGAAATTATGAATATTGATGGTGAAATCGTTAAATGTTCAAGAGATGAAAATAGTGAATTGTTTTTTTGGACTTTGGGTGGCATGGGTTTAACAGGAATAATATTAAAGGTTGCATTTTTTTTAAAATCAGTAAAAACAGCTTGGATAAAAGAGAAAACATTAGTAGCTAGTAATATTAATCAGGCTTTCAAATTTTTTGAAGATAATATTAATTCAACATATTCAGTTGCTTGGATTGATTGTTATTCTAAAGGTAAAAACCTAGGGCGTTCTTTGGTAATGTTGGGAGAACATGCAGAAATTAGAGAACTTAATTTTAAAAATAAATTAAATCCTTTTAGAATTCCTAAAAAGAAAAAGATATCGATTCCTTTTTATTTCCCTTCTTTTATTTTAACTAAATTAAATGTAAAAGTTTTTAATTTTTTTTATTTTCTTAAAGGAAGAATTGGAAAAAAAATTAAATTTATTGATTGGGATAGTTTTTTTTATCCACTTGATAAAATTTATAATTGGAATAAAATATATGGCAAAAAAGGATTCGCTCAATTTCAATGCGTCATACCCTTATCCAATTCAGAAAAGGCTATAACTGAACTATTACATTGTATTTCTAATTCTAAATCCAACTCATTTTTAGCCGTTCTAAAGAGGTTTGGACCTCAAGAAAGTTACTTTTCCTTTCCAACTGAGGGTTATTCTTTGGCATTAGATTTTCCAATAAATTCAGAAAATTTGTTTTTATTGCAATTAATTGATGAAATTGCAATTAAATATAATGGGCGATTTTATCTCGCAAAAGATAGTCGAATTAAAAAAGATGTTTTTGAAAAATCAGATAATCGAGTGATTAAATTTAAAAAATATAGACAAAATAAACTAAATAAAAAATTTAATTCTATTCAATCAGAAAGGCTTGGTTTATGAGTAAAAATATCCTTTTAGTATTGGGAGCATCTAGTGATATTGGAATCAATGTTGCTAAAAAGTTTGCTCAAGAAGGATTTGATATTCAGCTTGCAGGACGAAATTCTTATAGACTAGAAAATGATTGTAGCAATTTAAGAATAAGATATAACGTTAATGCTAATTTCTATGAGTTAGATGCATTAGATGTTAATTCCCATGAAAAATTTGTAGCATCTTTGCCAGAGCTTCCTAATGTGGTTATCTCTGCGATAGGCCTACTTGGGGATCAGTCAGAAAGCGAGCTTGAAATAAAAAAAAATATAGTTGTTATACGAAGTAACTTTGAAGGAGTTATTAGTTTGTTTTCGATTTTTGCTAATTATTTTATAGAAAGAGGTAATGGAACTTTAATAGGAATAAGTTCTGTGGCAGGTGATAGAGGTAGGGCCTCTAATTATATATATGGTTCAGCTAAAGCAGGATTAAACGCTTTTCTTTCTGGCTTAAGAAATAGACTTTTTCCTTTTGGAATCAATGTAATTACCGTAAAACCAGGTTATGTTAGGACTAAAATGACAAAAGGTCTTAAATTACCAAGAGCTTTGACGGCAGACCCTAAAAAAGTATCGTGTTTAATTTATAAAGCTTATATTAATAGGAAGGATATATTATATGTTTTGCCAATATGGAAATTAATAATGTTCATAATAAAAATAATTCCTGAATCAATTTTCAAAAAAATGAATTTATAGAAAATTTTATAAAAGTTTTTCAAACTAAATCATTGTCTAAATTCTTTTCAAAAATATATCATCAATAAATATTTCCTAAAATTTAAATCAACTCCATAAATTCGTTGTAGCAATTTATATTATTTTCCCTAGAAAAAATCTTTATTTCTTTGAACTCTGACCATTTTGAAATAAATATGAAATCAATACCAATATTTTGTGATGCAAAAAAATCATATTTACTATCTCCAATATAGATCGATTTAGATCTATCTATCATTTTATCTTTGAAAATTTCATTAAATATTTCATCTTTAGATAATGGGCTTCCAAAAATCCCTCCATTAAAAATATCAATTAATTTTCTTTTTTCAAAGACTTCAATAAGCTCTTGCTGATCTGAGCCACTTACGATAAACCAAGTTGCTTTTGAATATCTTCTATAGTCAATTATCTGATTACATATCTCACAATTCTCAAGTTTATTTTTTACTATTCTTGAATAGTTTTTAAGTAGGTTATTTAGATTAATAGAATCTTTTTTAATGCCGTGATTTTGGGCAATAGTCTCAATAAAATAAATAAATTTTTTGTATCTTGATATGCCTCCATTATTAATATGGTAATCTTCTAATTCAAGAGCAGCTTTATTCCCATATAAAGAAACTACATCTTTGAAAGCCTGTGTCTTGATCTTATTTGAATTAAGAATAATTCCATCACAGTCAAAAAATAAGTATTTATATTTTGATAACTTAATCATTTTTTATTTAATACGGCTAAGTTACTTAATCATATCTTCATTACAGAAATATCTCTAAATTATCTTATTTTAATCATTGTTCTATTTTTATATTTAGAATTTAATTACTTTTTATCTTTTATAGGATTTCTATTCCTCTTTTAAAATAACAAAGATTAAAAAGAACAAATTATTAAGGAAATTGTATAATTTTAAATGTACTTAACTTAATTAGATATATCCATTTTTTAAAAAATATTTTTAGAATTAATATAAGTTTTTAGTTTACATATTTTTAAATCAAAATTTAAATTTAATTTTTAATTCAATAGCTACATTCTTTAATTTATAAAAGATTTTAGGAAAATTCTTTTCAATAAAAAAAATAGTTTTATTTCGATTCTTGCTTAAATCTTTTGGACGAAATATGTTAAATAAAAACTTTCTATCATAATCTAATTTTCTTGATATATTTCTAAAAACCTGAAAATTTGATGAAGACTTTATTACATGGAAAGTTATAGAAGACCGCGAGTTAGATTTGCTTTGCGAAGCTAAGGAGCCATGTATTGTAAGTGAATTCCATAATAAGATATCTCCTTTATCTAATTTAGGTGCTTTTACTTGGAATTTATTATCTTTGACAATATCTACAATGTTCTTGATATATCTTTTATGGTTTGTAGTAATAATATTTGTAAAGTCCATTTTTGCATAGTCATATAGATGACTTTTTGGGCAAATAAAAAATCTACCTGCATCACTTTTTATATCCTCTAAGGCTAACCATCCCGCTACCATTGTACCTGTATCCTCATCATCCAAATAATAACTATCTTGATGTTCCCAAGTTACCGAATTGCCTTCAAAGTACATTGATTGAACAATAGCAGGCTTATCGCCTATAAGATTAGTTGTAAATTCAGCCAGTTTTTTGTTAGATGCAATAATATTTTCAAAATTAGATCTTAAATTATAAAAGTAATATGGGTTTAGGCTTTGAAGATTTAATATTGGGTTCATTACCCAATTTTGATTATTAAAAATATGTTTTTCTAACTTAGCAGTTGCCTGCCTATACATGAAACCTTTGAAAGGTTTTACTTCATTATTCCAAGATTTTATAAATAAATTACAATTTTCTTCAGAGATTATTTTTTTTATAACAACATAACCATTTTTTTTATAAAAATTCAAAGCATCTGATAAATCATCTGGAAGCGTGAATTTTGGTGAGGTATCCTCTTCATCATTTTCAGGGACTTTACAGTAAAGGCCATTTTTTGTGTAAAGATCTAAAGACA
>MDTE01001073.1_pt1 | contig 34320 bp, 34 predicted proteins | sample 811231 | NCBI WGS metagenome assembly MDTE01 (sample SAMN05326651, study PRJNA326480) | marine metagenome | isolation source: seawater | place: Indian Ocean: Red Sea | collected 2010
CTGTTACTGCACCAGATAAATCTGTTGCGGTTGCACCAGCATCTGTGTATGTTGCACCAAGCTCAACTGTTGCTGGGTTATCGCCTGTAACTACGACAGCTGGAGCTGTAGTATCAACAACATTAACTGTTCTTGTAGCAGTACCTGTATTACCAGAAGCATCTGTGGCCAGGTAAGTAAGAGTATATGTTCCAACAGCATCGGTATTAACTGTTCCAGAAGTTGATACAGCCACGTCACCTGAAAGATCACTTGCAGTAGCACCAGCATCTGTGTATGTTGCACCAAGCTCAACTGTTGCTGGGTTATCGCCTGTAACGGTTATAACTGGATCCGTTGTATCAACAACATTTACTGTTCTAGAAATGGTAGCAGTATTGCCAGAAGGATCTGTTCCAAGATAAGTTACTGTATAGGAACCAACTGCTGAAGTGTCAACATTATTTGATTGTACTGTTATAGTAACTGATCCTCCAAGATCTGAGCCAGTTGCTCCAGCATCTACGTAGGCAGAACCTAGTTCGACAGAAGCAGGATTATTACCAGTTACAAAAAGAGTTGGGGCTGTAGTATCAACAACATTAACTGTTCTTGTAGCAGTTCCAACATTTCCCCAATCATCAATAGCGGTATAAGTTAAGGTATAAGAACCTACAGTTAATGTGTCAACAGATCCTGTTATGGAAATAGGCTCACCTGTGTCAGCAGATGCACCAGCTTCAACATAGACTCCACCAAGTTCAACAGTTGCTGGGTTAGCCCCATTGAGAGTTATAACGGGTGGAGTAGAATCTTTGTTTTCATCTCCAAAAAGGTTATCGAGTAAAACGAGTGATGAACCACCTAAAAAGACCTTTTCAATAAGAGACAATTCTGCAATGGCATTTCTTAATGCATTTCCATTACTAAGGAACATTACACCATTACCTTCCTCATCTTCATCTTGAAGTTTAGCTATTTCTTTAGTTAAGAATTCTTTTCGATCTAGGAGAGCTTCTTCATCTAAATTGTTAATTCTTTCAACAATTGCGTTGTAGTCACGCTCACTTATTTGAAAGCTTGATTGATTAGTTTCTGCGTATGCATCAAAGCTCACTACTGAAAGTGAGACAATTAAGAACGCACCAAAATACCTGACAATATTTTTATATGTTTTCATTTTCTTTTCCTCTTATACCTCTAATAATAAAAACCAATACAGTCATTTTATTGTAATTAAAGCAAAATACAACAAAAACTGTACTAGGAAAGGTTAATGATACATTATTTTATAATGTGGTGTAAACAAAGTTACGTTTTAAAAAAATACTTATTTTGATTGATAAGAGTGATGCTAATTTCTAATTGCTTTTTATATAAAAAAAAAGGAATTTTTACAGTAAAAATACTACAAAATTAGTTATTTTCATTAAATCTAATCAAAAGATCATAAAGTGAATTTTTTCTGTTAAGTTTAGCTCCCGGATCTTTCGTAAGAGGTCTCCAAGTATAATTTACAAGATTTCTATAGATAGGAATATTAAAGTAGACTCCTTTATCAAAACTACCTTCACCGAAATCTTCTCTACTTACATCGGTAAAAGTTGCAAAAACACCAAATTTTACTCCATTTTTATATGTTCTTGATAAATCTAGGGTAAAGCCTTTGTCCCCTGCAAGATATTCACCTAGAGAAAATTTTGCATCAAACGGAATACTGCCATAATTTCTGTAATAAAAATTAAAGTGCCCTGTTACATTTTTATAATCTAGGGTGTCAAAAAGAAGATCATATCCTCTTTTTTGAACATGAAAAATTTCAAAACCGTAAGCATAGTTCTTATCGTTTTCATAATGAAGATATTCCATTCCAAGACCTGAAAACATCTCTTCTAAAATACCTGCAGTAACTACTATATGATTATTTTTGCTTGGAGTATGAAAGTAGTCAGCCTGAAGTCTTCCTATAACTATGCCATCATTGAGGTTCCTCAAATAATCTTTTACATCTGATCTTACCTGGGCTGGTTCTGTAGTTTCAGGTGGGATTGTAAGGTCATCAAAATTGTCATAAATTGAGTATTTTAAATTTGAAGTAACAAATAAATTATCCGTGAAAACATACTCTGAATCATTCTCAAGGAGCAAAGATGCTCGAAAAAAACCCTCTCTGGCTGCTAGAAAAGGTCTAAAATTCAGTCTTGTATCTGTTGTAAATCCTGTTTTTTTCTTCCTCTCATATAAAGTTACTGAGTTTTCTTCAAATTCATTACCAAAGTTTTTTTCCACGTCTAAATTTGCTACCGTATAATTAGGTATTATTTCCTTTTTAAGCCCGCTTTCATTTCGCGCGGTCATAATAATTTCTTCAATGATCTCAATTGAGGGGTGGGTAAATTGAGTGATTTCTACTCCAATTGCATTCCCTTTTTCAATTATTTTATTTACTCCGATATTATTGGCATTAAGGTTGCTTATAAATCTCTCAGTTCTGTTTTTAGTCTCTATTTCCTCAGGTTCTGTATACTCAAAACTTACATACTTTGCAGCATCACGCTTAAATGTAAAATTGAGGGAAAAGTAATTATTCCTCTCAAAGGACATGCCGAATGTTAAATTTTTTGAATGTAAATAATTAATTCCAAAACTTATTGGAATACTAGACTTTTCATAGCCTATTAAACCCGGCGTTAAGGTTGTATCTCGCTCAAGCTTGAAAAGCATCTTATTGTTGTGTAAATATGAAATCCCAAAAAAAGCAGAAACATCCTCATTTGAGAAATATTTTGAGAATTCTAACTCCCCTCCCTCGCCTTGAGAATATAAAGGTCTTTCCTTAAATTGATTATCTAATATTGTGAAAGGATTCCTAAAATCTTTAGTCCCATTATAGGCTCCCCAACCCAACCCAAAATGGAAGTCCATATTTTCAATCCCATATGAACCTACTATATATTCGGAGCCATATAAGCCAGTGCCGCCAAAATCATTAATACCAATGGCAATTGCTGGCAATCTGTCTTCTTCCTTAATTTTAATCTTAAGATTAAAACCTTTATCTTTATAGTCCTGGGAACAAAAATAATCGTCAGCTTCACAATAAGGCTTGTCCTTGATATTTGTATAAAATACAGATGCTTCTAACCAATCAAATGGAGATGAAGCTAGAGTTATCTTTTGGTCTGGGCTTCCTCCATATGCTGAAAAAGCAAATGAACCCTCATCATATATTCTTGCTGTTGGCATATTAATTAAACCAACCATTCCATGATTATTAGTGGTATTTGTTAAAAAATTATCTGCTTTTAATTGAAAAGAAAATAATGAAAGAACCAAAAAAAGTACTTTGGTCGAGTAGTTCATCTTTTTCTATTCTTTGAGAACAGAAATCGATGCAAGTGATACACCTATATTACCAAGAATTGCTGCATATGCTTGAGCGGTTTCTGTTATCAAAAATCCATTATTAAGTTTTCTCGGAACAAAAATTACAGATCCCGGATATATAGTTATATCTCGGGGTCTACTAGCAAAAACATTTCTTTCAAATCTCACAGTTTCACCATTAGGATTTAAAATAAATACTCCGTTTTTATCAGCAAGAGAAGTAAAGCCACCCTTTTTGTTAATGTAATAATTTAGATCTTCTGCATCATCAAATTTTACTGTACCTTCACTAGCGACCTCACCATAAATATATACCTGATTTACAAATTCAGGAATGATTACCTTATCTCCCTCTTGTAAAAAAATATCCTGTTCAGGAGATAATCTGAGAGTAGAGAGATCAAACTCCGCTATTACTCTTCCAGAAATAGGAAGATTTTTTAATTCATCTAGTAAAAAGATAAGGTTACTAGAGTCTTGTCTTGATTGTGAAGCTTGCGAAACTGAAAATAATTCATCAAGGAAGGTTTTATATAGCTCATCTACAGCATTTCTATTGATTCTTTTTGTTTGAGCATTTTCAAGGATTCCACCAAACGGGTATGCACTTTTTGAATATCCTCCAGCTCTATTAACTAATGCGAGAATACCCTCTCCCTCATTGACAAGATATTTTCCTGGATTTCTGACAGCACCTTCAATTTCAACCTCTCTAAAATCATATTCATCAATAATCAATCTATCACTATCAAAAGCAATTTCCGTATCAAGTAAAGAAATATCACCTAGGTTCTTTCTTGTAACTTTTCCATCTTCAATTCTTATAAGATTAATTGAGTCAAGATTGGCTTTGGCACTTACTCCATTTGCAAAACCAATAGCAGTAGATAGATTTTCATCTTCTTTAAGCTCATAAACATTCGGCCTTTTAACGCCACCTAATACCGTTACTAAATTCAAGACTGGCTTAACAAAAATTAAGTCACCTGATCTTAGTCTTGGACCAAAGCCTGATCTTCCATATATGAGAACATCATACAAATCGATTGATTCTATAATTTTTCCATCTCTAATGAGGTTTATTTCCCTGAAAGTTCCCTCTTCGCTTGGACCACCAGCAATTGTTAAAGCATGAAATACATTTGAGTTACCATTTAGGGAATAAGGGCCTGGATTTAGAACTTCACCAGAAATAATTACTTGTATATCTCTTACACTTGATAATGTTACAAATGATTTAACTCCAATATATGAAGTACTTACTTTATTGGCAATAAGTTCTTCTGCATTATTTAGAGTGAGGCCTGATAAAAAAATCTTTCCGACCTCTGGAAAACTTATTGAACCATCTCTTTTAATTGGAAGTTGATAAGTTGAAGATTCCTGCCCAGTAAGTTGTATATCTAATACATCACCAAAATCAAGAACATAATCTCCATCGAAACTTGGTTCATTTAAAGGCATTAAAGTAGTTTGAATTTTTGAAAAAAATTCAAAACCAAATCTTAACTCTTCATCCTCTTCATCATCATCCTTGTCTATAAAAGTAGACTCTCTTCTATATTGTTCTTCCTCAGATTCATTTTTCTTATCAACCTGCTTCATAAGATCTTCTCTTACTTCATCAGGAAGACTATCAAGAAACTCTTCATCAAAGCTTTGGGAATATAGAAAATTTGGAAGTGTAAAAAATAATAGAAAAAATAAAAATAAATATTTAGCGCTATTAAGTTTGATAACCTGGAACATTTATACCCTCAATATTTAATGTTGATTCTACTATATCATCAATATATGAATCCACTTCACTATCTAATAAAGTTTTTGTATATGATTGAAAGCGAAACCTATAGCCAAGCTTAATTTCTTTTCTTTTTTGATCAAAGTAAAAGTCAAAAATAAATTTCTCTTTTAAATTCTCAATCTCTTTTGTATCAAGCAAATTAATTAAATCATTCATAGAGGATGTATTAGTGACTTTAAATGACAAATCCCTAATTATTGATGGAAACTCAGAAATACCTTGAAATTTCTTAATATTTTGAATATCTTTCTCTAGTTCATTTGAAGAAATGTTAATTTCTTGTATATCATCTAAATCAAACTCAAAATAAAAAATAGCTTTTTTACTTTTCGACTTTAAGTTTGTTCTTGGTATTTCCTTAAATACAATTTTTTTATTTGATGGAAAGTCTTTGAATAACTCTGAAAGATATTTTTGATCAATTATTTTAGAAAAATTAGTGTAATCTTTCCCAACTCTTCCAGAGCAAATAATTGCAATTTTTCTACAAGCACTGATGGAATCATTTGCGATCTTGTAGATATTTGAAATCTCGAAAATCTTAACAGAATCTTTTTGTCTTCTTTCATTGAAAAGCAAATTCTCGATAAGTGATTTTTCAATCGAAGTTCTAAAATAGGATTTATTTTTATCAAGTGGATTATCAATAGCGATTGATTCATTTGTCTTTTCAGTGAACGGTATATTTATGGTTTCTGAAAAGCCTTTTTTTACCATATAAGATCTCAATTTATTATCAATATCTGAGGGAGTTGTATCTTCATTAGAAATAGTTATTTCATTTCTTGGAATGTTGTCATAACCAATAACTCTTCCAAGCTCCTCTGCGATATCATTTATGCCATTTATGTCGGACCTAAAGGAGGGAACTTCTAATGCATCGACAATTTTAAACCCTAATTTTCTAAGTATCTCTAGTGACTTTGACTTATTAATCTGCATACCAAGAATCTTTTCAATTTTATCTAAATCAAATTTAATTTCTTTTGTTTTAGTTTCTTGATATTCAATGGTTTGAATCTTTACATCTTTAATTTCAGTATGATCATTGACTATATAAAGAAATCTTCTAATAACATATTCGTGGATTTCTGAATCCGTTCCCCTTTCAAACCTATATGCAGCATCAGATTTTATGTCATGAGGAATTGTCTTGCCGATTATTGATGATGGATTGAAAAAGGCGCACTCTAATAAAATTTTATTAGTTTTACCATTACATGCCGAGTTTAAACCGCCCATTATTCCAGCAAAATTAACTATCTTTTTTTGATCCCTAAAAACCAAGCTATCTTCGCCAAGCTCAATCTCTTTATTGATAAGGGTAGTAAATTTGATTTTTTCCTTTATTCTCTGAAGGCTCAGGCTTCCATCAAGTTTTGAAAAATCATAGCAATGGGTTGGCTGCCCTGTTTCATATTGAATATAGTTTGATATATCAGTAAAGAAATTATTTTTTGTAAGTTTTAAGTCAATAAAATAATCCTCAAGATAATCCTTATATTTCGTTGGTGGTGAGTCAATTTCAAGTTTTAAAAAAGATATCTTTGGACAATCTTCAACACAGCGATTTACAAATCCAAAATCTATTTTCTCGATTTCTTCGTCATAAATATCATTAAACTCTTTCTTTTGGCTACAAAAGTAGTTCAGTTCTCTTTGAATACCTCTAACTGATAAACAATCGCCTCTGTTTGGAGTAATTTCTATATCAATAACATCTTGATCGATTTCATTTTCATGACCAAGCTGGAATAAAAGTTCGCTTAACTCGCTTGATGACAAATTTTTATTTAGTCCCTCCTGGATACTTTTAATAGAAAATCTCATTTGAACTGCTCTAAAAAATCAAGGTTTGACTTATAGAATTCTCTTATGTCAATAATTTCGTGTTTCAACATTGCTATTCTTTCAATACCTAGACCAAAAGCAAATCCTGAAAACTTTTCTGAATCAATATTACAGTTTTCCAATACAACAGGATTTACAATTCCACATCCAAGTATTTCAAGCCATTTGTTAGTTTTTTCGGAGAAAATATCAACTTCTGCAGATGGCTCTGTAAAAGGAAAATATGATGGTCTAAAGCGTACCTTTGTATCACTTCCAAATATGAAGGTAATTATTTTATATACTTGATCTTTTAAATTTGAAAAGCTTATATTTTTATCAACGCAAATACCTTCTAATTGATGAAACATTGGAAGGTGGGTTGCATCATCATCCTTTCTATAAACCTTTCCATTTGATATAAATGCAATTGGTGGTTTTCTATTAAGCATTCCTCTTATTTGTACTGGAGAAGTATGAGTTCTTAGAAGATGTGATTTATTTTCAACATAAAAAGTATCATGCATTTGTCTAGCTGGATGAAGTTTATGAATATTTAACATGTCAAAGTTAAACTCTTCAGTTTCAATTTCTGGCCCATCAACAAATTCATAACCTTGTGCTGTAAGAAAATTAACCAAAATATTATTTATATTTGTGATTGGATGGATTGAGCCTAATTCTTTAGTGGAATCTAAAGAAGGAGGTTTAGGGGTTTTCATCAAGAATTTCTTGTTATTTCAACTACCTTTGTAAATGCGGGAGCGTCATTTACAGCTAAATCTGCAAGGATCTTTCTATTTAAAAGGACTTTGCTTTTACTCAAACTATTCATCAATTGAGAATAACTCGTTTCGTTAATTCTAGCAGCTGCATTGATCCTTGAAATCCATAATGATCTGAAAGCTCTCTTTCTGTTCTTTCTATCTCTGAAAGAATATTGTAATGATTTAATAGCAGATTGCTTTGCAGTCTTAAATAATCTGCTTCTTGCTCCATAATGGCCTTTTGTAGTGCTTAGAGTTTTCTTATGTTTCTTTTTTGCAGTTAAAGCTTTAGTAGTTCTTGGCATAGTCTTACTTTATCAAATTTGAAGCGACCTTGAGTGTAGTTCCGCTTAATTTATTCAGTCCTCGATTATGTCTCTTTCTTTTTGTTGATTGTTTTGAAAGTATATGATTTCTATTTGCGCTTCTTACTTTCACAGAACTTGATGTTTTCTTAAAACGCTTGGCAGCGCCTGAATGTTTTTTTAATTTATAACCCATTTTTAACTCAACTCTTTTTTTTCGGCGAAAGAACCATTAATAGCTGTCTTCCTTCCAGAGAAGCCTCTTGATCAATTTGAGCAATTTCCTCTAGATCGCTGCTTACCTTATTTAATAAATTTAGTCCCATTTCACTATTAAGTATTTCTCTTCCCCTAAAACGGACGCTTATTTTAGTCTTAACTCCTGAAAGAATAAAGCTTTTTATTTTATTTAGTTTAACTAGATAGTCAGCTGAATCTGTTGTGGGTCTAAATTTAATTTCTTTTGAAGATGTTTTTTTCCTCACCGTCTTAGATGAAGAGGTATTTTTCTTTTTTGTAAACAAAAGCTTATTGTAATCTAATATTTTACAAACAACTTGATCCGATCCTTTTGGCGATACTTGTACTAGATCAAGAGACAATTTTTTTGCAGATTCAAGTGCTTTATCCAGAGATACAATACCTTCTTTTTCACCATCTGAATTTATTAGCATTACTTCTGATGCTCTAATCTCATCATTAATAATTGAAGTTTTTTTATTTTTTTTTGCTATTTTTGGACCCCTAGAAGTTAAATTTGTTTAATCATTTATGAATAAATGATTTGGATAGTTACTAACAGAATATATGTCATATTGATTTTGTGATCATTTTAAACTAAAAAAAGTTTTAATCAATTTTTAGGGCTGTAAAAAATTAATCTTCCAATTGTCATTGTCTTTAAGGTACTCCTGTCTTTTATTTAATCTATTATTGTGACCCTCCCAAAATTCAAAATAAAAAGGAGTGAAAGTGAAGCCTCCCCAAAATGATGGCCTATTTTTCATGGCTTGTTTATCTTGAAGGATATTTTCATAACGACTGACAACATCTTCATAAGACTTAATTTTTTTTGATTGATTAGATGAGATTGCTAAAGCATTCTTCTCAACTGATCTGTTTTTAAAGTGCTCATCTGATAAAGCCTCAGGAGATAATTTTATAGTTGCTTTCATCCTTATCTGCACATTAATTGTATTCCAAAAAAATAAAGCTGCTATTTTATTGTTATTAATAAAAGACTTTGCTTTTGGGCTTTCATAGTTTGAAAAAAAAATCCAGTCTTCTGAATCAATATATTTTAGGTTTACATACCTTGACTCAACTTGGTCGAGTTCATTGAGAGAAGATATACATACAGCCTCAATGTTTTTTTGTTTTGCATCAAAAGCATTTTGATACATTCTGTAAAATTTCTGATAAGGCTCATCAGATATTTTTTCATGAAATTCAATCATTTAATTTTAATAAATTCTAATTTTCCACAAATATAATGGTAGATAGATTCATGCACTTGTTGAATCTTTGCTGTTTTATTTGATGGAACATTAATATTTATATCTGACAAAGGTTTTAAGTCTCCTCCATCAGAGCCTGTCAGTGATATTACTTTGATATTCTTTCTTCGACTCACTCTAGCCGCAGAAATTATATTTTGGCTATTTCCGCTTGTGCTTATTGCCAAAAGTACACCTGAGTTATCTGGAAATGACTCAATTTGTCTAGAAAAAATTGAATCATAATCCTCATCGTTCGACCATGCAGTTAAAAATGCTGGGTTTGCAACAAGACTTATTACATTAAAAGGATTTCTATTTAACTCGAATCTTCCCACAAGCTCAGCATGAATGTGATTTGCATCTGCTGCTGAGCCACCGTTTCCACAAACATATAGAGCTTTTTTTTCTTGAAAAGCTAATGAAATTTCTTTGATGGCTTTTTCTATTGATAAAGAATCAATTGCATCAGCCGATTTAGTGAGAAGGTCAGCTGACTCCAATAAATATGTCTTAAAATCTAAATCCTTAAAATCTTCATTCATGTTTTTTCTAAATAATTTTCAACATAATCTTGCACACCTTCTTCCAGTGTATAGAATTTTTTATCATACCCATGCTCTTTTATTTTACAAATATCAGCTTGAGTAAAATTTTGATATTGTTCTTTTAACATATCTGGCATTTCAATATACTCAATTTTAGCCTCTTTTCCCATGACCTCAAAAACTGATTTTACAAGATCATTAAATGATCTTGCTTTACCTGTACCAACATTTATTACGTCACCGAAGTCAGACTTCTTTAAAATCCAATCAATTATCTTTACGCAGTCTTTTACGTATATGAAATCTCTCAACTGATGACCATCTTTAATATTTTTATCATTTGATTTAAAAAGTTTAACCTTACCATTTTTCTGTATTTGCTTATGAGCCTGAGCGACCATACTTTTCATTCCAGCTTTATAATCTTCTCTTGGTCCATAAACATTAAAAAACTTCAGTCCTGCCCAAACAGGAGGTGCATTTCCATTTTTGACCTCTTGAAAAACCCATTTATCAAATTGATTTTTACTCCATCCATACAAATTTATTGGTCTAATTTTCTCTAAATACTTAATATCAAATGAATCTAAGAAACCATTTCTTCCATCTCCATATGTTGCTGCAGAGGAAGCATAAATAAATTTAATATTTTTCTCAGAACATTGTTTCCAAATCATATAAGGAAAGTTCATATTATTTCTAACAATAAGATTTAAATCCCTCTCTGTTGTTGATGAAATAGCGCCCATATGGATAACTGCTGTAATGTTCTCAAAACTATCATTCAAAAATGCGCTTAAATCTTCAGGTTTTAAAAACTCTTTTATATTTATGTTTGAAAGGTTCTTTAGCTTATTGTCATCATCAAAAGTATCTACAGCTATGATATTTTTGTCAGAGTGATGTTCATTAATGAATTCACAAACATTAGATCCTATGAATCCAGTAGCACCTGTAACAACAATCATTTTAATTTTTTGATAATTCTTGTAGAGCTTCTATCTTCTAGTAAAGATATTCTCTTTACTTTTCCAGAATATGATTTTACAAAACTAGAGCCTACAATTTGATCTATTTTGTAGTCAGAACCTTTGAACAAAAAATCTGGTTTGATTTTTTTTATAAGATTTAGTGGTGTTTTTTCTTCAAAAATTATTATCATATCTACGAACTTTAAGCTTTCAAGAAGTTTTGCACGGTCGCCAACTGAATTAATTGGCCTCTCAGGCCCTTTCAAAGAGCGAACAGATTTATCACTGTTCAAGCCAATGATTAGGAAATCACATTCTTTTTTTGCTTCTCTCATGAGATGGCAATGTCCTGGATGAAGAATATCAAAACAACCATTAGTAAAACCTATTTTCTTAGAGTTTCCTAATAGTTTTTTTAATTGTTTTTTCGTCAGATGATCATTATGAAGGATCAACTCCTCAGAAATATCTTTTTGAAAAATTTCTAGATATGAAACAGATGTTGCGCCTAATTTATTGACAGCTATTCCTGCAGCAACATTCGAAAGTCTTACTGCTTGCTTTATAGAAGAGCCTAAAGAAAGGAAATTACTTATAGTTGCAATTACGGTATCGCCTGCTCCAGAGACGTCAAATACTTCTTCAGCAGATGCAGAGAATACATATTTTTTTTCAGGAGTTACTAAAATCATCCCATTTTCGCCAAGGGTAATGAGGATATTTTCAATTTTGTATTTTTTAAGCTTGTTTTTTGCATGCTTAGCAATACTCTCAATGGGAATATCTTTTTCTCCACACATATCACAAAATTCTCTGTAATTCGGCTTGACTAAGAAACTATTTGAATATTTCTCAAAGGAGTTTGATTTAGGATCAACCAGTGATTTTCCTCCCATTTTTTTTATAAGAAGAATTAATTTCTTAGTGAATGTTTCATTAAAAAACCCTTTCCTATAGTCTGAAATTATAAATAAATCATCCTTCCTGAGATTTTTTCGAACAGAGCTAAGGATTTCAGCTTGAAATTTAGGATCTAAAAACTGCTCCTCTTCATCATCTATTCTAATGATCTGATTAGAACCAGAAAATATCCTATTTTTATGTGTTGTTTTATTTCTTTTATCCTCAAAAACTTTAATCGAACTCTTATTTTTTGGGAGAAGACTTTTTATAATCTTGCCCGAATCGTCTTTTCCAACCAAAGAGTATAAAAAAACGTTATTTGAAAACTCAATAAGGTTATTAAAAACATTCCCAACCCCGCCAAGGTTATATGAAAAAGATCTCATTTTTAATACCGGAAAAGGGCCTTCTGGAGATAGTCTTTCAGAGGCATTGAAGCTATTTTGATCCAGCATAATATCTCCAGCACAAAAAATATTATTTCTTTTTACCTGACTTAGCCTTTCAACTAATGATTCTTTATTTTTCATATGTCATCCAAATTTAAATATTTTGATGTTTTTATATTAAGTTTATCTCTCATGGATTCTAAATTATCAAGTTCCTTATTACTAATATTTTCTTTAAGCAAGATAGCCTTTCCAAAACCTGCATTGTATGCGAAATGTATATCCTCAACTTTATCCCCAATATAACAAGATTTTGAATCTTTAAAGTTATAAATCCTCTTTAAGAAGTTCAAGCTTTCAATTTGAGGTTTCCTCCATTTTTCCGCAGCTAATGAAATAGAATAATTAGGATGAAATGGAATAGCAATAATCGCTAAAATGAAAACATTGTATGCTTTAAGTCTCATAAAAAGTTCATCTGTAAATAAGTAATAATCCTCCCAGGTAAATAAATTTCTATCAATTCCTGACTGGTTAGTTATTACTATAAATTCATACTTATTTGAAAGGTCTGATAAGACCTCAAGATTTTGATGCATCAACTTTATATCGCTAATCTTATAGGGGTATCCATTGTCATTTATAAGAACTCCGTCTCTATCAAGAAAAAGAATTTTTTTTGAATTAGATTTTGCTGAAAATGAAAAAGAACATCCATTATCAAGGATTTGATGCTCTAAATTATTCATAAAAAATTATTTTAGGACTAATTTTTTTGGATTTGATCTAATATCCAACTATATGTCTTGGAAATACCATCTTCTAAACTTAAAGATGGTTCCCAACTGAGTTTTTTCTTTATTAGTCTGTTATCAGAGTTTCTTCCATTAACTCCGATTGGGCCATCGATATGGTTTATGGAAATTTTTTTGTTTGCAACTGAAGAAACAATTGATACAAGCTCATTTATAGAAACCATCTCTTCTGAGCCAATGTTTACTGGTCCATAAAAATTTGATCTCATTAGTTTAAGTGTTCCCTCAATACACTCATCTATATATAGAAAAGATCGAGTTTGCTCTCCATTTCCCCAAACATCAATAATGTCATCAGATTTTGCTAACGCAATCTTTCTGCAAATTGCTGCAGGAGCTTTCTCTCTTCCGCCATCCCAAGTCCCTTCTGGACCAAATATATTATGATATCTAGCTATATGGCATTCGATATTATAATTTCTTGCATATGCTTCATAGAGCCTTTCACTAAAAAGTTTTTCCCATCCATAGTCTGAATCAGGATTAGCTGGATATGCAGAGGATTCTTCTGTTAAGGGATTTTTTGAATCGGTCTGATTATGCTCTGGATAAATACATGCAGACGAAGAGTAAAAAATTTTTTTTATATTTCTTTTGTGGCAAGCATCTAAAAAATTCAAATTAATTAAGCCGGAGTTATGCATAATATCAGCATCATTTTCACCAGTAAAAATAAAGCCTGCTCCTCCCATATCTGCAGCAAGTTGATAAACTTCATCAAACTTTAAATCTACGACCCTAGATACAAAATCTTGATCACGTAAATCTCCTATTAAAAAGTCATCTGCTTGAGTATCAGAGAATTCAGGAAACTTGAGGTCAGCTCCCCTTACCCAACAACCCTCAGACTTGAGAGCATTTACTAAGTGAGACCCAATAAAGCCTCCCGCTCCACATACTAAAACTTTTTTCATAAATTCCTCTCTCTAAATTATAGCATTCTTAGCTTAAATAATTTTTCAATTTTTAGACGTATAAGCTTCCTTAAAGAAATCTTCTAGATCTAGTTCTACTTGTTTTTGTTTTTTTTGAATTGACAATGAGAAATTTTGATAATTAGGATTTTTTTTGCGTAAAAGGTTTCCAACTAAAACTTTAATGTCACTAAATTTTTTGCATGTATGAATTAATTCATTTTTTAATTCCATACCTACAACATTAACTACAAAACAATCTTGAGAAATTGCATCAAAAACAGTTAAGTTCTCTGGATTATCAGCTAAATTTATAAATATCTTCGACCTACTGAATAAATCTATTAAGCTATTTTTATCAATGTATCCTAAATGTTTGATATTTCCTGATGCATACTTTTCTCCAAAAATAATTACCTTGTAACCAATATCAGAAAAATACTTAGCAATTTTCTTTGTCTCAATTGGATACTTTGAGTCATGATTGCGAAAATATAGGACTATATCGATATCCTTTAAAATTTCTCCTCTTAAAACATTCTCTTTTGATGGTAAGAGGTTTATAGAAGAAACCTCGGGAAAAATATTAAAACCTTTGAGATATTGATCAATTGATGAATTTGCAGCAATTACCTTGATTTTAAAAATTTTTATAATTAAAACTGATAAAAAATAAAAAAATCTCATGAGATAAACTCTTACAAAATTGCTTGATAAATTTTTGTATCTACTTTTGTTAAATACGCCTCCTACAATTGGTCCAAGTTGAAATTGAAAAATCTTGGACATTAAAAAGATCGGAAATTGCCATAATGGGAGGTAATTAAGATAAATTTTCTTTTTAAATCCTCTATTTAAAAAGAGTATAAAGATTCCTTCTAAAGGATATATGAATCTTTGTTTGAAAAGATTTTTTGATTGTTGCATTGATGCATGTGACCTATTTTTTCTTATTGAGCTTTTGATACGGGATTCTTTTACTAAAAAAATCTTACTTGGAGTAATAACAATAATCTTTTCATGAACAGACTTTGATAACTTTTTTATATAGGTTCTTGCAAGGATGCCTTCTCCACCAAGATTATCAAATTCGATCGCCCAGCATAAAATCATTTTGTTTTATATTGCCTCTAATAAATCTTCAAGATTTTTAGAAACAGTTACATCATTTATTTCCTGATTTAATATGCAATCTTTAGTGCTTTTTATTGAAATATATTTATTTCTTGAATCTATTCTTGAAATAAGAGCTGTTGGTCCTGATGAAGGAAACCAATTAGCAAGCCTTAATCGATGAGGAACTAATGCTACTACAGGCTTTCTTTTAAAAGCAGAATAATGAAGAAGTCCTGTATCTGCTGAAATGATAAGATCAGACTTATCAATAATTTCTAATGCCTTCTCCAAGGTAGTTTTTCCACTAAGATTATTTATATGAGGTTTGTCAAAATTGGATTTCTTCTTTCCTATAATATTTACTGATGAAAGATCAAATTTATTCTGCAAAATATTGTATATTCTTTCAATCTGAATCATATCAAGGTTCTTTTGGTCCTCTTTTCCATCCCAAACAATTGAAATGTTTAAGCTTTTGTTCTTTATGTCTCGTAAATGATTTAAAAATTGCTCATTATTTCTTAATATGGAGCCATAGAAAGTTTGAGTTCCTTCGTAAAGTATTTCTATATTTGCATTTGTTAAGAATCTTAAAAAGATTGCATACATTTTATCAGTAAAGTTCAAACTCTGTGTCATCATAAAAAATCTTGCTTCTTTATCATTCGATAATATTTCTTTAATTTTCTTCGAGCTACACATAGATATTTTGAATGATGTCTTTCTCGATATTGATTTAATTGTTTCTATATAGCTTTCATTTGTTTTATTAAAAATCAAAGATTTTTTTGACTCGCTGACTAATAAATTTGCGTTTAAGAGCTTTGAGGCCTCTATTGCAGTTATTACATCTCCAATATACCCAAATCGGATTAAATAATTCATGTCGAAAACCGTAAAAATTTAAACATTGGTTAAAGCCATTAATTCAGAGAGTTCTTTTTTTGATGCTAATGCATTTAATCTTCCATTTGGAGCACTATCGATATGCTTTATTATTAGTTTTTTGTCTTTATCAATCGATAAAGAAAAGAATTGGTATCCAAAATCTTTTAAAAATTTAGCACATTCATCATATGTTTCCTCAAAAACTTCAATTATTATATCTGGTAGCTGTGAACTGATTGCATTAGACGCTCCCTTTAGACAATTTAGCTCAAAACCTTCAACGTCTACTTTTAAAAGATCAATATTCGTGTTTTTAATAACAGAATCAAGAGTTTTTTGTTCAATTTGATATTTTATTGGCTTTTGAAAAGTAATTTTTTGAAAAATTTTTTCTGGGAGTCTTATAAAACGATCGCTTGAATTAATAGAAACAGTTCCACTATCAAAATTCTCTTGAGATAAAAGTAAATTCGTATTTTCATTTCCAAGCGCTAAATTCAAGCAAGTGATGTTTTGTAAACCTAATTCTTTCACTATTCTCTTTAGGTCATTAAAAACTAAAGGGTTTGGTTCAAAACTTATAACTTTTGCATTCTTAGAAATTGCAGTTGAAATTGAATGATGGCCCCAATTTGAACCAATATCTAAAAATGTTCCATTTTTTGGCATCAAGATTTTAATTGCTTTGGTTACTTCCAACTCATAACCATCTTTGTATTGAGGAAAATAAATCGAATGAAATTGAGAGTTAGTGCTTCTTATTTGGATAGAATTATTATCAAATGAGCCTTTAACATAAAGCTTCTTATTCCTCTTTAGGAGACTAAATGCAATCCTATTAAAAAATATTCGTAAAAAATATCTAATTAGCTTTGGATATCTTTCATTATTGAGAAAAAGATAAAACTTTATAAAAAAGTTTTTTTCAATTCGGAACCTTTGCTCAAATGGTATTATATTTTTTCTTGTCATTATAAGTCTTTATAGTTAAGTATATTAATCCAATTGTCCAAAAAAGAACTTCAAATTTTAGAATATCAAAAGTTGAGCTTGACATAATACCCAACAGAACAAGTAAATGAAAATTATTAATCCATGGGCTTCTTTCGAAAATTTTATACCCAAATGAAAGCGAAAGATGCAGATATGTAAGAATTATTAAAAGGATAATTGGAGAATAGTTGGGCCTACAAACAACATCACCAATGACCGTTGGAGTAATATTATAACCTGCACTCGCTAAGCCTACATTTTCATAAAAAACCATCGTTGGGTTAAACGTAGATCCTGTAAAAATATATTGCGAGAGTGCGCTAAAGTAAAGTTCAATAAGTGATTTTTCAGAATATTGACATATTTGCATAGAATTAAGCATGCTGAGTCCGACATCCATGTATCTTAGAAATACTCCCAAATTGATAACGCTTAAAACTAGAATGCCAAGTATTATTAGTAAAAAATATCTAAAACTATTTTTCCCTGAGCAAATAATCCACAACAGAATTATGGAAAATAAGCTGGCCTTTGAGCCCGATGAGCCAAAGAATAATCCAGCTATAAAACAGATAAGTAACCCAAAAATTTTCGGTTTATAGACTGGGACTAAGCATGCTAAAAAGAAGAGACTAAGAAAAGAAAAGAAAATATTTCCTCCAATTGCTTGTGCAAATTCTCTAAAATTGATTTCAAGTATCATTGCCGATACGCCAAAACCAATTAAGACACTTATAAAGTTCTCAATAGAATATTTTTTTGGTGTTCTAATATACCTTTCATGGTAAGAGAAAAACACAAAGAAAATTAAACAAACTACAACAGCTAATAGGAAGTTAGACGATAGAACATCTGGTTCTAACCATGCGGGCAGTCCAAAATTTTCTGAGAGTGGTGTAATAAAGTTTTGAAGAAATAATAAAAATAGAGGCGCAATGACCATTGGGAACATCATCACCGATGAAAGAATGGGAAAATTATGTTTTTTCATGATAAAAAGTCTTTCTAAACCTATAAATTCCCATAGGTAAAAAAGTTAAAATATTTATAAGTCTTCCTAATCTCCTTTTTGTATCAGTGCGAAGTCTCCAAAGCCACTCAAGACCAGTTTTATTAAAGATTTCTGGAACAATTTTTTCCTCTCCTAGCAGCATATTCAATGCGCCTCCTGTACAATAAAATTTTGACAGTGGATTATTTTCACTTAGTATAACTGCAAGCTCTTCTTGCTTTGGGCTTGGTAGGTTGATTACAACAATGTCACCTAGATTATCATTTATTTCCTTAGATATTTCTTTTGCTGTTCCATAAGAAACACTTATGAGTTTCCAATCTACTTCTTCTAAAAGTTCAATTTTGTCATTTAAAGGATCGCCAATGAAACATATTTTTTTGTTAAATATTTTTGAATCCTTCAATACTCTTTCTAATAACAATCTCCCGGGAACTTTTTTTAATTTATATGAAATAACATAAGAAAGTATTCCATCAGGCCAAAAAATAAATTTCTGCGATAAAAGTCTGGATGATATTTTATTTATTACTTCAGAAAAAAAAGTAGCATTCGATGCTGCTACAATCGACTTTTTACTATCTAAAATAATTTGCAAATCATTTGATAATTCTATTGGAAGCTTATTGTTCATATTTTTTTGTTATTATTATATGTTTAATCGGTCCAATTAAAATTTTCAAAATATATATAAAAAAACTGAACCAAAATATAATGCTAAGCTTCGATGAAGAGTACTCAATTATTTCTTTTGCGAATCTCATTGGTGGTAAGAAAGTATATCCAAGCGCTTTTCTGAGCTTGAAAGGGTCACTAGAAATTCCTCTTTCTCTATGAAGAATAATTTTTTCATCATACAACCAATCACCAACTGAAAGAATTTTTGCAGAAAGAGCAACATCATCACCAAAATATGATTGCCTTGGATAGTACTTTAAAAAAAGATCAGATCTTATTATTCCGTAATATCTTGAATTAGCTCCAACATTCCTAAGAAATTTTGTAAATCTTTTTTCTTTTGTTCCCGTTAATTCAATATTTGCTCTATCAAAAATGTAACCTTGTTTATAAATAAAGCTTGATTTGAAACAACAAGCAACAGCATTACTATGATCTTCAAGTTTTTTAATAGTGTTTGGAATGTTTGCATGATCAATTAAATAGTCATCTGATCCTATCGGAAGCAAATATTTTGTTTTTACCGACTTTACAAGTCTAAGCATACTTTCTCCGCCAATATTAGATTGTTGATAAAAAATCTTAATATTCCGAGAATCATTAAACTTTTTAAGAATCTCTCTTGTAGAGTCATTTGAAAAATTATCAGATATTAATATTTGCACCCCTTTTTCAGCCAAAGGCAATAAATAGGTAATGCATTTCAGAATTGTTTTTTCAGAATTATAGACTGGGATAACAATAGTTAATTTTTTTTTAACTTCCTCCCACAAATTTTCATTAACAAACATATTTAATATAGCTTTTTAATGAGCATTTTGAATTCTTTTTTTAGATTAGGCAAAAAAAATAGAATAGATAATGTAGTCAGAAAAAAAATAAAAATAAATCTTAAAAAAGTAAAAAATCTATTTATTGATGAGGGTACTATTAAATCAAATAAAAATACTAAAAGAAAAAGAAAAATAATTGGACAGATATTATCCCAAATATACCACCTAGCCATCTCGCTCTTCATTACATATTGAAAGGCAATTGGCATACTTATAAAAAGATAGCTCAAATTTAAAATTAACCAGGAGTATGAAACTCCTTCTGTTCCGAAATTTTTTCCAAGGAAATAAATTAGTGGGATCATCAAAACTAATCCAACTGAGTTTGCAATTAATGGAACTTTGAGGGCTTCATAAGCTAATTGCATATGATAGGGAACCCACAAAATACCGCTTATTAAAGTACCCAAAATTAATATTCTTAATATGCTTTCTGATTCTAAGCTAAGCGTGACATCACCAGATAATGCAAATATTAGGTCATTTCCCATGTAAAAAATACATACTGAAGCTGATCCAAAAATAAATATTACTAGTTGAGCAGAAAGATGAAAATATTTCCTTAAAAGATGCTTATCATTTTTCGTGAAATACCCCACAAATTTTGGATAAAAAGTTTGGGTAATGGGACTAACTAACTTAAGCGCTCCCATTGCTAGAGCAGAACAAAAAGCATAAACACCAAAACTTTCTAAACTAACGATTGCTGAAAGCATAAACTTATCTAACTGACTTACTATTGATCCAAGAATGGTAATGATGAAAACTCCTCCGGCAAAATTCTTAATATTTATTAAGCTTTTTAAAGAAGGACTTACTTCAAAAAATTTAATATTTGCATAGAAGTATATAGATATCATCAAAATTACACATGAAAGAAAAGATGAAAATAAATGGAAGCAAACAAATCCATACAACTCAATAAAATCAAAATTTAGCAACAAGAAGCCACCAATAGTCCTTAATGAGACAATAGCAATCATTATGACATTCAAAAAAACATGTTTTTCAATTGCATAAAGGCATGATCTATATAAATTCTCAAAGAAAGTTATAAAAATTATAAAAAACATGACTTCCAAACTTTGTTCTATGTAATTTGGATCAAGATACTCTGCATTTAACCAAGTCTTTGAAATTAATCCTGATGAAAAAAGACCAACAAGCAATATAATTATTCCTACAATAATCAAAAAAACTTCTGCTGATCTTACGAGTATTTTTATTCCATTAAAATCCCTTGTATATCTCAAGCTTGATATTTTTCTTCCAATTGCAGGCGTAATACCACCCTCAAGAAAAAGGAGCCATGCTGATAGAGTTAGGTAGAAGCCCCAAACACCATACTGTTCAGGACCCAGCAATGATGTAATTGCTGGCAAAAGCATAATAGTAACAATTGCGGTATATATTTGACCCGAAAAATTAAATAATAAGTTTAAATTCATTAAAACTTTTATCTTTTTAGGTTTTACTCCTAACAAGCCTTGCGATTAGCTCAATGCCTTGCGAAATTCTTTCAAGGCTTTCTGTTCCAAATGATATTCTTATATATTCATCACAGCTTGGTCCATATCCTATACCAGGAACTGCTGCAACAAAATATTCTGATAAAAGCTTGTCACAAAAATCTACAGAGGTCATTCCAGAATCCTCTATACTGACAAAAAAATAGAATGTTGATGTGCCTTCCTCATATTTGAGTCCAAAATTTTCTAAGATATCAACAACTTTTGACCTTTTTAAAACAACATCATTTATTTGAGGTCTAGCTATTGACAAGAGTTGATCAAAATTATCGGATGAGTAATGTTCAAGTAAAGATGGTGCACAAGTAATAATGTGCTGATTAAGTTTATAAATTTCATTTATGATTTTTTTATTTGAAAAAGCAAATCCAATCCTCCAACCTGAAACTCCAATATTTTTTGACATTGAGTTAAAAACTACAGAATTTTTAAAATCTTTATCGATTTTTCCCATTGAGAAAAATTTCTCATTTTTTGGTATAAATTCTGAGTAGGCTTCATCAGAGAATAGAATAAGATTATTTTCTAAAGCAAAATCATACAGACTATGTATTTCATCTTCAGATAAGTTATAACCAGTTGGATTATGGGGATTACAAACAATTAATATCTTTGATTCTTCAGATATGTACTTTTGATAATCGCTGATTTTTGTTCCTATCGGAATATACTTAATTTTTGCACCACATAGCTTTGCTTGCTCAGAATAACTTACCCATGCAGGTTCGGGGATTATTATTTCATCGCCCTCTTTTAAAATAGCTTTCATAGCAAGATAAACAAGAACCTTTGAGCCGGCAGAAATAATTATATTTTCCTCAGGTGAAGAAATAACTCCATATGATTTTTTATAAAATTCTGTCAATACATGTCTTAATTTTGTTAGGCCTTTTGAGTGACTATAATGAAAAATTTCAGGATTTGAGGCCTCATCAAGCTTTGGAGTAGGGATATCAAAGTAGGATTCTCCAAGTGAAAGGACTATTGGATCTTTCCCTTTTTCTTTAAGCTCATAAACTAAATTGTTATACCTTATAGATATTGCATCTTTAATATCGGACATTATGAATCTTTTACTTTTTTAAAAACATTTGTATTATCCATAATATAGTTTCCAGACTTAAACTTTCTTTCATTGCCCGGAACCATATACTCCTCAACTGTTTGACATACCCTAGCCTCCCAGCCAAGCCTTTTCTTAGCAATCTCAGGAAAGTCCTGAATTATTTCGCGTGAAGTTTGGCAATAATCAACTTGTTGCTTAAATGGTGCTAGAGTATATTTTATTGCAATGAGTGGTCTGTCAGATTTTGATTTATTTTGGCCAGCTCTATGCCACAAAGCACCATCACAGCAGTATGCATGTCCAGCTGGAACTTCCATTGGTATTGAATGTTTTTCTAAGAAATCCTCAGAGGGTTTATCTTCAAATAAATGAGTAGTCGGAACAACCTCTGTGCTTCCATTTTCAATTGTTGTATCAACAAGAGGAATCATTACAACAATTGACGTCCTAATCCCATTGAAAAAAGGATTATCTCTGTGATATTCAAATCCTAAAAAATCAGAAGATTTCTTTAAAGGAGATGTAACAATGCCATTATAAGAATGAATAACAGCTCTATTATTAAGTGTAATATCAATGAAATTATTCAATCTTTCATTACAAATCAGATCAACGAATATCTTGTCTCTTTGGGCTAAGTCTCTTATGGACTCCAACTCATTTCGTTCAATTAAAAAATCTTTTCCATACTTTTCTATTTGTTGCTGAGATAACTCATAGAGCTTTTTTAAAAAAATAGGTAAATCAGTTTCCGATATAACTTTACCCAATTTAGTAAAGCCATTTATATTCAATTCCTCTCTATGAATCTTCATAGTTAATCAGAAATTTTTTTAAGAAAACCATTTTTGCAAACAGTTAAAAGGAGCTTTCCATCTATATTGTCATCACTAACCCAATTCTTATTTTTGTCGAGAAACTCCCAAACAGCTACTTTGGGATTATTTAATTTATTCCATGGCCTGTCTTTTAAAAAATCATCTGGCTGATCTTCAAGAGTTGTATCCATGACTATTAAATAGCCGCCCTTATTTACAAATTTTTTATAAGCATCAAGTTCTTTTGCAACATGATCTTTTGAGTGGTCTGAATCTAAAATAACCAAAGCTGACTTGTTCTGAGCGATTTGTTCAACCTCTTCTAATGTTTCTTTATCTGTTGATGATCCCTCAACGAGGTGGATATTTTTACTTAACTTATGTGATTCGATAACATCTCTATTATGATCTCGAATATCAATATCAATACCAACTACGATGCCACCCTCATCAATAAGATGTAGAAGAGAAGAATAAAAAATTATTGATCCACCATGAGCAACTCCTGTTTCAATAATTACTTGAGGCTTTAATTTCCAAATTAATTCTTGAATTGCGACCATATCAGTTGGTAACTGAATTGCTGGAACTCCCAGCCAGTCAAAGTTATATGCATAATTGAAAGGTCCAGAATCTCTCATTATTTTTATACCTTGCTCCTGAAGATTTGCATCATTCATAAGTGAAGAAATACTATTTTCTCTTTTTTGATAAAAATCTTTCAGGGGTTTGGGAAGATCACTTTTCATTTTATTTTTTTGCAAAATATTCGCTTATAATATCAATAATTTGAGCTACTTTGGTGAGATTATTTCTTTTATCCACCCACAAGTTTAACACCGAATTTATGTAAAAAGTCGTATTTTTTAGATTTTGGCTATAGCCGAAAAGCATAGGAAGTGACCAGTAATGATTTGATGCATCATGGCCTTTAGACCGAATAATTTGTGTTAGTTCTTGTTGTTTGCTTTTATCGATATAAATAGAGTATCTCCAAAGTGTTCCACTATCATTCCAACATTTCGGAATTGAGATTCCATCTATTCCCTCAAGACCATGTGTAAAGGTTTTAGCTAAATGAATTCTCTTTTTATTATTTTCATCAAGTTTTTCAAATTCATGAATCAGTTTTATAAAATCATCATGAGTCAATGCAGACTTGAAATAGTAAAGCTCCTTATAATTATCTATAAAAGCTGAAAAATTAAAATTAAATTTATTATTTACTCTTAGAAGATCTACAGCTGCATGATAAAGATTTCTATGGCTCAATGAAAGCAACCGTAATCTTTGATTACTAGGAGTTTCAGGAAGTTCGAATAATAATTGTTCAACTCTTTCAATCATTTCCTCAGCATTACATCCAAGGTAACCTCCCTTTCCAATTGATATTATTTTGTCACCAGAAAAAGAGAAAACACTGAAATCACCCTCAGAGCCTAATCTTTTTCCATTAAATTTGCCTCCAAGCGCCTGACATACATCTTCGATAATATAGATCTTTTCTTTAGACTTGCTTTTGATTATCTTTTTAAGCTCTTCTATATTCGCGGGCATGCCTAACTGATGAACAACAAGTAAAGCTGCTATATCATCATCTAAACAATCTTCAAGTGAATTAATATCATAAGATAAGTTATCTAGGTCCAAATCTACAAAGATGGGATCGAAGCCTTCATAAAGAGCCATTTGAACAAGGGCGGCACATCCAGTGGATGGCATAATTATTTTCCTTTGTTTTTTTACAGATGCTACTGCTTTTAATGATAAAGCGATTCCCGTTGATGCTCTTCCAATCCACCATCCTTTCTTGGATGGCATAAACTCTTTCTCAATATACTGGATTTCTTGTTTCATCGTTTTTAAAGTAGTTGTAAAAACCTTCGAGGTTGAGACTTTCAAATTCAATTTTCTTATCATTAAGAAGTTTGTGAGTTACGTCTAGATTTGAAGAAAGTGTCTTTATTCCATAATCATATAAACCATTACTAAAGTCATCGGAAATTAACCCTTCGGGATGACATACAAAATGCAAAAAAGATAAATTTTCACTATCTAAAAGATACTCTAGAGATTTTTTGAAAATATCATTTCTATAGGATAAATCTAAATATCTTAATTTAGCTTCATCATCATAATCTGCCTTTACTAAAGTTGTTGTGAGAGGAACTTCTAAAATTTGATGATTTATATCTCCTTGCTCCCTATAATCTTTTTTGCTTGGATAATAAAGATTATTTCTAGTTTTTAACCAATCGAAGTTTCTGTTTTCGTCTTTTCTATATCTTCCGGGAATAGCAGAAAAATCTGCTTTGATGCCATTTTCTGCCAGCGTTTTAATAATATGGTTTGATCCTCTTCCTTCGCCAACACGAACAAATTCAAAATTTATCCCTATTTTTTTTAGTTTCTTAAATAATGTTTCTAATAATTCTGCTTCCGATTTACTATCTTTGAATAATTCAAAAGATCCCCCATTCTGATCATATAAATGAGGATGCCAAGCAAGTCCATCTCCAAACTTTCTGAAATCATCCCAAATTGATATATGGTTATGATATTGCCAGCCAATGTCATTATGAAATTTTTCTACAAATGAATCAGCTCTTATAAACCAATTCATTTTCCAACTATATTTAGAAAAACATTTTCTAAATTTATATAAGTCCATAAAATCAAACCAATTTAATTTATTTCTTTCTTCATCAATTGTCACACCTAACGGATCTAAATCGCATGTAAAAAGTAGTTTCATAATTTTTTATCCTTATACAAAAAGATCGTAAAATGATGAGGTGAGTATGCGGCCTGTAAAGATACAAATGGAGTCAAGGATTTACAAAATGAAAAAATTGATTCGGGAGAATAATAGTATAAAAAGTTATCATTATAATTAACATAGTTACTAATAAAATCACATGAGACCATATGATTTGTCATCGAAAAGGCAAGGGATATTTGTGATTGAACTAGATCCATATTATCAGTATCTGATAAGTTATTATTGAATACTTGGCAAAATGTTATTACATCGAATTTATTAGTATTCAATTCAGCAAAATCATCAAGGGTCCCATAAAAAAAATCGCAATCACTAAATTTCTTTTTATTGTTGACTATAAATTCTTCGAGTATATCTATGCCCGTATAGCTTTTATACTTTATTTTCTTTGAATCAAGGAACTCCTTATAAGTTGCCAATCCACATCCTACATCGAGAATAGTTTTATTTTGTAAATCTATTCCAGCAAGATGTGTGCAATGTTGAGCATAGTAATGTTCAGGAGTACCAGGTTTAAGTGTTTTCTCGATATCATCACCAAATTCATTAAATCTTTCAGAGTATCTTTCTGTAATTTTACTTAAGTCTTTTTTTGAAATTTTAGTCATTCTTTGAAATTATATTTGTTTTTCCGATAACCTGCTCCACAATTTGATAAAGATCTTCTCTTGATTTATTTGTGACTATAAAATATCCAAGTGAATTTCTTTTTTTGTCATCAATTTCATATGAAATAACATCTCCAGGCTGGATAGCTAAATTAAAAAGCTTGACATATTTTTTTAAAAAACCTTTTTCAGGTTTGTTTACCTCTAAAATTTTTCCTTTTGGAAAATCAAAAAATCTTAGGCAAGCAAATCTTTTGCCAACTCTTTTTGGGGCAATAACTTTCTCTCCTATAAGTCTTCTAACTAATATCTCATAATGTGAGAATCCATTTAAGAAAGGAACTATTATTGAGGAAACCCCTGAACCTCCTCCCCTGGCAGCAATTTCAACTAAGAAGGGATTATCATTACTAATAATATATTCTGCATGACATATTCCATCAAGCAACCCCAAATTTCTTATAACGTCATTATGAATGGATGATAGTTTTTTAAAAATTATTGAATTTTCATCAACATCAAAATTAAGCGAGCTTGCAACACATTTATTATCCGCATAATGAGTTTTTCTCGAAACTCCAGTTATTGATGTTTTTTTTTCAATCGTAATAGAATCAACTGTATACTCCACGCCTTCAACGAATTCTTCAATAATTAATTCATCACACCCAAAATATTCTTTTTCAAAGTTTAGTTTTTTTATATCCGCTTTACTAAATATCTCTTTAACACCAATTGATGATTGGCCCAATGATGGTTTTATAATAGTCTTTGGTCCAATTAAGTCATAAGCATTTTCTACTTCTCTTTTCACTAGTGGTAAAGATATGTGTCTAGGCATTCTTATTTTTCCTTTAAGCATGTCTCGCATTATTACTTTGTTTGTAAACCTTTCTGCGATTCTATGCGAAATACCATTCAAACCTAGATTGTCATTTAAAAATCCAACTTCTGTAACAGCCCTGTCGGTAGAATCTGAAATGACCAAATTAATTTTGCTTTTTTTACACTTTTTTAATAATTCATCCCTGTCAAGAATGCTTACATTCCAATACTCATCAGCAATTTTTGCACCAGGACATTTTTTATCTTGATCCGCAACGATAGCATAATATCCTAATTCGCGAATGTTCTTTATTAGGGATAATTGCCATTGACTTCCACCCAAGATTAGGACTTGCATAGCTGTTATTTGTTTATCGTTTTCAGGACTACTTTTACAACTCTTTCAAGCTGTTCATCTGTTATGTCGTGATAGGATGGCAAATTTATACTTCGTGATGCAATGTCATAAGAATTAATATTTACTTTTGATAAGTCTTTTTCACTCATGGGAAGTGATGATAAAGGCCAAAAAAATACTCTTGCATCAATATTTTCATTTTTAAAATTCTTAAATGCATGCTCTCTAGTAACTCCTAAGTCTTTATCAAAAACAATATTTGGCATCCAGAAACCATTCATTGAACCCTCAATCTCATGATTCAGCAAAATTTTTTCAGATTCTAAATGATTTCTATAAAAATTAAATATATATCTTTTTTTATCTACTAATTCTTCGATTCTTTCCATTTGCGCAAGCCCAATGGCAGCCTGAACATTAGACATTTTGTATTTATAGCCATAGGTTTCTGACCAAAACTGTTTATTTGTTTTAGGTGATCTACCATGATTATTTAAAGTAAGGACTTTATTATATAAATCTTCATTATTTGTAACAAACATACCGCCTTCACCTGACGTAATTGTTTTTGTCCCATGAAATGAAAAGGTAGAAAATATTCCCATGCTTCCGCAAGGTTGACCTTTGTAGATTGAGCCAATTGCTTCAGCAGAATCTTCTACTACATGAATGTTATATTTCTCTCCTATTTCAAGAAGTTTGTCCATATCACAAAGATTTCCATATAGATGAGTTGCGATTATGGCTTTGGTTCTTGAATTTATTTTTTCAATAATTTTTGAAGGATCAATACACCAAGTATTTGGATTAATATCTACTAAAACTGGTTTAGCGCCAATATGAACTATTGGTGAAATTGTAGCTATCCAGTTTGTATCAGCAAGGATAATCTCATCATTGGCTTTAATCCCAAGCGCATGAAGACCCATATGGTAAGCACCTGTGCAAGATGAGGTGGCAATTGAATATTTTACTCCAATATGTTTGGCAAAAGACTTTTCAAATTTCTCTATATACTCATAGCATCTGTCACCCCAACCATTAGAAACAGCATCATTTGCATAGCTAATTTCAAGATCAGTAATTGAGGGCTTGGTATAAAAAATTCTATCTTTCACCATGTCTTTAATTCAGGTATAAAGGTAACAATCTTGCAATTTGGCTTAATTTTATCAGATAAATAACTTTTAATTTCCATAGCCAAGTTCCACGGAAAAATTATTATAAAATCTGGTGGATCTTTCTCTATCATAGATGGATCTAAGATTGGTATTTTGCTTCCAGGAAGATATTTATTTTGTTTAAATGTTGCAGCATCGCAAACATATTTAATGAGAGATCGATCAATGCCAGAAAAGTTTATAAGGGTATTCCCTTTTGCTGCAGCACCATATCCAACCACTTTCTTATTATCTGCCTTTGCTTTATTAAGAAAATTAATAAAATTTGACTTTATATCCTCACAAGATTTTTGAAATCCATTATAAGTTTGGATATTAAGAAGACCTGCTTTTTCCTCTAAATTAAGTTGAGCTGAAACTGAGTGGTGCTCTTTACGCTTACATTCAGAATGACAACCATACACTCTTAGGCTTCCTCCATGGGTTGAAAGGTTTTCTACTTTCCAAATTCTAAGTCCTTGCTTTTCAAAAATCTTTTTTACGCTGCTCAAAGATAAATATGAGAAATGTTCATGATATACGGTATCGAATTGCTTATGGTCTATCAGAGAAACTAAACTAGGAAACTCAAGGGTTATTACTCCATTATCGCTTAAAAGAAGTTTCATTCCTTTAGTGAAGTCGTTTATGTCTGGAACATGCGCATAAACATTATTCCCTATTATTAGATCAGCCATTTGATATTCTTTTATGACATCAATTGCTGTTTGTTCACCAAAGAACTTAATTATGGTTTCAATTCCCTTCTCAATTGCAATCTCTGCTGTACCCCTTGTTGGCTCAATACCAATACATTTAATATTTTTTTTTAAAAAATTCTGCAACAAATAGCCGTCATTAGAAGCAAGTTCAACAATAAAACTATCTTTATTTAGATTTAGTAAATCAATTATTTTTTCTGAATATTCTTTTGAATGCTCAAGCCATGAAGAAGACGTGCTTGATAAATAGGAATAATCGTCTTTAAATAAATCTTCACCACTTGTGAAGTCTTTAGTTTGAACAAGCCAACAGTTTGAGCAAACATAAACTTGTAAAGGATAGCTCTTTTCAGGTTTATCTAAGTTTTCCTTCAATATATATTCATTTGAGGGAGGAGAACTGCCTAAGTCTAAAAATTTAAATGTAAGTTCTGATTGACAATGTCTACATTTATTCATGACAAAAAATCCTTTTTTTTAACTAGAACATCCAAAGTTGGAAGTTTTAAATCTCTCTGTGAAATTTCAGTAATTTTCAGAGGCCACTCAATACCTAAATTCTTGTCAATTGCCAAACAGCCTCCCTCAAACTTTGGTCTGTAATCTTTTGAATGAGCATATATTAGTTGAGAATTATTCTCTAAAGATTGAAATCCATGAGCAAAACCTGATGGAATAAGAATTGAATTATTCTTACTTTCTGAAAGCTCGATTTGGAAGTAATTCATATATGTTTTTGAATCTCTTCTCAGGTCTATAACCACGTCAAAAACTGATCCCTTAATACATGTTACCAACTTATATTCTGAAAAATGATTAAACTGCAAATGCATCCCTCTTAAAGTTCCTTTTTTTAGAGTCTCACTTAAATTTATCTGGTGTATAGAACCACGCCAACCAAACTGGGAAAGATTATTTAAATCAAAGATCTTTTTAAATTTTCCTCTTTTATCTTCATAAGTGTCAATGTTAAGGATTTCTAAACCATCAAAGTCACTTATTTTTTTTAGTTTATTCATCAGAAGACTTTCTAAAATCCTCTATATCAGAATCACATAGCTCATCAGCTGGGACACCATCATAAAATGATGAATACCACATACCAACTTTTTCCATTGTTTTTTCAAAATTCCAGATGGTTTTGATTTTCAAAAACTCTTTTGATTTTGAATTATCAAGTAATAGCCAGTCAGACTCAACAAAATCATCATATTCCTCTTTGATAACAGTTTTAGGTTGATATTTTTTAAAGTATTGCTCTAAAGTTTTTACAACTTGCACAACAGAATATGTTTCATTAGGATTAGGTCCAAAGTTAAAAGAACTCGAAAATTCATTATTAAAATAAGATTGCTCAGCTAATTTAATATATCCAAATATTGGCTCTAAAACATGTTGCCATGGCCTAATAGCATTAGGTTTTCTGAGTGTAAGCACTGATTTGCTTGTCCAGCTTTTGATTGTGTCAGGAATTATTCTGTCTTCAGACCAGTCTCCTCCACCAATTACATTTCCTGCTCTTGCTGAGGAAATTGAAATTCCTAAGTTTTCCAAAAAAGATCTCCTGTAACTTTCGATTACATGCTCAGATGCAGATTTACTAGCGCTATAAGGGTCTCTACCTCCCAAATAATCATCCTCCTTAAAAGGTTTTTTTGACGCTTTTTCTTTATAAACTTTATCAGTAGTAATGAAAACTGCTGCTTTACAATCTGAACAAAGTCTAAGAGAGTTAAGAATATTTGCTGTACCGATAATATTTGTTTCAAAGGTTTCTATAGGATTCCTATAACTTTCACGCACATAGGCTTGAGCCGCCAAATGAAAAACAATTGTTGGAGAAAAATCTTTAATTGCTTTAGAAACTCTTTGATAGTCACATATATTAATAAAATGACTATTAACCCTCTTTTCAATTTTTAGATTTTTAAACAAACTTTCATCTTGTTTGGGGGGTAGGCTTATTCCGAAAACTTCTGCGCCCTTATTTGATAATATATATGAAAGCCATGAGCCCTTAAAACCAGAGTGACCTGTAATTAAAACTTTCTGCTTTTCCCAAAATGATTCCATTTATTAAGTGCTCTTCAGGTTACCAGCTCTTCCATGGAGCTTGATTTTTATTCCAAAGATCTTCAAGAAGATTTTTTTCTCTAAGTGTATCCATGGGTTGCCAAAATCCCCTATGAATAAACGACTCTAATTGATCATCGTTCGCAAGGTTTGTAAGAGGTTTTCCTTCCCAAGATGTATGGTCATTTTCAATGTAATCAATGCATTTTGGGGAAAGAACAAAAAAACCTCCATTAATGAGACCTCCATCTCCTGGTGGTTTTTCTATAAAACCTTTAACACTGGTTCCATCCATTTCTAGGGCACCGTATCTGCCTGGAGGAATTACTGCAGATATTGTTGCTAATTTATTATGATTTTTATGAAATGATATAAGGTCGCTTATATTAATATCTGCCAACCCATCGCCATATGTAAAGCAAAAAGCATCCTCATCCTTTACGAAATCCTTAACCCTTAAGAGTCTTCCCCCTGTGAGAGTATCATCACCTGTATCTACTAATGTTACTTTCCAATGTTCGCCTTTTTTGTTATGAACATCCATGGAATTATTATGAATATCAAATGTAACATCTGACATGTGTAAAAAGTAATTAGCAAAGTATTCTTTAATAACATAACCCTTGTAGCCACAACAGATAATAAATTCATTTATGCCATGAGACGAATATATTTTTAAAATATGCCACAAAATAGGCATTCCACCTATCTCAACCATAGGTTTGGGTTTTGTATAAGTTTCTTCAGAAATTCTGGTTCCCAGACCACCTGCAAGAATTACTGCCTTCAACTTTCGTAATCCTCTTTGAAAAATTTAACAGAAAAATAAAAAATACTCATGAAAATACCCAAAAACAGGAAAACACTTGTAATAAAAAGCTTTCTCGGGAAAGATTTTTTATATGGCTTTGATGGATTATCTATTGGTTCAATTAAAAAATATTCACTTATATTCGCAACCATTTGTTTTTTTAACTCTGATTCCGTTAATTTACTTATAGAATCATTTATTTCATTATTGTTAGTTTTAGTTCTGAGATCTACTAAGTAATCCACTGCTTCATTTGATCTATTCAATTCTTTTATTCTATTTAATTCATTGACATCTTTTATCAGCTTATCTAAAAACTCTTTAGCAAATTCTGGTGAGACATGTGTATATTTAATTTCGATAAACTGATTTTTATTATTTTTTGTAACACTTAGATCTCTGTTAACTACTGTTTTTATCTCATCAAATAAATGCTCCTCATCAGAAAATTCACCAACAAATGTTTTATCTTTTGTGCTAAATATTTCTTGATCATAATTGAGAACTTTTGAATCTTTATTGAAAGATTTTGCAGCAAGAATATTTTCTTTAAATGAGTCATTCTCAACAAAAACTCTTAGAAAGTCATTGGATAAAATAAACGCAATAGCATAGTCAGCTTTTGAGGATTCACCACTAAAATTTCCAAGTCCTAAGCCTCCGAAGTTTGATGCAACTGAATTAAGAACAGATAAGCTTGTTGAGTCAGAAGAAGAATCAACTTTTAGTAGAGTTGATGATGTATATCTCTCGGTTAATGTATAGGAATATACCAAGCCAAAAGATGCAAATAAAAAAGAAATAATGATTATCTTAAATTTATTTTTAAACAAAAAAGATAGGAGCTCGGTTATATCAAAAATATATTCTTTATTTTGTTCTTTCATAGCTATTTTGGTGCCCAGAGCCGGACTTGAACCGGCACGAAGTTGCCTTCGAGGGATTTTAAATCCCTTGTGTCTACCAATTCCACCACCTGGGCATATTTTTTAATCCTCATTATCTTCAAAAGAGATATTTTGCTCTTTTTCCCTATCGGTCGGCTCATTATATATCGTTCTAAGATTATTATTAATTCTTATTGTATTTTTTAAAGAACTAAATGGGGCATTTATTTGAGACGCAAAATGAGAAAAGGCATTTGTGTCTTTGGGAAAACACGCTCCACCAAAACCTCTTCTTCCATCATGACCTGGAACACTCATGTGGCTCTTGCCTATTCTGCTATCTTTTGAAACCATCTTTGTGAATTCTTCCCAAGATTCTTCTGCATTAGCTTGATCAAATATATCTTTGATTTGATTAAAAAAGATAACCTTACTAGCTAAAAATGAGTTAATAGTATATTTCACCAATGAAGCTGAGACGAGATCAGTTAAAATATGATTCTTCTCTACACACTTTGTATGTTTTTTATAAAATTCAGACAACCTTAAACAATTTTCTTTGGTGCCACCAAAAATTATTAACTCCCCATTGATAAAATCATTTTCAGCAGTTTTTTCTCTCAAAAATTCAGGATTAAATATAAAATTTTCTATCTTACTATTTAAATCTAAAAGTGCATCTGGCAGCACAGTGCTTTTTAAGACTATTAATGATTTATTATCTATAACTTTAAGTTCTTCAATTACTTCCTTTATTATTGAAATATTTTGAGTGCCATCATTTTTCATTGGTGTTGGGAGTGTTAAAAAAACGATGTTTGGTTCGAACTGAATTAATTCTTCAATGGTTGAACCAAGCTTAGGATCAACCTTAAATACATCATCAACATCTATTAAGCTCTTGAATAAAGCTTGGCCAACAAATCCAAAACCTACAATTCCTACTTTCATTTGAGTATGGAGGCTGAGGCCGGAATCGAACCGGCGTACACGGATTTGCAGTCCGCTGCATGACCACTCTGCCACCCAGCCAAATTATTTAATTTTACCTTC
>MDTE01006875.1_pt1 | contig 34319 bp, 22 predicted proteins | sample 811231 | NCBI WGS metagenome assembly MDTE01 (sample SAMN05326651, study PRJNA326480) | marine metagenome | isolation source: seawater | place: Indian Ocean: Red Sea | collected 2010
AGGGTCACAGAAATCACAAGCGTGACCGATACAACCTCAGTGTTTACGGATTAATCTTATGTCTTGTAAGTGTTCTTCCTGCTCGTGCAGAGACTGTCGGGGGTGTAAGTGCGACGGCAAGTCCGATTGCAAATAGCACAGGATCAGTTACCAACCAGGCTATTCAGGTCCTTCAGGGACCTTATATCACCAACACATATGGTGATGGTATCAGCTGCCAAGGACCCACTCTAAACTTCACGCCATATGTAACTCAATCGAAGAGTTATCAATGGCCATATGAACCAACATATAATGATCCTGTCTACGATATGTCAGACTTGGATGAAGATGGAGTGTTGGATAATCCAGGTGGCATTCTCTATGAAGTTCCGACTAGAACTGGACAGAAAGATAACCACAATAGAAGCATAGGTTTCTCTGCTACCCTATCCATCCCTTTGGATGGAAAAGCACAGGAATTATGCAAAGAAGCAGCAAAAACTCACAACGCTTATCGTGCTCAACTGCTTGCCAATAAGCGTCTAGATTTTGAACTCGCAAGACTCAAAAACTGTGGGGAGATGAAAAAGCAAGGAATTTATTTTCATCCTAAGAGTCCTTACTATTCAGTATGTGCAGATGTGATGGTTAACAATCCTCCAGGACATACACATCCACACACTCATTCTATTCCTTCCCCTTCAGCTTCCGAATCGCGTGTGAGCGGACGCGCTGCTGATCTCGGCGCTCCTTTAGGGATTCAATCTTCTGCTTCTTCCCAATAAGTTTTTGCACCTTACCTATAACCTTCTTGATGATAGGTTTGAATGCTTTAAGTAGTAAGTCTGCTAATGGTTTTGCCAACAGAGCAGAACTTGTAGCAACAACAGCAATACCACCAGTAGTAGCAGCAACTTGTGGTGCTGGTAAGTATTGTGCAGTCCATGGAATATCTTCATAGAGAGTCACGCAGATGCCATTCTGCAACTCAAAACCAGAGACTCTCTCCTTTTGGTTCTGCGCCACATCACCGATGCGTGGTGCATTGGGTGGAGGACATTCAACTTCCTCGTCATTCTTTACTGGAGGAACCACATTGGAAGGAACCTCTGGTGCCTCTGGAACCTCTGGAGCGTCTGGAGTTTTAGTCTCTGGTGGAGGAGTCTCTTTAGTAATCACCATGTTTTCAGGTGTATAGTCCATGGCATTGTAACCAGGGACTTCACCATCACATCTGATGAGTTTCTGATCATCCTCAATGGCAGCCGCTTCTTCAACACAACCAGGATACGCAACTACTGGTTTGGCAAGGTAGTCGGTAATTGGTGGATGAATAACGAAGTTTCTAGGAATACCAGGTTGGAATATAGGATTTACTCCTACATTTGGTATACCGATATTCCTAACACCAATGTCAGGAATTTCCATAAATTACAATTTTGGGATATCTACCGCTGGACCTGTGGTAGTAGGTAGTGCAGGCATAGCATTATCAAGCAGACCAGGAAGTGCTTCAGTAATTGCTTCTGTAGCAGCCTTGGTTACTTCTGCTTTTACGTTATCTTTAATCTCTGCACGTCTGAGGTATACAAATGTACCTCCACCGATAATCCCAGCAGTCCCAATAAAAGAAAGGAGTGCTAGAATATTAATAACTTTTTGCATAATTTACTCGTCTTGGCCCGAGTATTTAGCATCAAGCACTGTCAAGATCGTCTTTTGATTTTTTCAAAAACTTTGCCAAGTCAGCAGTAGATCCAACAAACATAGTATTATTAACGGTTGTTGGATTTTTAGACTTAGGATCTTCCTCTAAGTCTCTTAGTTTCTTCTGCAGATCGATTAACTTATCTGTTGAATCGGCAACATTCTTGATTAACTGACCAGCAACTTCATACGCTCTAGGTGACTGTGTTTCATCTGCCAGTTCCATAATGCCATTCAAAGTTTCCTGACCTTTCTCAATCAAAGAATACAGTTGACCACGAGTATACTCATAGTCTTTTTGAATTTCTGATTTGTTTCTTTCTTCTTTTTTCTTGCTGATTGGTGCAGGTTCAGACTCTACAATCGAGGATTCGATATCTAGAGCCTTATCAATAGAATCAAAGTCTTTCATGGTTAACGATCATCCTGAGTGCCAGGCGAATAATTTTTAGAGTCAGTGAAGAAACTTACGGACTCACTGAATCCAAAGTCATCATCGGGATCTGCCGTAACAGGATCTGGTTGAACCGTGTAACGCATCTCACGCTTAGCAGTTGTTGTGTCTGCTCCAGCATATTGATCAACTTGAACCTTACGAATAAGACCGTCGCTGCTGTCTGCAATAGGACCAAACAGATACGACTTAGCGCTAAATGTCAAGGTATAAATCAGAGCTCTTCTTGTCTCATAGTTACCTTCATAATCATCAGTGAAGGAGATGTTTTCTAAGACAATCGGTACATCTTTCTTCTCTGCGATTGCAGAAACAAGATCAATCGTTACATTGAACGATGGTTGAAAATAAGGCAGAATCTGTTCGATGATCTGTAGACAATCATCATTTAGTTTTGCCAAGATGTTAAGTTCAAAAGTAAGCGTATATGGAACTGGCATATACACCTTCTTCAAGTTGTTGTCTGTGCTATCAACAGCCTTGAAGGTTTGTGTAATCGCTGTCTTTCTAGAGGCATCATAACTGATACCAGTCATCTCAAAAGACATACGAGGCAGAGTGAGACCAACCGTTTTGTTTAACTTTGGTTGTTGCTCAAGTCTGGCAAGAAATTTTTGTACAGGTCCATATGCGATAGCGACTTTCAAATCACTTTCTGTGCCATCAGCATCATTATGCTTGATGTGGACATTATTGAAGACAGTACCGAAAGCGATAATCGTCTTTCTTATGACTTCATGGTAATAGTATTTTCCTAACATTAGTATTCACCAAATGGGTTGGACTCAGTAAAGTCGAGAATTGCATCGGCTTCTGATTCAAAAGTATCATTGTCGAAGAAGTCTGCACCTGTGCCTGTAGATTCAACGTTGTCATCACTGTAGGACTGAACGGCATATCTAGCGGTAGAAGAAGATCCTGTGAGAATATCTCCTGGCGAGAATCCACCACTATTTACCACAACTCTAACTACATCAGTATCAATGTCATGGGATCTGACTCTCGCGGTAGTACCGCTGAGACTTCCAGTGACAAGTTCATCAACTTCATATGCACCGCTCTGAGATCCGAATGCAATTGTTGTTCCAATACCAACGAGGATATTGGGTAGAGCAAATGTAACTGGTGGAGTATTAGTGGTGTATCCAATACCAGCATGTCTCATGAAGACAGAGCCGATACCAGTTGTGAGAGGATTCTTAATAGCGACCAACTGTGCAGTTGTGAATCCTGCATATGCAGTATTTGGATCTGCTGCAGTGACAGTAGGAACGGTGATATATCCAGAACCACCAGAAGTTCCAATACCAATAGACTGAATGGCAGTGTCTCCCAGAATCGCTGTCGCTGCCGCACCTGTAGCGTTTGGACCACCACCAGTGATGGTAATCCTAGGAGCAGCACTATATCCGAAACCAGTAGATTTAATTAGAATTTCATCGAGAGAATTAATTCCATTCTTCTCTGTGACAAAACCAACAGCGGTTGCTCTACTACCACTTTCTGGTGCATCAATAACAACGATTGGTTGCTCTGTATATCCAGTTCCGTCGTTAGTGACAAGAATTTGAATGACTTGTCCATCCGTAGCCCCACCTGCTTGTGCAGATCCAGCAGCAGTTTGTCCAATACCATTCAAAACAATTCTTGTAATATAACCAACATCGTCCATCGCGGTTTGAATAGACTCGATGCTGGTATCCATGATCTCGTCTTCGTACTCGAAGAGTTCGCAAGACAGTTCATAGATATAGTTCTTTCCTAGTTGATAGAAAGGATTCTCAAACTCAACATGTTTGATTTCAAACAGTCTCTCTCCCAGTGGGAAGAAGATCAAGTCTCCCTCTCTAGGACGACCATCGATGATATACTCACTGTCAGATCCAGTCTCTAAGAACTCACCAATAAAGTTATCAAATCTCTCTTTGGAGAGTGTCAGAGAAACTTCGTTTGTAGACTTGAGACCAAACTTTGTGAGAATATCAGAGTTCCTACCATATCCCTCAAAATTATTAACATATGCTTCGATGATAAAGTTATCATCAAACTTGGACATTGAAATCTCTTTCAGGATGTCCGTCTGGTCTACAATTTTTCTGGGAAGGTAATATACATCGACGCCATAGATCTTCAGTTGCTCATTAATGAGATCCTGTACTAAGAACTGCTCATTCGCAGTTCCCTGAAGAAAGAACGGGTTCAGTGCCATTATCCAATTTCATCCATGGGTGGGAGTTCGTATGTGGACTGGAACTCGCTCATGAGAGCATTAATTTCAGCCACTGCATCGTCATATAGTTGACGCCCATTGAGTTCAATACCGCCAGGCAGTTTGACTCCTTGGAACTTGATAAGATTCTGACCCCACTGACGTTTAATCAATTGAGTAACATATCTCTTCAACCAACCATCATTATATATTTTACTAAAGTCAGCCGGATCTACTGCTCTGTAGCAATCCAGAACAATGTATGTTCCAGCGGTTGCAGCAGCCCAATCCATGTCCAGATAGAGTCTACTCTGTCGAACATTGAATCTCAAGTGACGATCTGGTGTCAAGAGATGATCAATATCTGCAATGTATGACTTCACCATCGAATACTGGAGAAGTTCAACACTATTGAAGTAATAAAGATCGTTCAGGAATAATTGATATTTGATACTGAACATACCAGAGTTAATTACACTGGCATCAAACTTAAATACTCTTACGACACTTTGAACTGCATCTGGAACTTGTAAGAAGTTTCCATTTTCGTAGTAAGAAAAAGTGGAAGAGATTCCAGCGATGGTTGCCGAAGCGGTATGAGTTGTAATACCAGCGGCTCCAGGACCACCTGCTCTACCTCTATCAATATCGTCTTGACTTACGATGTACTTGAGATAAGTTCTCTCAACACCATTGTAATGTCTCTCATTAAAGAACTGAATGGCATCATCAACGATGTCATCCAGTTGCTCATCAGCGACATTGATCTCTAATACGGGAGCACCGAGTTGTCTAAGAGAATAATCAATTAACTCTTGTTTTGTTGTTGGCTTTGCCATTCTTCACCTCTCTTAGAATGTACCAGCATCAAGCGTATCAGTCCAGATGGGAATGCCGTCAGTACCGGTAGTCAAGACGTAGTTGGAAGTCGAAATACCACTGTCTGTAGCAACACCAGATTTGACCAATCCTGTGCTATCGAAGTATGCAACACCGTTGGGTCCATCGTAAGGATTCTCACCATCAGGTTGATAGTAGAGACCTGCGATATCCAGGAAACCTCTGACGCCGGTAAAGGTGTTACCTGTTACTTCTGCGTTAGGAATGTAGGCCCAAAGTGCAGTCGTGCTAATCGTACCACCGCTTTCATCAGCAATAGCACCGAAGTAACCACGACTTGTTACAGCGGTTGTTCCGACACCAGCAGAAATATATTCAAATTCAATACCTCTGTCTGCTGTGTCTGCTCTACCTTGTGCAAAGGTTACAGTTGCACCAGCAGCAACGACTGCATCAGTTGGTGTATCGATTATAACAACATTAGTTGCGGTGTTTACAGAGTAAACAGTTGTGTTAGTGACAATACCAGCGGCACTTACAACGTCATCTGTGTTAACACCTACAACGTTATCAAATGTGATAGAAGTGGTGCCAAGAGAAACTTCAGTCTCTACAGTCTTTTCTGTTGATGTATCACCCAGTCTGATAACAGGATCATTGACGGTAACTGTGGTTGCGTTCTCAGAGATGGTAGAACCATCAACCTGTAGGTCACCCTTAATAACAACAATACCGTCAGCACTCAGAGCACCAGGATGTGGATCCAGGTACAAGATTCCAGTTGTGTTCTTAGTTGCAATGACATTATCATTGATGATGATATCATCTACTTCCAACTGACCTGTGATGGTGGCCACACCAGTCATGGTTGCGCCACTTGCAAAACTGGTCAGACCAGTAACGGTCAGATCGTCATCAATAACAACTAAGTTTTCATAAGCAGTCAGGAACAGTTGACCTGCTCTTGTGCTAATGACCGTTGTGTTTGCTGCACCAATCGTAATGTCATTAATGTAAGCGTTAGAGAACGCTCTACCATCAGTGCCGATGTAAGCTCCTTTGTCCGTATCTGGAATCATTCCAGTATCGAACATGACTTCACCACTCAGGGTGGAGATTCCAGCAACTTGGAGATTAGTATTCAGATAAGTTTGATCACCTTCGACTCTCAATCCATCGTTGATTGTCGCTTGGTCGTCGATGATGACAATGCCACCAGCCGAGTCAATTGTTAAATTGCCACTTTCTGTGTCAATCTCATTAGCACCGCTTACAGCAATCTGAATATTGTCTGCTCGCAGTTCATCAATCTTCTTATTTGCGTCTACAACAATCGCTTGGTTCGCAATCAGCGTACCATGCAGCGCTGTGTTCGCAGGTAAAAGGTCTGTATAGTATTCACCACCGATGGGGATAGGAGCATCTCCTGTGCCGTCTGGGTGACCAATATACAGTTTCTTATATGTCTTTCCTGATCCTACGTTACTACTGTCGTAAACGTAGATAAGTTCACCTTGCGCGGTACCTTCACCGCCAGGTGCTAGATCGGGTACGCTAGATCCTAGCGTCCTCCTAATTTTAATAATCGACGCCATGTCTAAAAGGTTCCTCCGTTGATGGTCATGTTCCTAGTGTTACCAACGGTGATTTCCGCTGACGATTTCCACTTTGCTGTAGATGCGTCATAAACAAGAACCATACCATCCGCCAATCCATTTGAGACGATATCAACGTCGGACAGGGTTCGGATCGAGCCGCCTCCGCCGCCTCCACCACCGCCTGATCCAAGCGTGGTAGATCTAACTTTAATGGCGTTGGTAGATCCGAGTCTTACAGAGTAGTTCGTCATATATCTACCTAAAATCTGGTTGCACTAGGTCGAACTATCGCACTTCCCTCTACAACCCGCGTCGTATAATTCGGTGGGTCAGCAGAAATGGGCGATAAAATGATTACATCATAGACATGTCGGCCTGCTTTAAGAGCAGCGGTCTCATCGTGAGAAAGGGCGATAGTGATCACACCATTCGTCGGATCGGAAACTGTAGTAGTAAAGGATGTAAATCCAGTGCTGGAATACGTCTTTCTCAACCGTGCAGATGCAGCATACCCTACCAAGCTTAACGGAGAATTAGTGCCAGGGTCTTCAATATTAAAGGATACCTTAAAATTAGCGCCTTGCTCAATATTAAGGTTGGCGACGTATACAGCCATTACTACTAGTCAAACCAAGTTTGAACTATTTATTCAAAACCTGATATAGCAGTTCTTTTAACTCTTTGATTTCTCCTTTTAGAGACTCGATCTCTGCCTTGTCGGCACGTTTTTGATCTCGGTTTCTAATGTAATCTTCATACTCTGTTTTATTAGTATTGACTACGGCTCCAGTCTTTGGATCTTTTTTCAGGTCGGGTTTACCCTCGACCTGAACTCTGTTGCCGTAGTGGTATTCAAGAAGCAGTGAATGTGGATTAATCGTCATGCCAGTGCAATTACTCTAAGGTCTTGGAGTGATGGGGGTGTGGATTCGTTCGTACCAGAGAAGTCAATCTTGATTTGGAAAGCATTGAACTTATCAAGATTATCTGCGGTATAAACATGCTCAAGGAACTCGTCTCCGAAAGAAGGAGCGATTTTTGTATCAGAGGTTCCATCGGGAACACTTGTATTGGCAAAGGAGAATCCAGGGAACAATTCAAATGTGGGATCAGTCTCTCCAGAATCTGTTCTGAAGAGTCTATAGAGAACTCTGATGTCACTACCTGCTGGTTTGTTAACACCTGCGAGAACCTTGATGGAAGTTGCAGGATTATCAAGTTCAACTCTTGGTCCAATGTACACACTTGCGTGGGGATCATTGGTTACGCTATTAACTCTTCCATCAGTCGTATATTCACCGACAGGAGCGTCAATTCTGTTTCTCTGGAGAACGATACTTGTGATATCAGTTCTTACCTGAGGAGAGTAGTAGGGGTTGATACTCTCAAGATTCAATGCAAGAGTGAGGGATCTGTTCTTGGGAAGTTCAGCCAGATATGTTGTCTCATTAACTCTACCAGCAACGATACGAGGATCGGGGAAGAAGTTAACATCGTTAAGTTGAATGGGTTCAAATCCTTGATCTACGAAAGATGCTTCTGTTCCACTCTGACTGGTTCCAGAAGTAGTTCTGACGGTTGCATTAATTGAAGTTCCATCTCCAGGAGTAGTGAACACCATGTTGGGAACCATGGAACTGAATTGAATGTTCTTAGAAGCCCAGGAACCATTTCCACCAGCAGTCTTTTCATCCGCAAAGGACAGTTGCTCTTCGCCAGTCTTTCTGCCAGAAGGTCTATCAACTTCAAGATAATACTTATCAAATTCCTTCAGACCTTGCAGTCCAGCGTCTGTTGGCATCTTATGATCAGTATTAATTCTGGTCAGAGAAACGCCATTGAGTTCATACTTATAGACATCCGCACCAGCAGAGTGTGTCTGAACGGTTGTATTGTCAACACCTCTGGTTGCAATACCCAGAGTTCCATCGCCAATGCTGTCATAGAAGATAATCTCAGAACCAATCTTCAAGAATCCTCTGAATGTAGTAAGGCCTTCAAACTCGGTAAATGTTGCAGTGCTGGCAACAGAGATTGCAGTAGCACTTACGGAAAGATCACTTTGTAGTTTGACAGGAGTTGAATCTGGTTCTAGTCCTCTGATAGAAACATAGTTTGCAGAGGTTACATTGCCATGAGAGTCACTATCAACCTCAAAGATATTGCCTTCATTCAGACTAGAAGTTAGGGTAGAGGTTCTAACGGTGATTGCAGTCATCGCAACACCAACTTCACCCGAGTCGGGGAACCACAGAAGATTGTTATCGACGGTGAACTGTTCGCCTTGTACGTTGGTTGCGTAAATGGTATCGGAGTTATAGATAGCAGAGATAGTTACCTGACCACCTGTACCACGTCCACCAACAGATGTTGTTGCAATACCAACAGTGTCTCCAACAACATAACCATTACCAGTAGAAGCAGCAGAAACAGTAGCACTACTGACTTGACCATTCGATACAACGATCTGTGCAGAAGCTCCAGTTCCACCTCCAGACAGACCAATCAAAGTAACATCATTGTATGTTCCATTGAGATAGTCTGTACCAACACCACTAACGGACAGTGTTTGAACAGGTCCACCAAATCGCTCAATAAATCCAGTGATATCTGTGCTGACTCCAGCAGTTCCAACCTTCTGACCAATGCGAAGAATATTATTGATTGTATCATCTTCGATTGTTGTAATACCAACAGTCAGTTTTCTGGGATGAGTTGTGACGGAGTTATTTTGCAGTCCATCAATAATACCGGATTCCTGGTCAATGATTGGATTGTAGAAGAATACGGTTCCTTTTTGTGAGGTGAACTTGGCTCTGTAAACTCTGAACGCCATGTCCTCATACTGAGAAGCAGTCCAAATAGAACCATTCTGAGACTTAAACAGAGATCCTGCACCGTACTGTCTGGCGTAGATAACACCCTCAACATTAGGTAAGGTTGATGTATTGACGGTTTTTTCGCCCATTCTTGCAACCCAAGCCTCATATTGGTCCGAAGAAGGACATAGGAGGACGATAGCATACTCTGTATTGGGTTCCAGGAATACTGGTGAAGGGAATGTAACCCTAGTGGGCACATCGGCGGTTCTAGAGGTGTTTATCTGGTCTGGTTCAAGAGTGATCTTAGAATCATCAGAAACCAAAGTTGTTGTAGGAGTTCCCAGTTCCATGGTTCTCAACTGAATCTCCAGAGGAGAAGCAGTATCCTTATTACCCATGAAGATATCTACAGAGGTGATAAATCCACCTGTAGAATCTGTGGTAAAGGACTGTGCCAGAGGATCATAGAAAGTAACGGAACTTGTGGTTACAGTTCTGATAATACCAGTTGCTCTGTAGGTAGTTTCTGCAGAACTGATTAACAGACTTCCGGGGAGAGGCTCTGCGTTAGTAGAGCTGGAAGTCATCTTATAAGTCTTAGTTCCTATTGGGAATCTGAGAGCAGGTGCAGGTGTGCTGTTTGGATTTCTAAAGAAGAAAGATCCAATTACGGTACCCCAGTTATCAGTTACCAGACGACTATCATCGATAGTTGCTTGTGCCTGACTTGTTCTACCAATGAGTCTACCACCAGGAGTGATGAATCCAGAGTAAGATCCACCAGCCTGTGCTGCAAGAGCGTCAATGTCAACATTGACCAAAACAGATGAACTATTGTAAGAATCAAGATTGCCCATCAAGAAAGTTCTGTCATAAGGACTTACTTGATACTTTCTGGTTGGATTATTGAAAGGACCTTCCTTATGGTTTTGTTGTGCTACTCTGAAACTAATTGTTCTGTTCCCTGCAGCATCGAAACCATCAACAGTCTCACCAACAACAAATGTTCCAGAAACAGGAGTAACTTCGATCAGTTTGGGAATCCAATCCAAACCACCAACACCATCAAGGAAATGATAGTATCGAGTGAAAGGCTTAAATCCAGTGGTATGGTTCTTAACGTTTCTAGATCTGATCCAAGGATCGCTGCGCGTACTAACAGATGTAGATGTGAACGACTGTCCACGGCGTCCAGGGTTTGGAATCATTCTGTTTCCACCACTTCTACGAATAGTGGTTACCCAACTATCAACAGCAGGAGTAAGTGTGATAGAACCAACCCATTCAATTAAGTTAAATGGGTTTACATTTTCAACTCTAGTTGCAAGAGGTTGTTCAATGTAAGTCTCTTCAGTATATGCAAGTTGAACTCTATTACCCTTCTTAACTACATTAGAGTCAAGTAGATCTACATCAGCGCTGTAATCAATCAGAGAATCAGCTGCAGTGCTAGCAGTTGCAACCTGAACAGGAATGGTTACTGTATCTTGCTCAACAATCAGATGCTGAAGTACCTCATCTATAGTGATGCGGGTGTCTTCCATCCCATAATCAATGAAGTCCTGATTCTTGAAGTCATCTGCAAAGAATCCAGACTTGAATCTAGACAGACCCTGTGCATCAATTACTTGGAAAGATGATGTATCCAGTTCCAGTAAAGACAGGGAAGTTGTGAGTTCTAAGTTTGTAAGGCGATCATCGAGATCACCAATGTCACGCATTGTATAACGCTTGTTATCAATCTCAGTGATTTTAGCATCTGTTACATCATAGAGATATGGAGGATATTCAATAGTGGCGATATTCATCGCCTCCTCTGCGTTTGTAGGTGTCCTTGGGCTATCGCTAGGAGCACCCTTAATAACTTGGAAGCTGCCGTCTTTACCCAGAGCAAGAAGATCGTTTCTACCCTGATAATATTCGTAATCAACGATAGAGGTTTCTCCAGACTTGGGAACCAGAGTCGTCGTATTTCCAGTTCCATCAAATGCTCTGTTTGCAAAAGCAAACGGAGATGAAGTTGTTACACCAAAATCAGTTACTCTAGGTCTGAAGTCAAGAGTATCTGTCAGTCTAATTTGTCTAAATTGGCCAGTTTGTCTATCAAAATATTCGGAAGATGGAACACCATCTTTAAATTGAGATGCCTGATAAGATTGAACAGTAAAGATATCACCACTATCTACACTAGGAACATTGTACTTGTCATAGACAATGACCATTCTCTTATTGGCAGCAGGTCTACCAGTCTTTCTTTTAATTCTAGAGAAGTCGCAGAACTGTTGTCTGTTACCTGTATCAAGAGTGTACTTATCAGTTATATCAATATAAGAACCAAGATTTACTGTTTGAATAGTGCCAGTAATATTCGACTCTAAGAACTTAACATCTTCATTGACTTGGAAAGTCGTAGAGTTGAGATATACAAATTCTACAGTTGTTGCACTTGTTCTTGTAACAAGTTGTGCAAGAGCTCCACTTGTTCCACCAAGCAGATATTCTCCAAGAACAGAGTTTGTGTCTAAATTCAATCCTGTTTGGAATACAAGACTATCAAAAGATGGATCAGCTGAACCCTTAGATTGGTGAACTGCTACAACATTGATAACATCAGGTGTGTTGAGTGAGATTTCTTCATCTTCTACTCTCAAACCATTGAATTTATTATAAGTCAAACCGTTGTTGACACCTGTAGTGATGCCAGCACTTTCAAACTTAGACAGTCGTACAAAAGTTTTTTGACTCTTAACAAGATTCTTGATCTTACTCTTGATTCCTCTCTTTTTGAGAGTTGCGTTGACAACAATGTTTGATTCGGATGCGTCAAGACCAGTGATAGTCAGAGTTGACGAATCATTAGTCAAAGCAAATTGGCCTCCAGTTAGAGGTGCTTGTGTACCTCCACTGTAAGAAACAACATATCTATCGGGATCATATACTTCAAAGAATGCACTAGTGATTCCAGATGCGGAGACATCAATCTCCATGGTACCATCAGAGTTAGTGCTCTCACCAGTGAACTGATGATTTATTGCCAGTTGCGAATTTCCGAGATCTACTGAAGCAACGTTTGGTTTACCAATAGGAGCAAAGAGATATGCATCTTCGGGATTGGTAAATTGAGGAAGAAGTCTTTCCAGTTCAAATGATGATCCAGATGTGGGAAGACCACCATCACAGATATTACCAACGGTAAGAACACCTACCAAGGACAGTACCAAACCATTTGATGATACGTCAGAAACTCTAGCAAATGTTTGCTGAGTCTTGTTATCATCGGTATACCTAACAATAGTATCTGTTGCGATACCAGTAAAAGTTCTTCCAGGAGCTCTAACTGTCGTTACACCAGTAGCACCATTATTAGCGAAGATAACAGTCTCGCCAAGTCCAAATCCAGGAAGAGGACCAGCAGGAGTCATTGCAACGTCAGCTGAGAAATCAACTGCGTATCCAGACACTGCAGATGTATCTTGATATACGGAGTGAATATCTCTAGTTGTGAATGTTCTGATGTTGATGATTGATCTGGGATTTACAGTCAATCCGTTGATTCTAATATTCTCACCTTCTTGGAAGTTTCCAGTTACTTCGGTAAGAGAGAGCGTTCTATCAGTCGTAGCAGCATTAACGGTGTAACCAGTGGCACCACTACTAAGACCTTCAATAAAGGAGGTTGCAGGGATAATTACTGCATCACCAGCAACGTTCAGTGTGATTTGTGTATAAGTCTGTACGTCAAACAGATGTAGATTGAATACAGTTTCATTGCCAACATAGTTCTGTTCATCGGCATTTAGAGCATAAACTCTTGCTTGACCGATCAGAGTGCCGTCTGTAGGAGCAGCAGAGGCGACAGTGCTGGTCTTTCGTACATTGTAGAGGTTAACTACCTGAGACGTGTTCAGGGAGATTACAGGTTGTCCTACGACATGATTAACCTTAAGAATGTTCCCCATGTTGAAGGGAACGGCCGTTGAGGTTGCTTTTGTATCTCTAGGTTTTTCGACATCGATTACTTCTGTTCCAAAGTTTTCAATATCAAATCCTCTAACGTAAGCCTTACCAGGACCAACGGTGAGTGATGCAAGATCATCACTTGGATTGTTCCCGCTGTATGTGGTTTGATTATCATAGAATAATCCACCATTTCCTTGGCGATCATTCAAAGAATCTCTAAGACCAATATCAAATGCTTCTACTGAATAGTCACCAGACTCGTCATAAGTTCTTTCTGCAAAGTAATCTCTAATGAGATTATATTGTGTCTTCAGTCCGATCTTCTCGACTCTTCCTTCTGTAAGTCGTAGAATTTCAACAAAAGTTTTGTCGTCTCTATCTGATATAGATTTTTTAGAGAGTCTGAGTTCGATTGAGAATCGATCTGCTCCAGGAGCAGCGAAATTAGAAAATCCTCTCGCATTATCATAAAGTGTGGCATCATCCTTTGCGGTAACGATGGTCTCAATAACATCAAGACCAACTCTATACTCGGGTTGATTTGTATATTGATCAAGAATCAGAGTTTGCTTTGCAACCTGAGCAAAGATACCTCTGACAAAATAAATGCCAGCATCAATGTGAGCTGCACATCCAATAGCCGTTGCATCAGAAGCAACACACTGGGCAAATGTAGATCCTCCAGTGATTGTAGTGTTTCCATACACTACATCTTCCTGTGCAATCAGAATTTCTCCGTCTTGGAAACTAGCTACACTCAGAGCGTCTCCAGACTCTTTATATTTTACATAAATTGTGAGTTGGTTTTCTTCAGACTCAGATGCACTTAGAACGTTTACAACAGTCGCAGTGACTTGCGTTGTTTGTCCTTTGATTGTTTTACCAATAAAATTATCAATGTAAACCGATACATCAATACCCAAATGAATGGGATCAATTTTTACAGCGTAATATTGGTTATCAAACGAAGCCGCACCAGGAATGACGACTGAACCATCCTTGAAAATATGATTACCGAATTGTTCAATCTGATTCTGTAGAATCGATTGGATATTATTCAGTTCTCTGGATTGAATAGGGAATCCAGGTTTGAATAGAACTCGATAAAAATCCTTATCAATGCCAAAGTCATCATAGTAAGGACTAACATTCAGATTCGTCTTTTGTGGCATCGTCTTAGAATTCCAGAATTACCTTGATATCTTCTTTTTGGCGAGAGTTGCGAGTTACCTCAGTTCTGTTATCCAGATACAAGATCTCTCCCGTCCTCTTATTTATTTCAGGATCAGCAAGTCCATCAGTGAAGTTCACGCCAAGATTGATGGTCTTGTTGTTGATGATTGTAGTAATACCAGAGAAGTTCGTGTCAATATTTCCAGTGAATCCAGAAAGTGTTGTAATAGGTTCTGCAGAGGAATCAAAAGCAAGAACTTTACCCTCACTAGATACACCAACATAATCCTTTTGATCACCAGTGACAGGGCTAAAGTACAGTGATCTGTCTTGGAAATACTTCAGAACACTAGTTTCAGTGTCATATGATGCAACATATGCAACAGCAGTTGATGTTCCAACAGATTGGCGAATCTCATCTCCAACTGCAATAGTTCCAGAAGTAGTCAAAAGTTTAACCGCATTCAAGTTTGAGAATTGATTTGCAGTGTAAACTGTAGTAGATCCAAAGGATGTTGGATTTCTAACTAAACCAATCTGGGCAAATGTTGTATCAACTGGGAAATCTTTTGTCGAATCGTCAAATCGAGCATATAACAGAACTTTGTCAGATCCAAGTTCTTTATACAGATCAAAACCATGACCTCTGGAAGGAGGAATAATCGGAATGAGTTTAGCAAGTCTAGAAAGTGTGCTTCCTTGCAATGGTCCGAGATCGACAATTCCATAAGAATATCCTTTACCACCTTGAGAAATCTGACAATCAACAATTCTACCTGATGTATCAGTGCTAACAACGCACTTACCACCAGTTCCATCACCTAAGATGTCAACTTCTCTATCAAGACCAATACCATAACCAAATCCTTGGTCATCAATGTAAACTTTTTTCAGTTGGTTATTATTTAAGTCAGAGTCTCCGTTCTCCCTGACTGACTGAATTTGAGCGTCTGTAGAACTATTCCAGTTACCAGGAACAGAAATATATTCTACCGAATCAAACTTGATAATATCCGACGGCTCGATGGTATAGAGATACTTCCAAACATACCCGTCTCCTGAATCGCCAGCCTTTGAAGGCTCGAGGTCAGTGAAAGTGGGTTCGTCTTGAGAAGCATTGCCATTCGGGTTTGTTCCGCTAGATCCGTTGTCGATACAGATATAGACTTTGAAGTCCGAGTTGACGACATAATACCTTGCGTCATAGAGTCTTGTAGCACCTGTGATCGGTGCTGGATTGTCCACACTGTAGTCATGGCGGTACATTTCATAAGTTGTACCTTGAGACCAATTAACTCTACGAACTAATCTTCGTACGTTAGCAGAGGTAACCTTCTTGCCAAACAGCGTCACATCATAGGTGTGGTTGGCATAGTTAATATTGTCAATAGGAGAGGGAGCTCCTGAAGTTGACGTATTCCACGTATCAGTCCTTCCATATCCCAAAGCAGGCGAAGTCGGGTTCGGCAAGCTAAGGAAGATATAGAAAGAATTGTTAGTATCTTCAATTGAGCTAACTAAATTGTTAGCATTGAAGATTCTAAATTGATCGGTTACCAGCGCAGGCATTTTTAAATCGCTTTCCTATGTTGATATTTATACGTTAATTTGATACTTGCTTCTTGAGAGCACCTGTGCTTCTCAATCCGAATCCTCTTCTCTGTACAAGTGGGTAAGTTGACAGACCAGAATTGGCAGTATAAGAGGAGACTGCAAATGCGACTGGTGAGACAGTTCTAGTTGCTTGTCCAAGTCTACCCCAGGAGAATCTTCCAACAGGAACAAAACGTGTTCCAGTCGATGCAAGACCAACAGTGTTAGTGGTGGACTGAATATGACATGTAATAACACCGACAGTGTTATCTCTGCTAATTTCAGCAACTTTGTAAACGGCATCAGCAAATGTAGTACCAATACCAACGATCATCTCATCCAGAGAATCGGAACCAGTGGTGCCTTGAACGGCCGTTACACCATTTCCTACAGTAGTGTCATAGACATAAATTGGATATCCAGGAATCAGTGTATCAAGTTCGGCGGGAGTCACGATAGAATCTGTCAAATCAGTTTCAAATACGATGCTAGTTGGATCAGAACCACCACCAGTGGTAGAGATGCCAGTAATTACACCAACATAACCAATGATAATATCGGCATTTGTGATACTATCTGTTACAACTGTATTATTTGGGATGATTACATGTGGAGGTGCGTCAACATTGTATCCACCACCAGCGTTGTAAACTTCAACACTAGTGATAACACCATTTGTCAGGACGCCTCTAGCAACAGCCGTTGTTCCAACACCAACAATGCCATACTTTGCATTATCAACCTTTGGAGGAGCAGCAATACCAAGAGAAACAGAAGTTCCGGCATATCCAGATCCACCATCAATAATATCGAATGTCAGTGTGGTATCACTAGAAACGAGAGCGGTGATAGCACCTCCAACGTTTTCGTCACCATCAATGATAAATGCATCAATTGTGATGTCGTTGTTTGATGGAGCTCCGGCGGCATATTCTTCATATTGGAAGAATCTTACACTATCTACAAAGAGATCAGTTTCTCCTGCAACAAAATCACCAATCAATCTAGCAACAGGGAAGATTTGAGGTTCAAGAGAATCTCTAGTCTTTGGAATAATTTCACTATTGATAATCTTATCAGCTTTCTGCTTTCTCCAATCAAGAGGTCTGAAGGTCTCATCATTTACACCTTGACCAGTGTAAACTGTTGTAACCATCTTATCAGAAGCAGCGATATCACTTACCGTTCTTCTTTCTTGAGTTGAAGTATTGTCATCACCATCTTTCTTATTCAAAGTTACAGAATCGCCCTTCTTGATTGTTTCAGAAACGTCTTGCTGGAGACTATCATCTCCAGTGGTGCCTCTATAGAAGAAGATATCAATTTCTTGAGAAGCATCAGGCGCATCTGTGAATACGACACTAGTGCCACCATCGAATGTATATGCAACGTTTGGTATTTGAACTACACCGTCAATAAAGATAAGGAGGACAGCAGCAAGATCAATTTCTGCAGAGGCAGAATTACCAATATCTCTTTGGAAACTTACCAGTTGAGAGTTTTGTCTGAGAGGGAATCTTCTTCTCAGTCCGTTTTGGAGATCTTTAACGCTGTCAATATAGTCAATTACACCAAACTGCCAGGAAGAGAAGGAATCAGTGAAAGTCTCAAGCACAGTTAGTTCAAAGTCTTCAAAATTGGTAGCACCAACTCCCACTGCAGTAACAAGTCCTACAGGTTTGAAGACATCACCTTTTCTGAATGCATATCCACGATTATCAAGTTTAAATCCATTGACAAAATGTTGCTCAAGCATGGTATTTGTGTTACCAGCTCCAACTTCAAGAGTGATTCTTGCGCCAAATCCACATTCTGTTGTTTCCCCAATACCCAGTCTAGAAACACCTTCAATAGTAAGATTGGAGTAAGTGGGATCTGGGATAATGATTTGTGGATTTACATATCCTGTTCCAGCAGCGGAAACAGATACATGCAGTGTTCCACCAGCACCAACAGTTGCAATGGCAACAGCATTAAATCCAGCAGCAGTTCCGACATTAACAGTAATGCTACCAGGAGATGTTGCAGTGATAGGAGTGATAACTCCAGCAATTGGGTCAGTTGCTCTTGGATATGATTGCTTATCAACAAAGTTGTCCTCATCGCATACGAATACGATAGATCCAGTCTTAATGCCGATGCTGTCAGAAGTTGTCAATCCATGATCTGGGATTGTGAGAATAAACTCTCCAGTTGTAGGTTCGTAAGATGCCTTGGTTGGGGTCAGAGTTGATCCGTCAAAAGAAGTTACATAGATGCTATCATCTTCAGCACTTACAAATCTGTGTACATATCCTGGGTCAGTGATGGCAATAGCAACTGGTTCTCTGTATCCAGATCCAGTGTTGATCTCGGTATCAAACTTGAATACCTCACCAGATCCTTCATAGACGTGAGGAATGGTGCAGATTCCAACATCGGCTCTGAAGATAGTAGTCGATCCAATACCAACAACTTCAAATACATATCCACCTGGTTGCGATCCGTCTGGGAAAATCGTTGTTGTAACACCTGCGTGCTCGGTAGAACAAGAGAACTCAAGGCCAATCATGTAGACATTATCACCAGTTCCTACGAACTTGTGTGGCGTGGTTGTCTCAACTTCCATGATACCAGTGATTTCATTATAAGATGCTGTGACGATTCCAAGTCCTGGTCTGCCAGTAGTTGTACCGACTCCAACAACTCCAGAAATTCCACCACCTTCGCTAGTTAGAGCTCTGAACTTTGCGCCTACAAGAGGTGCAATGCCTTTACCACCTGTGCTACCCAAGGAGACAATAACGCCACCTCTGGGAAGTTGGTTTTGATTTACATCACTCTCATCAATGTAAGGAGTTCCATCAATGAGTCTCACACCACCAAATACTGCACTAGTAACACCTGTAGGACTAGAAACTACCTCATAAGCGTTAGCAGTGTTGTTTTCGGTTGTGGGAGGTTGGAAGATGCCATTCAGGAACAGAACACCAGATCCCGTTTCAAAACCAACTGTGGGATCACCATCTGTAACTAAACTGAATGTTTTTGCGAGACCAGTGAACTGATCAGCAACGTTGACAAACAGAGCGTTCTTGTCATAACTCTTTCTCATGAACACGCGACCACCAAACTTGGCGTTTTCGATCGCAAGATTGCGTTCGTCAACAACCTCATCAGTTCCAGCACCAGAAGGAGCCTCTGTGAAGTGAATCTTATTTCTTACAATGTTGTAAGCACCTCTGTAGATGTCTGCTGTATCCCCATCAGTCTTAGCCGATGCGGCTGATCCAACAGAACCTCTAGAAACATTGACAACATTAAATGTACCAATACCGGAGATATCACCAGCAGTTGTTCCAATACCAACATTCAAAATGGTCATATATTCTGCACCGGACTTAATCAAGTCTCCTGGCAGAATAGATCCAATACCACTCATTGGGAAGAAGGTTTGAGCAGCACCAATAGTTTCTTTAATCTCAAACGACAGGTTTGCTCCAGCAATTGGAGCCTGGTTGAGTCCATCAATAGTAATCAAAGACCTCGCAAGTTTGTTAGTGGTGTCAAGAACATGAGCGTTACCACTACCAAGATTTGTGAATGTAAATCCAATACCTTGGAAAGCAAAAGATTTATTTGCTGCCAATTTGAAAGTATCTTCAGTAACTTTAATTGCATATACATTCTCTGGCATAATATCTGTGTTGATACCAGATCTATACTCTTGACGGAATGTGGTAACGCCAACCTGCGCAGGTGGTCCAATAACAACAGAAGGTCTAAGTGTTGTTGAATAGTAAACACTACCGACACCAGTAGGAACGTTATTGGCAACGGTAATTGAATTGAATCCAATGTTTGTAATCGTGCCAAATCCAGTGTAGTCGTAGTCGCCCTCGATAGTTTCACCAAGTTCTAAGATAACAGTATTTCCAACACCAGTCAGAACATCCGTGCCATCACTATCTGCTGTAAACCATGTGACACTATTACCAAGTCCAACAATGTATGTTGTTGGTGATTCTTGAGAAAGTCCTGGGCCACGGAACAGTTGACCAACAACCATATCAGCGGTTGTGCTGAGTCCAGAAACAGTGTTGAATCCAGCGATAGCATCACCTGTACCAAAACCTCCACCAGTAAGAGTAGATCCAATACCTACAGATTCAGAGGCAACTCCTGTAATTGTACTCTCAGGTGTGTAAATAAGCTCTTGTCCTGTATTCAGGAAGTGATTTGGGATGGTGAATACACCAGTTTCTGGATTCAGAACAGATGCAGTGTTTGGATTGAAAACATGAGCATAAATTGGGAATCCATTACTAAACAATTCAAAATCTAACTTATCGCCAGAAGTGAAAGTATCTTCGAGATATTCGTCAATACCGATGCTATTTCCATATGTGATATCTTCTACATCTTCTGCATTAGCGTCTTGCTGTCTGTAGAACAATTCATGATATCCAGAAATTGTTACGATGCCAGAAGTAACTCCAGGATAGAACAGAACTTCCAGATTACCGCTATTGTAACGAGCCCCAAATGTACCAAGGCCAACTTCATCGGGAGTATCGGCAATAGTCAATTGAGGATATTCAGTAATATCTGTATTGGCAGTGAGATAATCACCACCAAAGATCAGCTGCGAAACATTGACACTCTGACCAATAGCAACTCTAACAATTGACTTACCTGCAAGGTAAATTTCTGAAGTGATACCAATAACAGTTGCAGCGTAACCAGCTCCAGCAATATTTGAATCAGTTACATCAGTAGTTTGATACCTAGCAGATCTTTCAGTTCCAGTATCTTGAGTTTCAAGTTTAAATGGTTGTTCGCTAGTGCCAGCACCTGCCTTGTGCATTCCAACGATTCTGACTTTCGTATCAACTACTTCACTACCATTGTTTGTGTAGTCAAGTTTGAATCGTCCGCTTTCAATATACGATCTAAACGTGCCAATAAATGCAGTTGTAATACCACTTTCACTGAATCCAGTATCAAAACCAAATTCAGCCATGGATACGTCATCACCATTGCCACGATCAGCAATCACTTCATGATAGTTACCAAATTGATCGCTAGGTCTAATGATTGATACAGAAGCAGTAAATCCTTCTAAATCGGCAGCAGCAGCGTCAAATAGAGTCGCAGTTGTCCCGACACCAACAGATGTTGTTACGCCTGTTACAGAGGCAATACCAACGCTTAGAGTTCCGATTCCAATACTAGATCCAAAAAGTTGACGGATAATTTTGAATTCATAATCAACTTCTCTTGAAGCTGGAGTTGCAACAATATCAACAACATCTTCAACGGTGTTGATCTCCGCAGTAACAGTTGCAATCTCTTCATCGCCACTTGTTACTTGGCCTTTGTTCAATGCGTACGAACCCTCAAGAGTGTTCAGAACAACAATTTCATCTAATTGATAACTGATTGGATTTGCACTGTCTTTTGTGAGAACCAGGAATCTTTGTGTTGGAATATTGCTAGGATAAGTTACAAGTTTTTGACTTGTGGTGCTGTTAAGTTCTTCGCTAGAGAAACTACCAGAAATATCATCAATTAACAAAACTCTGTTTGTTACGCACTTAATGAATGAGGAAAGTTGCTTGTTCTTTACCTCAATAGCAGGAGATACTCCATCTTGAACATCAGCATCAACAGCAAGGTCAAAAACGCTAATTTGATCTGCTCTCAGATCAGAAATATAATCAAGTCTAATATCTTGTGATGTGAGATTAGATTGAATACCAACAGCAGCTGCAGCACTAGCAGGAGATACGATTTCAGTATCTACAAAGTTCTTCATTCCAGAAGAGTGAAGGAGGCGATTCATAGGACCAGAAGCATCCTCCCACTCAAGAGGAGTCTTAACTGTGTAAGAAAGATTCTGGTAGTAATCGTTATCGGGAAGAACAGACAGGTCATCATTGGTAAATCCAATCTTATCAGACCAACCAAATGATTGCTCTACATCATGTTTTACTCTGAATACACCCTCATAACTTTCGTGCTTGACAATAGTGCAGATGAATCCATCAGATACACCACGAAGTCTGTCACCAACCTTAAGTTCATATGTTCCTTTCAGTTTCAGAACATCACCAACAGACTTAGTAACAATAAGATCCGTGTTGAAGAATTCACCACCAGTGCTGACTTGCATACTCTGATTGAGTGCAAATGTCACACGAGTTAAATCAATATCAAATGTTGGATAATCCTCAAGTTTAACCATTGATGCAAGACTGTTTGTATCAGTTACAGCCACGCCAACAGATTGAGTTGCAATACCAGCAAGACTATATGTTACTGTTACTGGGTTGACTGCGGCATTTACACTTTGAACAGTGAAGAAGAGGAACTTGTGATCTTTTGAGTTGTGACCATCAGTGTTCTCATCATAGTTTCTGATACCATCAACAAAAATCTTATCTCCTTCCTGAATGGGAGAAGTTGTAAATCCAAGAACTGGTGTTTGAATCGTACAAGTAACAATACCAGTTGAGACATTATCAACACTAGTGATAACAATGCCGTTAGTATTATTAAGTGTGTATAATGTGTGTCCTATGCCAGCAAGACCGGCTGGTTGCCTGATTACCTCGATATCATTGATAGAGTTTTCATTCATGATAGCGATGTATTCGCCATCGCCAACCACTTCTCCAGTCAAACTATTGACAAGAGCCAAAGTAGGAGCACCAGAGAATCCCTTACCACCTTTGGTGACTGTGATGTCACCAGGTTCAATAGTGAAGTTGCTATCAATCTGAGACCAAGAAGGAATTAGAGCCGCAGGTGTTAGTGTCTTATCGCTGGGATAATCAAATCCTTGGTTAGCAATTCTAGTGGATCTGATTCTACCAATCGTATCTGATTCTGTTTCAAGAATAGCGTTGATTCCAGTAGAAGTTGTTCCCACGCCAACAAAGTCAGGTCTGGTTTCAAATCCAAAACCAGGGGAAATTATTCTAGTCTTAGAAATACCACCTTTTGCTGTGCCAGAATTTGTAGTATATCTGAGAACAGCACAATCACTTTGAAGATATCTAGTTTCTTCTGGTTCGTCAGTTAGAGAAACAGTAAATGTGGTAGATCCTACACCAACTACAGTGAACGAGCCGTTGTACTTACTGTCAGAATAGTTAATTTCGTTGAAAGAAAGAACTTGTGTATCTGATGTACTAAGATAACCACTCTTTTCGAGGTTGTAGTACAACTTGCTGGGCCAGGAAGAACTGAAACCAACAGTAGTAAGACCAGTTGTTCCTGGTACCCCAGTTGTTTGAACATCAAAGAGAGTGCTACTTCCCAATGATACTACGGGGTTGTTGAATTCTTTATCGTAGAAGAACTTAAGTTCGTAACCAGTTAGAGAACTGTCACTGGTATCAAATACAATGCTTCTGTTTCTTGTAATTGGAATCTGAGGATTGATCAAACCAATCGTATGAGTCGCTCCAATTCCAGTAATATCAATCAACCTGGGAGGATTGTTGTTTAGATCAATAGAACTTTGTGCAAGACTAAAATTGTCATCATCAACTTTGAAGACAAAATATGCTCCATCAGTAAGACCAGGTGCAGGTTCTACACCTTCATAAACAACTTTATCGCCTGTTCTAAAACCATGATTTGTAATGTTGATTCTATTGGTAGCAGTGTTAATTCCTGTTGAATTAAATCCAACGCTATTGACAACTACACTATCAACAAGACTGTTGTATGAAATGTTAATATCTGTCGCAACACCAATACCGAAGTTTCCTTGTGGTTTTACAACAAACGTTACTCTGTCACCATTATCGAGACCATGAGTTGCAGCTGTTGCTACAGTAGTTTCAACTTTGCGTACACTGCCAGTGACATTTGCAAACTCAGAGACAAAATTGTATTGATCAGTGTTAGCTTGATTTTCGAGGAAGTAAAGTTGATCACCATTGCGATCAGTCTTAAGACCGATCAAATTCTTGCCCATGTTGACTACGAATACTGTCGTAGCACCACCTACAGTCGCTGGGAGGAACTGTGTATCGCCATATCCAGATCTAACCACCATTGGGGGATCAACAGTGTCTGGAGCGGTCAGTAGAACGCTTTGATTATTGGTAAATGGGTGATTTGGAATGAAGATTGCTTGTGCAGGAACATCCCTCTCTGTTGTAATGCCACCCTGAGTATATGTCAGAGTAGAACTGATACCAGCTGTTGCAGCAAAACTTACTTGTTCAGATGGATTGAAGAAGATTGTATCTTGCTTAGAAGACTCAAAATCATCTGTAGTCAGAGTAATTGTAAACTGGTTTGGTAAGAATGTTACCGCAACACCAGTGGTGCTAATTCCACTACCATCTCTTTCTACTCTCAAAAGATTTTGTGTGGCAATCTTATTGAGAACTTTGAATGTTTCGTTACCAATAGAGATACTAGATCCCGCACTGACAAAAGTAGGAATAGGTGATACTTCAATATCAATCACATCACCAGGACTTCCTGCATTGATTTGATCGATAAGAGCACCTGTAGCACTAACAACGCCTACCTTTTGCTTACCATCCAAACCATCGACGAATGTGCTGAGACCAGAAATGATTACAGTATCACCATTTCTAAAATCATGATAAGTACCAATCGTACCTACAACAGTTTGATTGTTTATCTTTTCAAATACAAACCCACTATAATCTCTATATTTTGTGTTTACCTCAACAATTTCCTTACCTAGAATTTCAGAGACAACAACATTTAAACCCTCTCCACCACGAGAGAGATCAAAGTTAAGTTCTTCATTAACAATATATCCATCACCAGCAGAAACTACATTAACCCCATCAATCTTACCTTCACCGAGATTGTCAACAATGGCGGTTTGAGTTCCTAACTCATAAGGTTCGATAATGTAATCATTATCTGCTAGTGGCTCACCAAGGAGGTATGGGTAGGTATTTCTGTTGTATTCTCCAGTGCTAAAATCGAAGTTTGACTGAGTAATACGATTTCTTCCATACAGGTTCTCAATTACAGGTACAGTTCTATACGTGTCACCAATAAAGTATGGATACTGAGGTGTTAAATCTCCTGTTCCACTATCAATAGATGCGGTTGCAAAATATGCATAGACTCCATTTGGATAGTCAGGAGTTCTGCAATATCTACCATTATGCTCGTCTAGTTGACCAGATCCATCATAAACATAATCTTCGATGAAGAATCCATTTTCAAATCCACTTGGACGATTGGTTACTCCGCCAACATTAAGAGAATATCCAGAATCGAATCTGATAACTCCAGATGTAATATCTTCTGGATCACTAAAACCATATGATCCATAAATTGGATTTCCATCATAAGCCCATCCAATCAGAGGGGAGTGTGTATCAGTCGCAGTGTCTGCAAACGAATCTCTGAGAGTATCATTGTATCCAAGAACAGAGTATTGAAGTCCGTTATTGATTTCATTGCCAAATAGGAATTCTCCACCTTCGGATTCAAATCTCTTAGTCTTATTAACGGTCAGTTTTCTGATCGAGGCGGTAGCAACTAATCCCTCGCCAGTATTTGAAACAATGATAGAGTCTTTTACGGGATCATATCCAATACCCGAGTTTTGAATGATAACTTCAATGACACGGCCATTATCTATGATCGCTCTTAACTTGGCACCAGTTCCAGTAGAACTAGAAACTGTCAGATCGGGTGGTGTGGTGTAGTTTGCACCACCTGATTGAATGGAAACATTCGTGATTCTCCCATTCCTAATAATAGGAGTAAGTTGTGCTCCACTTCCTTTAGTTACCGTAATAAGTGGTCTCTTGTGGAAGTCTAGAATTGTTGAACCATAATCAGTTCCATCTTCATAAACCAACAATTCTTCAATAGATCCACGGACTGAAGGAGTTACTGTTACAACACCAACAGTGTTTGCAAAAGCAACGTTTACAGAAACTGTTAAATCGGGATATTTAAATTCTTGATATCCTGTACCAGAAGAACTGAAGGGAACTGTGATACCTCTATCAAAGTTAGTTTTGATTGTTCCAGCAACTCCAGCATTCGAGAGTTGGAAAGTATCGTCAGTTGCATTTATGATGTAATACTGATTAGCGTCTGTCAATCCACCAATGAAAGATCCACCCGTAGCTGCATATGCAACGAGTTCTCCATTTTTAAATCCGTGTCCTTCACGAGTAACCGTGGATTTTGAAGTCGAAATTCCAGTAGGAAGAACTCTCAGTTTTCTGGAACTGAATCCCTCTCCACCATTAATGATTTGGACACCTGTCAGTGTTTTCTTTAAATCAAATGTTCTAAACTTATGGAAACCACTCAATCCAGCCGTAGTGAATCCAATAGTATTAATGCCACTGTTGAGATCGTTGGCACTTTGGTAGATATATACGGATCTGTTATTAATTTTTTGAATGAAGTATGATCCACCATTATTCAGTGTCAGACCAGTAACCTCATTGGTGCCACCAAAAGTACCTATACCAAGAGCAGCATTACCATTACGATCATAGACAACCTGTTGTCCAGTGACAAAGTTATGTTCATCAAGGAAAGTAATAGCGTCACTTGATGTACTAATGCCACCACCAAACAACGAATCAGAAGCATTAAATAATACTTCTCTATATCTGTTCTCAACAACTGGTTCTAACTGAGAGTTTTTACCATTAAGACCAGAAACACTGATAGAAAATACATCAGTAATATCAAATCCTTGAGGATCAACTGTTACATCCGTAATTCCTCCAACTACAACAGTGTCAACAAGGGCCGTTGTACCAGTCGATACGGAGGGATTTCCAAGAGAAACAATGGGAGGATTAACTACATCATAGTTTGAACCACCATTGAGTACATTGACATTACTAACAGGTCCATAGTAAATAAATTCTTCAGATCTTGGATTAACAATCTCTACACCATTGATCAACATTCCAGTTGGACCAGGTGCAGTTACAGACTTGTCTCCAGACTGCAAATCTTGATATAGTGGGAATTTCTTCAGCAATCCTTGAGGTTCAACCTGTTTACCAGATTGAGATGCTAAGGTGAAAACATGGGAACCAAGTCCTGCTTCCAAACTCTTAAATTTGACAGGAGATTGTGCATCAATAAAAGATCTTGCAACATATAGTTTGACTTTCTTCTTATCACTCTGAACTTCTACGAAATAACGTCCAGCCTCGATACCGGTCTCTCCATCAATCATTCCGATGGTTGTAGATGCAGTTCCAACCTGATAAATGACTTCATCACCAGTAACGAAAGGAACTTCCTCATTAAATGCTAAAACAGTGTAGAAATTATCATCGTCTGCTTCTTGGACTCCTCCACTACTTGCAGAAGCATCACTTAACGTAGTTTTTGTAATATCAGTGGAAATAGTGTATTCTGGTAAAGAATTACTCGCAACATATCCAAAATCGTTTTGTACTCCTAGATATGTGTTTTGAACATTGGCAAAAACGATATTCTCACCATCTTTGATGATGTTATTGCTAGAAGTTGCTTTTCTTACGACTCTGCGGAGATCATACTTTGTTCCAGGAACTAAAGTGGGGATAATAGTACCAGAAAGACTACAAGTACTCTGAGAAACCTCAGAATTGTCAATAGTTACCTCTGCAGTTCCTATAGAGTCATTAGTTCCTCTAGGAACGATTTGTACAGTGTCACCTGTTTTGAGTTGCGTTCTATCTACCTTTAAAGCAAGCTCAAATGTTGCTCCATTAAAGCTTGATACTTGGATTCTGTTAGTTGGGTTATATTCCCAAGAATTGAAGAACGTTTGAATGTAAGTTTTTACTTCAGGGTTGAGAACTTTGCTACCAATGTGCTTTACATTGATTTCTTCATTAATCTCAGCTTTATCTAACTCTGTAGGAATGATGAATTCCGACAAAACACCCGTCAATCGGAATGTAACAGGTTTTTGGAGATCCCCGTTTTCATATCCATAAACAATCAGGTTTTCGCGGATAGATTCCGCTTCATCGATGCTCTCAGTGATGCCTGTAACGCCCAGGAACTGGTTTACAGTCTTATCGGTATAAGATATAGTATTATTGCCGATAATCGCCTCTCCAGCGGCAGGAAAACCTAGAGTAGAGTCTACTGTAAGTACAGTATCCGTGGTTGTGTAAGAACCAACGACCTTTGTAAAACCAGGTTGACGATATGATCCAATAAATCCTGTTGGGGGATCATCATAACCATAAAATAGAGAAATTTTATAATATCTCTTATTTTGAATCGTAAATGATTCAATTTCTGAAATAGGAGCACTCGCAGCTCCAACTCCAGTTGCAGTATTTGCGTCTTGAATTAAAGTTTGACCAACAATTCCGTCAGGATCGCCAGAAATGAGATCTGCGACCAAAACCAGTCTATTTTGGTAATTTGCACTAGATGGTTTTGGAAGGAATTGCTCAAGATCAACAACTTTTGCATTTACGTCATATAATGCTCTAAAGAGGATGCGGAAAGAGTCGGTTGTACCCTTTGCCTCATAAAATCCTCTCAGGGACTTGATAAAGTTGTTGACATCAAGTTGACTAGTGAAATCTTCGTCCTCCAAACCAGGAGCAAACGAAACTTTCAGCTTTCTAAAAAATTCTTTGAGGAACAGGGAGCTCAAATTCTGAGCAACCACTCCAGATTCATGGGAAATGGCAGAACTGGTCTTGAACACCAGAGAATCTGCGTCAGTTTCTGATCTATAAGAGGTAATACCACTAAAACCACGAATACATCCAGTAAACGTATTGGTTGTCAGTCCAGTATAAGAGATAATCTCCGTACCAATACCAACCAGTCCATATTCACTAGGAAATCCTTTGGTATTCTCAACATGAATGGTGGTGGCATCTTCCGAAATAGCAGAAGTTACCTGAACACGTCCATTGAGGACTTCAGGTGTCAGATTATCAAGCTTAATGTATTGATCGATGTTTTCAAGGACATCGACAGGACCACTTTGGTATTGTTGTGATTGGTAGTACTGTTTTAGGAAGTCAACAAACAGTGGAGACTCAGTAACAACGTACGAAGGGAGTTGTCCTTCGACAAGTTGACTAATTTTGACTCTTTTATCAATGCTGGTCTCAATCATCTTACCTCGTTAACTGGCCGTCAACATAATTTGGTGTTACCTGGAATCCAACCCCAGAAATCTGATCTCCAGAAGAGATTGTATCCTTCACCATATTTATTGAAGAATTGCCAACGTCAAAACTGAGGTAAATGTCCTTCAGACCAATGATGTCATTGGATGATGGCACAGCTTGAACTTCAATGACGCCATCATCTTTTGCAGTTTCCGTGATGGTTACCGAGTTGATAATAATATCTCCTTTAGTATAATCAACTGTACCTGCGTCTTTCTTAATTACCAAAACTTCATCATTTACTTGACGAACAATTGAAATAACACCTGACTTCATGTCAGCGTTGGGAATATCGGTAAAGAAAACAGTTTCAGACTCACCAAGAATCTTGAATCCTGTGCTCTTAATGTTTCTACCAGATGTAGATCCAACTCGGAATGCGTTTCCATAGCACAATTCATATTGAGCTGTGCGATTAAGTTGTGCTCTCATATCTCGTCGAATCACAACTCTAGTAATGTTGGACGTGATAGCATCTGAAACACCATCAATGACTCCGAGCAGTTTACTATACTTGAATCTACCTCCAAATTGATTGAGATCCAATGATCCTGCATATTCAGTGATTGCATCACTGACATTTTTTTCTAAAGTCTCTGCAGACGTAACTTTACTTGAGTTATAGTATACAAAAGTGGAAACTTCCACAAAGAGAACCTTGAGGTCAACAATTCTCTGGTTGATACCAGCCAAAGAATACTGTTTCAGTTTTGATAAGATTAATTGTTTATTGAATTCCGATACAAACGACCCATTTTTGGGTTTGATGCTAATAATTACGTTTCCAAATTCTGGAGGATCTAATTCTTCTCCACCAACAACAGAAACTGACTCAGTATCAGGGTAAATTGTAGAAATAATCGCTTCGTAGTCCCTCGCTGTAACCGCTCTGTATTGACTTGAGTACAGTCTAGGAGCGTAATACTTAACAGACTCCAGAGACTCTACTTCAGCGCCGCCCTGGGCGTTTCTAGAGGCAGTTACGGTGACTGTAGAAGTGGGAATGACTGGATTATCTAAAGCAGAGCGAAGATTTCCAGACAGATCAAATTCTGAAGGTCCATTTCCATCAGGGCCATCTGTTACAATGTAAGAACAGGTGACAACTGTGTCATTTTCTAACTTTTTACCAAAAATTCCGTCACCAAACAGAACTTCATACTTTTCATCCTGAACTTCTTGCAGAAGATAGATTTCAGAGTTTGAATCAATGTTCAGAATGTTACTAACCGCAGTATATTCTCTTCCAATACCAGATTCAGAGGGTCCTTTGATCCTCACTTTAAGTGTTGCCGTGTCAATGTGAGGATTATTAAGAATAAAACGCTGATCAAGTGATCCATCAACAACAAATTGCTTTGTTAAGTACGTTCCTTGGAAAATTTCTACATCTGTGAACGTTGCAGTCCTTGGTCCATTGGTATCACCTGCAGAATTAACCAGTGGAGCTGTCGTAGTAACATCAGCAGGGATCGAAAACATGTAAGATGTGTTGTCATACGCTCCAACACACAACAAACCTGCTTTCAGAGTCAAAGTTCCGCTCTCTCCAGTGAAAGGAACGGTAAAACTGACCGTAGTTTTAGCTGCTCTACGGGATCTTGGCAAATATCCGATGTTTCTTGCCAAGGAAACGACGTTTTCACGCAAAGTTGCCGAATCCAAGAAGGATTCATTGGCCACCATGTTCGCATTGAACGCGGAAATGTAGGTATTATAGGCAAGTGTATCAATTAAGACCGAAAAATTCGATCCTTCAAAGTCAAAATCCGTGAAATTTGAGTTCGCACGGAGATAATCCTTGATGGACGTTTTAATTTGGTCAAAATCTAGGTTGGCGAACTTAGTTAGTGGCATTTTTTATCGAGTCGCTTCTAAAATGAAGGTAAATTCTTGCGCTGTTACTGCTTGACCGATGATATCAAACTGAATAGTCACTTCAAATTCATTTTGATCGGGTCTAGGCTCGACAAATACCTTAACATTATCGACTCTAGGCTCAAATCCGTAGACTGTTTCGTATATTTGGGTCTCAATAGTGGTTGCTGTACCAAAATCAACAAAATCAAACAGTAACCCTCTTACATCTGAACCCAAATCAGGGTTAAAAAACCTCTCAGTTGGGATTGTTTCAACTAAATTTCTCACAGCACGACGAATCGCGTTCTCATTTTTGAGAACTTGGAGGTCTTTTGTGACAGGATGGGGCTTCATAGACAAACTAATGTCCTTGAACGCCTTACTTACCCTCTTCGTCGCCATAAAAAAGACAAGAATCTGACCTATTTATAGGGGTTTGCCGTAACTTGGCTCAGTTCCGTACTCCCAATCATCATAATCCTCATCATTTCGGATCTCTTCGTGCAGTTTTGTCTGCCTTTTCATGTCATTGATGTGGTCACCGACAACTTCTCGCAACATTTTTTCGTGTTGACGAGCTCCTAAGTTGTCCAGAAAGTCATTTTCGGGTAAATTCAACATAGCAGTTACTCTGCGAAGTTCTTTTAGAACTTTTAGAGGGGTTGCTATCCCTAATTTTTATTTAGTTTCTCTTCTTTAGCCTTCTTGAAGTAGAGTTTATAGTATCTTCCCTTAATTTCTTCAAGAGTTTCCATGTCTTCTTTGAATCCCATGTACTTGAGAAGTTGATAAGATCCCTCAAGTTCGCTAATGAGTCTTAAAAGAGTGACGGAACGAACCTCAAAACCTCCAAATCGGTAGTTTCTTACGTCCTGTGCTTCTTCTCTTTCAATCATTTTCTCGTTCTTTAGCAGTTTTCCAGAAATATTCGTCTTCACGACCCATTCCAAGTCGTTCAAATCCGTTCTCAACTTGATAATACTGAGTCGAAACCTTAAAATCGGGCATTTTTGGTTCGACAGGAGTCAAACTATTGTCGTAAATCCTCATTCTATTATTAGGATAGAGTGCATACTGCCCATTTTCCAGTTCAATGAGGTTATGTGATTTGTGTTCAGCTGGATTTTCGCTAGTCGCATAGTCAATTGCATCAGGATCTTGATGATAATTGTCTAATGTACAGATATAAGTTCCTTTTTGGATACCGAAGTCTCTAGTATACAACTCAAAGTCCATAGATCCAATGAATTGTTTTTGAACTGTAACAACCCCATAGTCCATACAATTCCAGAACTGAAGGTTAGGAAGGTCCATATCGGGACTAGGAGTCTCAGGAGCACTCACAAACGCGCTGATAGGCAACTTATCATACATTGCCGCATACTCTGGTAGATATGTTTCAAAATAAAAAGTGCGCCCAGGTATCGACTTACACGACACCCAGACGCCTTTTACAAATTCACCATGACCAGACTGATGATCAGTCAGATATTCTTTACGAACCCATACTTCAACAGAAGGAAGATTAGCAATTAGACAAGCCATGATGAATTTACATTACTACATGTATGTATTACTTTCCACCTAGACCCATACCAGTCTCTTCTAATTTTACTCTGTATACAGTTGTCTTTGCTTGCTTCTTTGCGAAGTTAAGATCAATACGCTTCTTCAACCAATAGAGGAAGGTAAGCATTACAAGGAATTGAATACCTTCACCCCAACTCATGTTCCAGGCCTCATTAAGATCTAACGAAGCCTGTGCAAAATAGTGCATCATTACTTACCTTGTCCTCTATAAGGTTTACGTGCCTTGTTACGACTGGTCGCAGAATAACGAGTATTCTTTGAGTTGCCTTGTTTAGTAGACTTGGGTTTGCCGGGTTGAAATTGAATCCCGCTGACGCCAACTTTAGAACGAACTGCCATCAATCCTCATAAGTAAATGTTTCGTGTCGGAAAGAAGAGGGAGCATACTTTGCCTCTTGAGTCATGTAATACTCTTGAGCGAAGAACTCCATCTTGTCCATAAATTGCTCCTTGGTCAGACCCTCACCTACGAGGGTTTCCGCGCCCGAGCCCGGGTCGCGCTGCCAGACATTATAGTATTCCTCTTTAGGACGTTTACGAGTGTTTGCCATAATTTTAAATAACGCGGGGTTTTTCGTGTCCGACGCGAATACGGGGATCACACCAGATCTCAAAGCCTGCTTCTTTTGCATCGAGGCAGAACGAGACATCCTCTCCACACATATCCTGAACAGCACCTGATTCAAACTGCTGCATCTTCGGAGCAAACCAAGGATACTTCATCTCAGGGTGTTCAAAGACACCGTTCTTAATGATCAACCATCCGAAACCTGCATAATCGACAGTGAAGGGTTTGTGCTTGTGCTTCATGCTCTCAAGGGTTTCGTGATTCATGACACCGCCGTTCTTAGCGAAGTCTTCTTCATCCAACCAGTGAGCCACTGAGGTAGTCTGACCATCTTCTGTGCAATACCAGCCAGAAGAGATCGGTTGATCCAGCAGAATCAGTTGCCAGAACTTCTCAGTATTGAACACAATGTCGCTATCAATCCAGAGTTGATAGTCATACTTCAGTTTGCCATCCCAGGGAATCTGATCAGGGCCACGCAGCACGTTTGCGCCTAAGCACTTACAACGTGCAAAGTTCACCATGGAACTGTAATCCTGACTGATCTGGATGCTTGCTCCTGCATGAACTAAGTCAAAACAAAGTTGAACAAAGTTCTTCAGAAAGACATACGAAACACCACGACCAGGTAGGCAGAAGACAATACTCTTGCCTTTGACCATCTCTTTTGCTTTTTCGTAATCCCATTCACTGGACTTCTTCGGAATGGGATTCTTCGCTTTTACTGTAAATCCTTTCGCCATGAGTAATAGTGTACTTCAAATGTATTATAACTGATATTATCTATAAAGTCAATA
>MDTE01168793.1_pt1 | contig 34319 bp, 33 predicted proteins | sample 811231 | NCBI WGS metagenome assembly MDTE01 (sample SAMN05326651, study PRJNA326480) | marine metagenome | isolation source: seawater | place: Indian Ocean: Red Sea | collected 2010
CCCTACAGAAGACGGGCGCCCGCCTTGCTCAGCTGACAAAGCATTAGCCCTAAACTTGGCTATATAATGTCCAGCCGCCGCCCCAACTAAAGCTCCAAGGGGGCCACCAACAGCAAAGCCCGCGCCCGCGCCCAGAACCTTGCCCCAGACACTCATTTTTCTTTGCCTCCACAACTAAAAACTAACGGATTTGTGTTCTTTTTTTCCTTGCCTGGAAACCATCCCAGGCACTTGGGTTCACTAATCTAGGGGGTCGTTCACCTGCAGCAATTTGCAACCATTGCTCCGCGGCGTAGACGCCCTGCCTCTGCCTTGCTTCTTCGGTAATACCAGCTGTATGCATGGTCAAGATCACATTGTCAAAATTGTTGAGTTTGTGGTTAAGTGGGGGCGGCTCCGCTGCCCATACATCTACACCTGCACCGCTTAACCCTCTATTTTCTAACGCTTCTACTAAAGCACCCTCATCAACAATTCCCCCGCGTGCCGTTGTTATTAAATAAGCCGTTGTCTTCATTTGGCGGATCGCGGCATTGTTTATCATTCCAGCGGTCTCCGTCGTCAAAGGGCAATTGATCGAAACAAAGTCCGAACTTTCCAATAACTTTTCAAGCACAACAGGAGAGGCGCCCCTATCTTCTACTTCTTTTTCTGAAAGATATGGATCGTACGCAGACACCTGCATCTGGAAAAGACCTCCACATAATTTAGCCACTCGCGACCCAACATTGCCCAATCCAATTATTCCTACAGTCTTTCCAAACAACTCTGTCCCCATATAGTCGTTGCGATGCCACCCCCTCTCCCTTCTCAAAGACCTATCCATCTCAACCATTCTTTTGGCTAGGGCCAACATCATGCCGAGAACGTGTTCCGCAACGGCTTCCTTATTAGCCCCTGCCTGATTTACCACAATTACTCCTCGATCCGTGCAAGCTTGGACGTCCACTGTATCAAAACCAGCCCCACTGACTGATACCGCCATGATCCTCGGACATTTCTCTAGAAATGCACTGGACACATGGTATTCCTCAGGGAGTTCGTGCCGAGCGGAGCTTACCTGGTAACCATCCGATGACCCCAAGCAACCCCAGATTTTCTCTCTATTAGTACCAAATTCGAGATTTTGAAGTTCGATATTGGGCGCTAAACCTAGTGTCCTCATACCATCTTTATGAGCCCACTCCCCAAAATAAGTAATTCTCCAACTCTCCATTTCTACTTCTCTCCAATACACCTTGGGCGACCCATTGCAAAAAAGCCTTGGGAGAACTCTATCTCACCCTTCTAAACTATGGTCAAAGACCAACATTCCAGCTAGGAACTTCACAGTAGCAAATTTTGTTTATTAAGAGTAATCCTAACAACCGTCCACACACAGCAAACATGCTTGAGATGATTAGCACATGTCCGTACTTAGAATAGCTAAAATGGGAAATCCCATACTTCTTAAGAAGGCCAAACCAATCGAAGATCCTACTGCCCCTGAAATAAAAGCGCTGGCGCAAGATATGCAAGACACCCTTATCGATATAGGAGGAAGCGGTCTGGCAGCGCCCCAAGTAATGCAGGGTTTACGGATGGTAGTATACAGAATGATATCGCCGCGGATACCGGCAGCCTCAGACCTTAAACCTATACCATGGACTGTCATGATCAATCCCGAAATCAAACCAATTAAAAAGCGAAAGATAGAAGTATGGGAAAGGTGCCTCTCCATACCCGGGCTTCATGGCAAAGTTCCGAGATGGCCTGAAATAACTATTAACTACCAAACTCTGTCAGGGGAACGAGTGTCACAGGAAGCCAAGTCGAGTTGGGCGGCACTACTCCAACATGAATGCGACCACCTGGACGGCTTTTTATACCCCATGCGTATGGAAGACCTTTCACTTCTGGCATTTAACGAGGAACCCGGACCACTTGCTCAAGAGAGTGCAAAGGAGGGAACTAGCCGGATTGATCCCCTCTTTCTTGATCTTGTAAAATCTTGGCCGGCGAAACAAAAATGGTATCCGGACGAAACAATTTAATGTACGAGCTATCCGTCTAATGCATCCATTAGAGCCCTAGCCACCGCAAGGTCAACCTCAAGGGCGTTGGCATCCTCTCCAGGATTGAGGTTTTGGATAGACTGCTCATTTCGGCGAATACGCTCTTCAACGGCAGATTTCTCTACCTCTTTCAAATTAATAGCCTCCTCAGCCAAAACCGTACACCTCCCCGCTACGACTTCTGCAAATCCGCCGGCCACAAAAATACGATCAGAAATACTGTCCGATCCATAAACATCTATCACTCCTGATCTAACCGTAGATACAAGCGGGGCGTGCCCAGCAAGCACTCCGAAATCACCCTCGTCACCAGGCACGACTACCATCTCCACATCCGTAGAGAAAAGAAGTCGCTCCGGGGACACTAATTCAAAGGTAAGTTGTTCAGCCATACGCGTTATGCTGCCTCAGCCGCCATTTTTTTGGCCTTTTCGCGAGCCTCGGCGATAGTGCCAACCATATAAAAACTAGCTTCAGGCATATCATCACATTCACCATCCACAATGCGCTTAAATCCATCAATCGTGTCCTCAAGAGTGACCAATACCCCTGGACTCCCCGTAAACACCTCCGCCACATGGAAAGGTTGAGATAGGAAACGCTGTATTTTCCGCGCACGGGCCACCGTGAGCTTATCTTCCTCAGACAATTCATCCATCCCCAAAATAGCAATTATGTCCTGTAACGATTTATACGTTTGCAATATTTCCTGCACCCTACGTGCAACATTGTAGTGTTCTTCCCCGACAATACGAGGGTCCATTATCCGAGATGTACTATCCAACGGGTCAACAGCTGGGTAGATCCCCAACTCAGCTATTTGTCGACTCAACACCGTCGTGGCATCTAAATGACTAAACGAAGTTGCAGGAGCAGGATCCGTCAAATCATCAGCGGGAACATAAATAGCCTGAACCGAGGTAATAGAACCTTTCTTGGTTGTGGTGATACGTTCTTGTAAGTTACCCATGTCAGTGGCCAGAGTTGGCTGATAGCCAACCGCACTCGGGATCCTACCCAACAACACTGATACTTCCGAACCTGCTTGAGTAAATCTAAAAATATTATCAATAAAGAGGAGCACGTCCTGGCCCTCCTCTTCCCTAAAGTGCTCCGCAACAGTAAGGCCTGTAAGTGCAACCCTGGATCGAGCCCCTGGCGGCTCATTCATTTGCCCATAAACAAGCGCAGCCTTAGATTCTTCGTTACCCTCCGTCTTAATAACGCCAGACTCGATCATCTCATGGTATAAATCATTGCCTTCTCGGGTTCTCTCGCCAACCCCTGCAAATACAGAATATCCGCCGTGAGCCTTTGCCACATTATTAATCAACTCCATGATGAGCACGGTTTTCCCGACACCGGCCCCACCGAATAAACCAATTTTCCCTCCCTTTGCATAAGGAGTTAGCAAATCCACAACCTTGATCCCAGTAACGAGAATTTCAGACTCCGTGGATTGCTCAATAAATTCAGGAGCCGGAGCATGGATTGGGCGCCGTAACTCAGTTCCTATAGGCCCGCGATTATCGATGGGTTCCCCTATCACGTTGATAATACGGCCTAGGGTTTCCCGCCCAACTGGCACCGAGATCGGCTGCCCAGTGTCGCTAACCTCCTTACCTCGAACCAGTCCTTCAGTAGCGTCCATAGCAATGGTTCTAACAATCGACTCCCCTAGGTGTTGGGCGACCTCAAGAACCAGCCGTTCTCCATCATTATCACACTCGAGAGCGTTCAAGATTGGTGGAAGATGATCCTTAAATTGGACGTCCACAACCGCACCCAATACCTGGGTAATCTGTCCAACAGTTTTGTCCATTTGTGCTACTCCATGTTCCGCAGTTAAAGCGCCTCGGCTCCAGAGACGATTTCGATTAGCTCAGTGGTTATCATAGCTTGGCGTGTCCGATTATACGTTAGTGACAATTTATCAATCATTTCCCCAGCGTTACGGGTGGCGTTATCCATCGCCATCATACGAGCACCATGCTCACTAGCCGCGTTCTCCAACAGTGCCCGAAAAACTTGGACCTCTATATTACGCGGCAGTAATTTTTCCAGAATTGCCTCCTCGTCGGGCTCAAATTCATAAATCGCCCCATCAAGAGATGGCTCTTCAGAATTCTCAACAGAAAACGGAACTAATTGCTGGAAGGTGACCGTCTGTGTCATAGCACTTTGGAAACGATTGTACACAACCTCACACACGTCAAATTTTCCTGAATCGAACCACTCCATTAAGGTCTGCCCTATATCACTAGAATCCGAGTAAGTTGGACTACGCGAACCAGATCCATCGCGCTCCGACAGAAACCTTTCGCCCAAATCTCGACGTAATTGTTCGGCGCCTTTTCTCCCAACGGGAAATAAAAATACCTTAGCTCCCAACCCCTCAAGTTCATCAATTCGAGCTCGCACCGCCCGAATAATCGAACCATTAAAGCCACCACATAATCCTCGATCAGAGGTTGCGACAACTATCAAGTGTTGTTTAGTCGAACCAGTACCACCGAGTAATTTTGGAGCCGTCTCGTTACCAACAAAAGTTTGAGCCACTGAAGCAACCATACGCTCCATACGCTCGGCATAAGGCCTTGCGGACTCCGCCTCCTCTTGTGCGCGGCGCAACTTAGAAGCAGCGACCATTTTCATAGCGCTGGTTATCTTTTGGGTCGCCTTGACGCTATTAATCCTAACCCGTAAGTGCTTTAGGCTTGGCATTTCGAACTACGTTAGCTATTTACTGAAACTCTCAGAAGCAGCTTCAATAGCTACTTTGAGCTTTTCTTCTGTGTCCTCGGATATCTCCCCCTCCTTGCGGATGGCATCCAACAGCTCTCTGCCGTTTGCCCTAATATCCTTAAGGAGATGCTCCTCAAACTGTCCTATCTGTCCAGCATCCAAGGCGTCCAGATATCCCCTGACCCCTGCAAAAATGACCACTATCTGCTCCTCCACTGATAAAGGAGAATATTGCCCCTGTTTAAGCAACTGCGTTAATCGCTCACCACGAGCAAGCAGCTGCTGCGTAGATGCGTCCAGGTCTGAGGCAAATTGGGAAAAAGCCGCCATCTCGCGGTATTGTGCTAGTTCAAGCTTTATCGACCCTGCCACTTGCTTCATCGCTTTCACTTGGGCTGCTGAGCCAACACGGCTCACCGATAGACCAACATTTATGGCAGGCCGAATGCCCTGGTAAAACAGCTCCGTTTCCAAAAAAATCTGGCCATCCGTTATTGATATCACATTAGTGGGAATATAGGCAGATACATCTCCTGCCTGTGTCTCAATGATAGGAAGGGCGGTTAGCGAACCTCCCCCCTCAGCGTCACTCATCTTTGCCGCGCGCTCCAGCAAACGAGAGTGCAGATAAAACACATCACCCGGATAGGCCTCTCGACCCGGCGGCCTTCTCAATAGCAGAGACATTTGCCGATAGGCCACAGCTTGTTTTGACAAATCATCATATACAATCAGTGCGTGCATTCCATTATCACGGAAATACTCCCCCATGGCACACCCACCATATGGTGCGAGAAACTGAAGAGGCGCAGGTTCAGAGGCCGACGCAGAAACAACCACCGTGTACTCCAGGGCACCATTTTCCTCTAATGTCTTCACAATCTGAGCAACCGTCGACCTTTTTTGGCCTACTGCTACGTATATACAATAAAGCTTTTTACCTTCATCATCCGACTGATTAACAGCTTTTTGGTTAATTATGGTATCGATAGCCAGAGCAGTTTTTCCAGTTTGTCGATCGCCAATGATTAGCTCTCGCTGGCCACGGCCAACAGGAACCAAACTATCTATCGCCTTAAGACCAGTCTGCATGGGTTCGCTAACCGACTGTCGGGGTATAATCCCGGGCGCCTTAACTTCTATCCTGCGCCGCTCAACATCCGTTATAGGGCCCTTACCATCAATTGGTTCCCCCAGTGCATTGACAACCCTGCCAAGCATATTTTTGCCTACTGGCACGTCGACAATAGCCCCGGTCCGCTTAACCGTATCGCCCTCCTTGATATTTCGGTCATCTCCGAAAATCACGACGCCAACGTTATCAGCTTCTAAGTTCAAGGCCATACCTCGAATAGCGCCAGGAAACTCAACCATTTCCCCCATCTGAACGTTGTCTAACCCATAAACCCGGGCGATACCATCTCCTACTGACAGCACCTGACCAACCTCTGCCACCTCAGCGCCCGTCTCGAAGGATTCAATTTCTTGCTTTAAGATCTCTGAAATCTCAGCGGCACGGATGTCCATTATCCGACCCCTTTCATTGTAAGCTGCATATGTTGAAGTTTATTTCGAAGTGAACCATCTACCATCAGAGAACCAACCTTTACGATTAGCCCTCCCAATAAGCTTGCGTCTATCTGGAACTTAATGGCAATCTCTTTGCCAATTGCCCCTTTCAAAATCTGTGCTAGTGCTGTTTGCTGCTCTGAGGTCAGTTCCACCGGGCTAATCACCTCAGCAGGCATCTCACCCCTCTCCCGTGACCGCAGGGTAACATATTTCTCTATAATCAAACGGAGTGCCACCAAACGGCGATTTGACGCCAAAAGACCAACAAAATTCTTGGTGAGAGGGTCCAACTCTAACTTCTCAGCCAGCACATTCATAACCCTGGCTTGATCGGCCCTACCCAAAATCGGACTACTCACCAGACGTCGCAAATCAGAGCTCTCATCATAAGTCGCACTCAGTTTTAAGAGGTCGGCTGCCGTCTCATCCAACAACCCCTTAGCCTTAGCCAAATCAAATAAAGCACCGGCATACCTCGTAGCGAGGCCTGACATGCCAACAGACGTACTAGCCACTCACAATCCCCAGATGTTCAATAAATCGACCAACTATCTGTAAAAACAATGTATTTCAGCATGCTTGGCCCTGTTCGCCAGGCTCGCGTCCAATCGTCGCGTTAGGTAACACAGTAGGGAAGTTCTTGCAATATCACTCGTCATATTAGGAGTTTAATTTAGCTCGGTTACGTAAAGCTGTAGGGATCCACATCAACCTTGACTGATACCTCCTTTGACCAGTCTAACCTATCCAACCATGACCGCAAAAGAGCCTGCAATCCGTACTTGCGGGGGGTTCGAACTAAAATTCGGAACCGGTATTTACCTCTAAGAAGCGCAATTGGCGCGGGAGCCGGCCCAAAAATCTCAAACCCACTCACAACAGGAGCTTTTCTGACCAACAACCGCGCAACCTCAAAAGCATACTGTTGGCTTGCCGAGGCAACTATCATACCTACCAAGCGATTAAAGGGCGGCATACCAGCCTGCCTCCTGGCCTCCAATTCCTCCCTAACAAATTTATCTCTATCTCCCTGGATTAGGGCTGCCATTATCGGATGTTCGGGTACATAGGTCTGCAATATTGCTCGACCCGACTTATTCTCTCTCCCTGCTCTACCAGAGACCTGTGATAGTAATTGCATACTTCTCTCACCAGCGCGCAGGTTCCCGCCAGATAAGCCAAGATCGGCATCAATCACACCGACGAGGGTTAGGGATGGGAAATGAAATCCCTTGGTCACCATCTGTGTCCCGATCAAGATATCTATATTGCCGGCCAGCATATCCTGGACTAAAACTTTTGCTTCACCCCCGCTCTTTATCGTATCACTCGTCATAAGGCGGACTCGTGCCTCTGGAACAAACTTGTTTACCTCTTCAGCCAAACGCTCGACCCCAGGCCCACAAGCAACCATGCTGTCGAGTGCGGCACATCGCGGACAGCATTTTGGCCTAATTTCCTGGTGCCCGCAGTGATGACACGTCAAGAGGGAGCTCTCTCTATGCTCAACCAGCCAAGCACTGCAAGACTTGCACTCAATTCGAAAACCGCAAGCGCCGCACAAAGTCAGAGGAGCGTATCCACGACGATTTAGAAAAAGCAACGTCTGAGAACCTTCCTGCATCGTTTGTCTCAAAACTTGATCTAATCTAGGCGAAATCCATCTACCCGCTACCGGCGGGTTCACACGCATATCGATCGCTTCAATGTCTGGAAGACTGGAAAGACCAAAGCGGCGGGGAAGGGATAATTTTTCGTAGCGTCCGACCTCAACATTATGATGTGTCTCGAGAGAAGGCGTCGCCGACACTAGTATAACAGGGCACGAAGCAAACCTCCCTCGCATTATGGCAACGTCTCTTGCATTATATACGACGCCATCTTCCTGTTTGTAAGAAGGATCATGCTCCTCATCCACAATTATCAAACCGAGCTTTTGGAATGGTAAAAACAAAGCTGACCGCGTTCCCACGAACACTCCGGGACTAGATGAATTTGCCTGCCGCCAGGTCTCACGACGCGTCGTCAGGCCAATCTCCGAATGCCAGGCCCAAGGCCGCACACCAAAACGCCCCTGAAAGCGCCTAATCCAATCCTCTGTCAGAGCGATCTCAGGAATTAAGACTAGAGCTTGCCCCTCCCTTCGTATGGCCGCCGCTATTGCCTCAAAATAAACCTCTGTTTTTCCAGCGCCAGTCACCCCATCAAGCAACTTAACTCCAGATTTACGATCGGTTACTGCTCGACACAAAACCTCGGCAGAACGTTCCTGATCAGGTGATAACTGGGACACTTGGTAGTCTGGGTTTGGCGGCTCAGATTCGGGCTGCAACTGAATATCGGAAACCACAAGGTGTCCCTCATTCTCTAGCTGCTTGACAACGCCCGGGCTAACATTGGCACTTCGCACAATATCTCCCAGCACACACGGCCCGCATTTGCTTAAGACCTCAAAAACCCTAGCCCTCTGCGGGGTTATTCTTTGGGGACGGCTTCCGCTATCCCGGTAACCCTTCAAAGGCTTTCGTTCCTGCAGCGCTGAAGGCGTACTAAGTACCATCCGAAGCACAAGCCCAGGGGGGGCCAGGTAATAGTTTGCTACCCAGTCAACGAGGCGGCTTAGCTCCAGACTAAGCCCAGTCATTTGTCTTTTACCCAATAACGGTTTAATTTTTATGGAGGGCCGCAAGCGAGAGCCTGGCCCCCACACCACCCCCAATACCCGACGCTTTCCCAGTGGAACATCTACGATATCTCCTGGAAGCACATTTATCCCTGGAGGAACTGCATAATCATAGAGCCTTGAAGGAGGCACAGACAACAATACAGACACAGTTCTATTGTTTTCTTCTTCCACAAGGCTAGCAGTCATTTCAACCATACGTTATTCTGTTAACTATAAGATAGTATTTCCAATCGCCCAAGTAACGGAATTATTAATGGAATTCTTCATCGATACCGCCGACGTAAATGAAATAGCAGAGCTAGTGGAAACGGGCCTTGTAGATGGCGTCACCACTAACCCATCGTTGATCGCTAAAACTGGACATTCCTATCAAGCCACACTGGGCGCGATCTGTGATTTAGTGAAAGGCCCTGTGAGCGCTGAGGTAACGGCACTAGAGCCGGAGGACATGCTTCAAGAGGGGCGCCATCTTTCTAAAATTTCTGACAACATTGTTGTGAAGGTCCCCCTAACCTGGAATGGCCTTCGAGCCTGTAAAATGCTCCGCGACGAAGCCATCCACGTAAATGTCACACTCTGCTTCTCGGCTTCCCAAGCACTGCTGGCAGCAAAGGTCGGGGCAACCTATATTTCGCCATTCGTTGGCAGATTGGACGATATCGGGCAAAATGGAATGGAATTAATAAGAGCTATCTCAGAAATATACGAACAGCACAAACACTCTCTTCAAACCAAAATCCTTGTCGCCTCTGTGCGAAGCCCGCTTCATGTTGTTGAGGCAGCCCGATTAGGAGCACAGGTGATAACAGTTCCTGCAAAAGTCCTCAAACAAATGGCTGAGCACCCACTAACCGACAAGGGCTTGGATGCCTTCTTGAAAGATTGGGCTATAACAGGCCAATCAATTCTTTGATCAGTCGATCACCCACCCACAGCCCCACGCGATTATCTACCGCCAAAACAAGGTCGGAAGAAATCTCCACTGAATGCCCCTAGACGGACCGAAAACTTCCCTATCCACATCAAACACGCTGGCTTAATCCCAAAACTTAGGCTGAAGCCGCCTCACCCTCACCAACTTCATCACCACTAGAAGCGGATCCATCAGACGGACCACTACTAGCTGGCTCTTGCTTTCCAGATGCGGCCGAGACTTTATCATCACGCTCGCGAACAGCCTTGCCACGTCCCTCATTTGAGTTTTCTACGTTCTGAGGGGCCTGCGCCGCCATAACACGATAATAGTGTTCTGCATGCTGCAGATAGCTTTCCGACGCCACCCTATCCCCAGAAGATAGGGCGTCATGAGATAATGACTGGTACTTCTCGTATAGCTGCGAAGCCTTACCTCTAATTTTTACATCTGGGCCATTGCTCTCTATTGAATGGCCCGACCCATGAGATCCGCGCCGACCATTAGAACGGCCTCGATGCCGCTTAGAATTGTGATTTTGTTTCATCACCTACTACAACATTTTCTGCATTGTCATTTCCAGGACGCACTACCTCCACAACACAAACCTCTTAGAGGTTGTGCCCGCAGATCTGGCAAATCCTGTTGGGAAAAACGGGTGACACCGGAATTAACCAGGTCGCCAGTCACCAAACCAGTTTTGTCTACGTTAGCTTTTACCGGTCCTGTTTCCAAGCCTTTTTTTTATCGCACTTCCTGACCCAAATAGGGAAATATTACAGAGCAAATACTAAACACCTCACAACCCCGGATAAATCCTTCTTTTCACTATATTGTTGGAGGCCAGATTCAGAAAAAATATGTTTCACCGAGGAAACTTGTCCTAGGCCAATCTCCAGGCAAACCTTTCCATCCGTGGTTAAAAGATCTGGCAATCGGTGGGCTAATAACCTGTAGCAGTCTAGCCCGTCCCTGCCACCACTTAAAGCAACAGCTGGTTCATAATGAGCCACCTCAGGCATAAGCGCCGAGACCTCCCCCGCTTCCACGTACGGCGGATTGCACAAAACTAGATCAAAACGAAAATTCAAGCAGGAGCCCCAATCAGATCTGATAAAAAGAGCGCGATCGGAAAGGCTAAATTTGGCTGCATTACGTTCTGCATATTCCAATGCCTTTGAACTAATATCAACGCCCACGCCCCACAAAGCGGGACACTCAGACAAGAGTGACAGGAGAAGACAGCCACTACCCGTGCCTAGATCCAGAACACTGGTACTAACATTGCAAGGCGGCAGGATCTCTAGAGCCGCTTCAATTAAGCACTCACTATCCGGGCGGGGAATGAGACAGCCCTTCCCAACTAAGTACTCTAGGCTCCAAAATTCCTGCTTCCCACTAATATATGCAAAAGGTTCGTGGGCTAGCCGTCTCCGCAGAACCTTGATAATCCTTTCCTGATCATTCCTACAGATAGGCGCCTCGGCACGAAGCCACACCTGTTCGAGGGACCATTCCAATGCAACTGAAATGAGCAAACGGGCCTCTGCCTCCGGATTATTTATTCCTGCCGATCGAATCACGGGACTAATAGTCGCCAACGCGTCACCAACAATTAGCGGCAAATCGCCCGGCGCTAGAGAGGCATTAACGATTCTCTTCACCCATCTCCACTAGCCGCTGAGCAGTGTCCTCAGCTGCCAGGGCATCAATAAAGTTGTTCAGCAATTCTCCAGCAAGCATCTTTTCAATATCGAATTCACTAATATTTACCCGATGATCGGTTACCCGCCCTTGGGGAAAATTGTAGGTTCTGACCCTCTCTGACCTATCCCCAGTACCGACCTGAGACCGCCTTGCAGCAGCACGTTTCTCGGCCTGATCAAGGCGCTCCTTTTCGTAAAGCCGTGCACGAAGAATTCGCATACCTTTTGCTTTGTTTTTATGTTGTGATTTTTCATCTTGTTGTGACACTACAATCCCCGTGGGAAGATGAGTTATTCGAACGGCACTGTCTGTAGTATTCACAGACTGGCCACCTGGACCGCTTGCCCGGAACACGTCAATCCGTAAATCCTTGTCCTCAACTGCTACATCAACTTCCTCGGCTTCCGGAAGAATGGCAATGGTGGCCGCTGAAGTATGAATTCTCCCAGAGGCCTCCGTCTTAGGCACTCTTTGAACCCGGTGCACTCCCGACTCAAACTTAAGGCGTGCAAAAACACCCTTACCTGTTATTGATGCCGATGCCTCTTTAACTCCCCCCAAACCCGTATCCGAAATATGCAAAATTTCAAATTTCCAACCATTTATTTCTGAATATCTCTGATACATCCTGAACAAGTCTGACGCAAACAAGGCCGCCTCCTCGCCGCCCGTGCCCGCCCTCACCTCTACTATCACGTTTTTTTCATCATCTCGATCACGGGGAAGCAACAAAATCTGAATTTGTTTTTCTAAGTCCCTCTGTCTCTGCGCCAACTCCTCATGCTCTGTCTGAGCTAAAACCACCAGTTCACCATCTGTGTCTGGATCAGAAATTAAATTGACCAAATCCTGTATCTCCAAAATAAGGGCACGGAACTCACCAGCAGCCTCAATAGCTGGAGCTAACTCAGCATATTCTTTAGAAAGCCGAGCACGCTCATCAGCCTGGAGTTGACCATCATTTAGACGCTCCCCAATCTCGCCATGGCGCCCGATGATTTTCTCTAGTCTCTCGTCAAAGTTCATCAGCTACACAATTAATGAATATCATCCAAATTCGACAGCTTCCATTAACACTTCCTCAAAGAATTCTCTTCGGTTCAACCCCCGCTTCGCTAACTCATGCCATATGTGGAACATCAAGTCTGCGCCTCGACTTCAGCAGCTTTCCTTTCGACTAGTTCCACTATGTGATCTGCAATGCCTTTATCAGATATTCGGTGATCCGTCACACCGTTTAAGTAAATTTGATGAGTGCCTCGTCCTCCGCCTGTTAAACCTATATCAGTCTCCCTAGCCTCACCAGGACCATTGACCACACAACCGATTATAGACAACGTTATCGGAGTTTTGATATGAGCCAATCGCTCCTCGAGAATTTTAACCGTCTTTATTACCGGAAACTGCTGCCTCGCACATGACGGACAAGCAATAATTCTTACTCCTCTTTCTCTGAGACCTAACGTCTTGAGAATTTCGAATCCCACCCGAATCTCCTGAACAGGATCAGCCGCCAGAGATACCCGAATAGTATCTCCGATGCCATCCTGCAGAAGAGCGCCCAAACCGACTGCACTTTTCACAGCACCCGTCAATAGGCCACCTGCCTCTGTAATTCCAATGTGCAGTGGATGGTTACAAGCGTTAGCCAATGCCCTATATGCAGCAATAGTTAAAAGGGCGTCCGAAGCTTTAACACTAATCTTAAAATCAAAAAAATCATGGTCCTCCAAAATTTGGGCATGCCGTAGTGCGCTAGCCACCATGGCCTCCGGGCAAGGCTCACCATACTGCTCCAACAGATCTTTTTCTAACGACCCCGCGTTCACGCCTATGCGCATGCTACAACCATGATCCTTGGCTGCACTAACCACCTCGGCCACTCGGCCAGGGCTTCCAATATTACCTGGATTAATTCTTAGACAACTAGCCCCAGCCTTCGCCGCCTCCAATGCTCTTTTGTAGTGGAAATGAATATCAGCCACCAATGGGACCTTTACAGCCGCAACAATTGCGGAAAGTGCCTCCGTCGCTTCCTCATCCGGGCAGGAAACCCTGACGATGTCTGCACCAGCGTCCTCAAGCGCTCGGACTTGACCAATCGTAGCCGCGACATCTGCCGTAATAGTATTGGTCATTGACTGAACTGATATGGGGGCCCCGCCCCCTACAAATATGTCTCCAACTTTAATCTGTCGACTATCGCGCCTTGGTATACGTTGAAACGAATTCAAACCACTCCCTCCTTCCCATATTATTATAGAAAAGTGAACCTAAAGGCCTTTGATAGAACTACCCTGCTGAAGTTCACTCTAAATCACTAGACCCAAACTCTAAAAAACCCTCCGGATCCAATAAAACACCTCTCCTAACGGCCCCAAGCGGGCCTAATGGCGGCGCCTCTATATCATCGACAATTATTTTAAGACCACCTGCGTTCCCTGTAATTAATGTTAGGCCTGAACGATTCGGCACCCGATAACTATCGCCCGTATACAAAATTCTAGTAATTAAGAGTTTTCCATCTGGACCTTCCACTTGAACCCAACTGTCTTGAACCGCCAAAAGGGTAACCCGAGACATGGAATTCTCTGCACCATAAATGCGTGTCTGTTGTCCAGCCTGACTCTCCACAGGTGGGGCTGGTGGAGTTGGAACAATATTCGGCCGCACTTCATCTCCCTCAGGATCATCACTAACCGAAGGTGCTTCAAATTCCGCAGGCACGCTGATAATGGAATCGGAAAGCTCGGCTTCCTCGGCAGAACTCATGGGTGCCTTAGCCTCTACATTGTCGCTCGGCTCGAGTTCAAACTCGGTATCTGCAACGGCTATGGTCTCCACCTCCCCAACGGGCTCGTCGGCCCCTCGCCCATCGGTAACCTCGGCAACAACGTCCCTATCTTTTGCTATCGGACGCCGCTCCGCACTTTCCCAAAATCTCTCGGGGACTTCAGCTATCTCATCAAACTCTACCTTTCCAGACTCCTGGATAAAATACCAAACACAGAGCAGGGCCACTACTATGGCCGGGGATCCCCACACCCACGACACCCTGGGGACATTAGTCTCTCGGACGGGCACTGGGAAATCGAGATCTGGTTTATCCTCATAACTAGATTCTCTCTTAAATTTTTCTACAGCAACAACGGGGCTAACCCCGAGGAACGCGGCATAACTGCGGAGAAAACCAAGCACGTAGGCCGGCCCTGGAAGATCCGCGAAAGCCCCTTCCTCCAAAGCTGTCAAATATCGCGGACTAATTTTCAAGGCCCTTCCCACCTCTGGCAGACTATGGCCTTGCTCCTCGCGTAAAATTCTAAGCTCCGCACCTACCCCACTATACGGTTCGGCTCTTCCCACCCTCAACTCTTTCTTAGCCGCACTTTCCATAAATCGCCCGTCGCCAAGCTAACAAGTGCCCAGACATAGATGCCGTTCTACAATATCGCACCACCACAAAGAGTGCTGGCACTAACCCTACCGCAATTCCCCCAAAAGTCCCAACAATTACTCCAGCCATAATTGAGTGATGTTCATCCCATTACCCACCGGACGACCGACTATCTAGACCATATGCCGTGTGTAACGATCGAAGGGCGAGCTCTGTATATTCCTTAGCAATAAGCACACTCACCTTTATTTCCGAGGTAGAAATAACCTGTATATTAATGCCTTTTTCTGCCAATGTTTCAAACATCGTAGCAGCAACACCAGCGTGCGTTCTCATGCCCACACCAACCACGGAAATCTTTGCTACATTATCGTCCGACATTAGTTCTGCATAGTTAAGGGAGGACCTCACACCTTCTATCACCATTATAGCGCTCCCCAAGTCATTCTTACTCACAGTGAATGTCAAGTCAGCTGAAGTCCCATCCCCTGAAGCATTTTGAACAATCATATCAACATTGATATTTGATTGCGACAAAGGACCGAAAATTCCAGCAGCTATTCCAGGTTGATCTGGAATATTTGTTAAGGTAATTTTTGCATCGTCACGACTGAATGCTATGCCACTTACAATTTGTTGTTCCACTCCTGACTCCTCATCCACTAACAAAGTTCCTGGCAAATCGTGGAAAGTGGACAACACCTGAACCACCACCCTATGGCGCATGGCCAACTCCGCCGCACGGCTCTGCAATACCTTTGCCCCCAACGATGACAGCTCGAGCATCTCCTCATAGGTGATCTTGTCAAGCTTACGGGCTCTCGCCACGATCCGAGGGTCGCTAGTATAGACCCCATCAACATCGGTATAAATATTGCATAAATCTGCCCTTATAGACGCAGCCAGAGCTACAGCGGACGCATCAGATCCACCCCTGCCCAAAGTTGCTATTCTATTTTCCTCATCGACACCTTGGAAACCCGGAACTACTGCGACTACCCCTTGAGCCAAACTGCCGGATATTGCCTCTGTCTCAATTTTTTCAATATGCGCCCGTGCATGCTGGAGATCAGTTCTAATCGGCAATTGCCACCCCAACCATGATCGCGCCTGGATATTAAGCCTTTGAATGGCCATTGCCATTAAGCCTGCAGTTATTTGCTCCCCAGCTGAAACCACAGCATCATATTCGCAAGGATCTGGATTGATACTTATTTCCTCTGCCCACGCAGCCAGTTGGTTTGTAGTGCCCGACATCGCGGAAACCACTACAGCTACTTCGTGCCCATCTGCCACGGCTTGCGCAACGTGCTTAGCTGCGTCATTTATTTTATCAATATTGGCAAGCGAGGTGCCACCAAACTTTTGGACGATCCGAGCCATTTAAAATTGATTCCCAACGAGCCACTGCCAACTGAATGTGTTATTATCAAACTGTTACAGTAAATTACTTCGCCCCGAGCGGCGAAGCAACCTAGGATACAGCGTGAGCTAATTGATGCCACCAACAGATACCAATCTTCGTCGAACAGTAGACGGCGAAGAAATAAGCCGATTTGACGCAATGGCCGACGGGTGGTGGGACCCTGATGGGCCCTCAGCTTTGCTATTTAAGCTTAATCCCATCCGGCTCTCATTTATTCTCGATAACCTAGCGTCAGTGATGAGCACTCCAACAGGGGAGGGCGACGCTCTTGCTGGCATCCAACTGCTGGATGTCGGTTGTGGTGGAGGGATATTATCCGAGCCCATGGCAAGGCTCGGAGCTAAAGTAACGGGAATTGACGCGTCGAAAGCCAACATCAGTGTTGCACGAGATCACGCACAACAAATGAACCTAAAAATTAACTACCGATGCCAAACTTTGGAAGAACTACACAGCACAGGGCAAAAATTTGAAGTTGTTGTCGCGATGGAAGTTCTGGAACACGTTGCGGATAAGGCAATTTTTTTGGAAACATTATCACTGGTACTAAAGCCTGGCGGATCCTTGTTCCTTTCTACTTTCAATAAGACATTAAAATCCTACGCCGCCGCAATTCTCGGCGCCGAGTATGTGCTCAGGCTGTTGCCTCGCGGGACCCATCAGTGGGAGAAATTTACTCCTCCATCCAAAATAATCCAAGGCTTATTGACCCATGGATTAGAACCAATGCAAATTAGAGGAATCGGATACGCCCCGCTATCCAGAACTTGGACTCTCACTAAAGATCTAAGCGTGAGTTACATCCTTCATGCCTCAAAACCATTAGACCAATCCTGATTTATCTACCATCGTACTGAAGCAACGCTTGGGACAATCGAGATACGTCACTTTCATCGTTATAAAGGTGTGTCGATATTCGGAGCCATAGAGAACCACCATGAAAAAAAATAGGAACTTCGATCTTATGCACCCTCAAAAGCCAGTCGTGTAACGTATCCGGGCCCGCCGCTTCCAGCACTGAGTTGTCTGGTAGCCGCACAGCTGCCATGGCCCCAGTCATATCGCTAATAGCCCCCCTCTCGGTACGCCAATCAGAAGCCAACTGTTCCCCAGCCCAGTCGGCCAAGTTACACATATAATCTCTGCCGACTTTTCCCCCAACTTGCGACCAGAAATCAAGAGCGTCCCCGATCGAGAGCCATGCTGACGGATCACGAGTTCCAGTCCATGCAAATTCGCTCCAAAACCCTTTCCCATAACTTGTAGAGATTGTGGCGGGATGGATTCCCTGAGAACTGTCATCTTTAGCCACAAGAAATGCTGCCCCTTTTGGAGCGAGTAGCCACTTGTGGCAGTTCCCTACATACCAATCCGCACCTATTTCCGATACCTCCAGATCGAGCATCCCAGGAGCATGGGCCCCGTCCACAATAACTGAACAATCCGCCCTCTGGCAGGCCTGAACTAACGCCTTTAATGGCATGACAACTGATTGTTTTGAGGTCACATGATCAAGTACTACAAGACGCACACCCCCTGTTAGGTGCGGCTCAAAAGCATCGATTATTTCAGTCTCTGACCTGACGGGCCAGGGCAACGCCACCCTTTTGACTTGGGCACCAACCCGTCCGCATAAGTACCTAAATATATTGGCAACACCTTCGTGGGTTTGGTCAGTTAAAAGAACCTCATCATTTGGAGAGCGAATGATTGAGTGGGCTACACTACTAATGGCCTCCGTGGTGTTGCATGTAAAAACCAGCTCACCTGGGGGTGCCCCCACGAAATTGCTCAGCCGCTCAGCGAGCTTTTTCAACTCTGGATCCAGGACTTGATTGAGAAACATAACAGGTTGAGCCTCAATCTCCCTTCGCCACTTCTCCTGCGCCCGAAAAACCCTTCTCGGAACAGCCCCAAATGCACCATGGTTGAGAAATGTTAACTCTTCATTTAAGAACCAATCTGAAAGAATTCCCCTACCAAACGAAGTCATTTAACTTTCCCAGTTCAAGTGAGAAACAACATATGACTAGGATAAAATTTAACCCTCACGAAACTTTCTCAGCTATCAGTCGGAGGGAGCCAGGGTATAGAAGCAACTGGAACCCCCTCATCTTTCAACTCTTTTGCTTCCTCATTGGTTGCCTCCCCATATATACTCCGCTTTCCAGTCTCTCCATAATGTATCTTCCGGGCTTCCTCAGCAAACTTAGAGCCAACATAATCACTGGTGCGCTCGACCTCTTTTTGCAGGGCACGACAAGCATCGAGAATGCGGCCCATCGCCTCAGTCTCTTTAGCCGCTCTTTCAGAGTTGGGGGTCTCTTTAGCTTTTCCGGTTGCTATGTTGGGCGCCATAGGGGCTTTTTCTATTTTTCGATCACCACAAACTGGGCAATCGACTTTCCCACCATCGCGCTGTTTCTCAAAGGCTTCACTATCCGCGAACCATGCTTCAAAAACATGGTCATTGGCGCAACGTAAATCAAAAACTATCATAAAAGGGCCTTATCCATCCCAAATATGGGAACTTTTTGTCTCAGAGTCTTACATGTCACCATATTATGCATGAATGCAAGCCCCATGCTATCCTCCGCCGGCCGGACAAAGGATGGTTTCAGAGGCTCCTTCAGGCTAGCAGGAGACATTTACTAAGCAAAATTATAGGAAATCCGGAATGGTAAACCAGAATTTCACCGCACCCATTGGGCCTTCCTCTTGGTTGCAGCGGCATAGCTCAATAATACCACACTCTGGCCCAATCCTTGATATTGCAGCCGGGTCAGGTCGCCACACCCAATATCTTTTGGATAAAGGTCATACAGTCGTATCTATCGACAAAGATGTATCTCGTTTGGACCAGCTCAAGAGTCCGCGCCTATCCATTGCCCAGGTGGACCTTGAATCACCCAACCCTTGGCCTTTCAAAGGCGACGTATTCACCGCAATTGTAGTAACAAATTATCTCCACAGACCCTTATTCCCACAAATCATCGAATCCTTGGCAGTTGGAGGCTTGCTGGTTTATGAAACATTCGCTATAGGCAATGAAAAATTTGGAAAACCGACTAACCCCGATTATTTACTGAAAGCTAATGAACTAATTCAACTCACGCTGGGGCATTTACATATATTGGCGTACGAAGATCTAACCATAGACCAACCAAAACCTGCTCAAATACAAAGAATTTGCGCATCTAGACCCGTCTTACACAAATAATAGTCAGGCAATGTTACGCCGATACCTCTACATAGTTATCTTATAATCACGATCATGTTGCAGACTGGGCAATGACACCCTGGCTGTATTGACCAGCCCTAACTCGAGGGTAGCCATAATGAAACAAGGTTCCTCATCAGCCTCCTGCAAGATAGTCCCATTGGGGTCCACAACCAATGAGTGACCATAGGTCCAGCGCTTCCCGTAGTGCCGTCCGCACTGCGCCGAAGCCACAATAAAACAGCCAGTTTCTATTGCACGAGCCCGTAATAGAATATGCCAGTGAGCCCGGCCTGTTGTGCGGGTAAAGGCGGATGGAACACCTATAATGCTCGCCCCCGCCTTAGCTAGGCTACGATACAAATGGGGAAACCGCAGGTCATAACAAATAGTCAGCCCAAAAAGGCCCCACGGGGTCTCTGCAACACGACCCTCCTTACCGGCCACGTAATTGTCTGATTCGCGATATCGCTCCCCATTAGGCAAATCTACGTCAAACATATGGATTTTATCGTATCGTGAAACAATGTTCCCACAAGAATCTAGTAGGTAAGACCTATTGGCCAAACCGCCATTTTCAAGCTTAACGGCCAACGAACCAACGGAAATCCAAACATCCAATTTGGCTGCAAGTGACCTAAAAGCCAATAATGCCACATGGTGTTCCTCTCGGGTCGCGGCCTCACGCATAACTGCACCGGGGCCCAGAAGACCCACGTTTTCGGGCAAAAAAACAAATTTAGCGCCCCTTAAACAGGCTTCACCCAGAAACTTGGAAGCCATCTCCACGTTATCCTGCAAAGATGGCCCACTAGTCACTTGGATGCAGGCGGCCCGCACCTCCATTCAAACTAAACCCAAAATAACGTCCAAACGCCCCTCCTCCTCCAAGGCGTAAAGATCGTCCGAGCCCCCAATGTGGATATCATCCACAAAAATTTGTGGTACACTGGTTCTACCCCCAGACTTTTCAATCATATCTGCCCTAGCCCCCACGTCCATTAGAATATCAACTTCTTGATAGGCAACATCTTTCTCGGCAAACAACCGCTTGGCTAACAGACAAAACGGGCAGAGCCCCGTTGTATAAATTACAACTTTTTTCATGGCACAAAACTTCTCGAGTCAAGGTCAGATTAAGCTAGCCTTACGCCGCCCGTGCTTCAAGGCACAAAGTACTTTGTGGGTCTTTTTGGTACTAAAAGCGTTAGAAGTTAGCGACAAAGCATAAGAATATTACTTCGGACAACAACATAGTTTGGTTTTCCGTGGCACATCAATTACTTTTGTAACGCCGTTCTATCTGGCCCACAAGACACAAGAAGCCAATGACAAATAAAAAAGAAATCTTCGATCGTTATGCGGTTAAAAAGAACCGCTCTAGGATGACCGCATACAAGGGTGGCCATGATTTTTTGTTCGAAGACGTTCGCCATCGATTGATCGAAAAGCTAGAAATGATCAGGCGTTCATTTCCGCGGGTCCTGGAGCTCGGGTGCCGAAGCGGGCAAACAAAGAGTATGCTCGACCAAAGCCACGGACGTGAATTCTTCATCAACTGTGATATTTCAGCTGCAATGGCTGGACGGGCAGACCCTCCACAGTTAGTAGCCCATGAAGAACGCCTGCCACTTGCCGATAGCTGTATCGACCTTGTTCTGAGCCCTCTCTACCTGCACTGGGCAAACGACCTTCCCCGAGCTCTCGCCGAAATACTTCGCTGTCTCCGTTCCGATGGGTTATTTCTTGGCGCTCTACTCGGAGGAGATACTCTCAGCGAGCTCCGTCAAAGTTTAACAAACGCCGTAAACCCCTCAACCTCAGAATTATTCCCAAGGGTGGCCCCGTTTGTTCAAATACGCGACCTGGGTGACCTAATGCAACGGATTGGCTTCACCATAGTCGTAGTAGATGTCGACTATATTACAGTGGACTATCCTGATCTGTTTAGTCTAATGAAAGATCTAAGGAAAATGGGAGAGGGCAATGCTCTTAATGAACGGTGCAAGCATTTCACGCCTCGGGGGCTGTTTACAAAAGCTACAAACCTATATCCCAAACATGGTAACGGACCCAAAGGCAAGATAAGCGCAAAATTTGAAGTTTTATACAGTATAGGATGGGCGCCGCATCCACGACAGCAGCAACCCCTCAGGCCTGGAACTGGAGACAGTGGGCTTGAAAAAATTCTAGGATGAAATACGTTTTTGGTTTGCGACGCTAACTATGTGTCACCAAAAGCCAAAACCAACTTTTCTACGAGGGGCCCATCCGCAGGGGGCATCCGGTAGGAAAAGAGTTGCCGAAGTGGCACCCAGCGAAGGCGATTATGCACCATTGGAACCAGGAGACCCTCCCATTCACTGCATATGAACAAGTGCAAAACTAGATCAAACGTCTCATACGAGTGCTGGACTACGTCAAAAGGGCACAACTTCTGCTCGCCGATTCTTATTCCCAATTCTTCCCGAGTCTCCCGACAAGCAGTTGACCGAATATCCTCACCAACCCGCTGTTTTCCACCCGGGAATTCCCAGACATCAGGCATCGACCCGTCCGAAGGCCTTTGAGCAACCAAAACCCTATGAGAGCGATCAAATAAAGCCACAGCACCCACTGTCACCTGACTTCTCAATTACCTAACTCCGTCCCAAGAAGCTGTCACCAGATGGGAAATTACTGTCAAACTAGCTCCTGTAATCCGCGTTTATTGATACGTACTCGTGGGTCAAATCACAGGTCCATACAGTAGCTCGGCTGCGTCCCACACCCACGTCTACGCCAATATTAATTTCTTGGCCCTGCATATAAGCCGCAACTAAGTCTTCCCGATATTCTTCACGCACTCTACCTTCCTCGGTTATGAGAAACGGGCCTATACTAATACGCAGCCGTTCCTGCAAGATAGGCTCCCCACTCTTTCCCACGGCCATTGCCACCCTACCCCAGTTTGGATCTGATCCCGCTATAGCTGTCTTGACCAACGGGGAGTTAGCTACGGACATCCCTATATTACGAGCAGCGCTGACTGAACTAGCACCAGTAATTGCAATCTGCACAAGCTTTGTTGCCCCCTCTCCATCTCGCACTATTTGCTTGGCAAGATCCAACATTACGTTTTGCAAAGCGACGCGAAATGGCAGCAGGCGTTTATCCCGGATGGTTTTAGGAGTAAAACCCAGTGGCACTGCACCTGTCGCAAAGGCCAAAACCGTATCACTAGTCGAAGTATCGCCGTCTACAGTTATACAGTTAAAACTCCTGTCATTTGCACTCCTAAGCATCCGCCTCAAAATTGAGCTCGGCAGCCGGGCATCAGTGAACACATACGCAAGCATGGTTGCCATATTAGGCGCAATCATCCCAGAACCTTTAGCAATCCCAATTACTTTAACTTCCCTCCCATTAAGCCTCGCGACACAGGATGCCCCTTTTGGGAAAGTATCAGTGGTCATTATTGCTTCGGCCACATCGCACCACGCATTACCACGTAGTTGTTTGTACAAATTTGGAAGAAAGGCCGCAATCCTTGCCACATTCAGTTTTTCACCAATAACCCCGGTTGAAGAAACCAGTATCTGTTCCGGGGAACACTTCACAAGCCGCCCGGCAACATCGGCTGTTTGCCTAACTGCCTCCTCTCCAGCGTTACCGGTAAAGGCATTAGCATTCCCAGAATTCACTACTAGAGCCCGAGCCGAACCCGCTCGCACAACTCGCTTATCCCACTTTATAGGAGCCGACGCAGTTTTTGACTTGGTGAATACTCCCGCAATCGAAACCGGCCGCTCAAAGACAACCAACATTAAATCCTTTCGACCCTCATACTTCACTCGAGCCGCTCCAGCCGCCATCCGTACACCCTTAATCCTCGGAAGAACTGGGAAAGAGTCTCGCTCCCTGGACCCCTTAGCCATTGCAAATATCTCCGATAGTTCCTAGCTAATACCTTTAGTTATTTCTTGCATATACGGACCCCCACTACAAGACAACGACCTTAGTTCCGTTGACAGAGGGCCTTGAGGCGCCTATTTCAGGTTTACAAATACTCCTTCTGGCAACATTTAATGAGAAGGCTATAAATGATCTCGTCTTTGGCGCAACGCCTATTTGGATCGGCAAATGATCGCATAATTAAGACTCACCGCCGGACTGTCGATGAAATTAACTCCCTAGAGACCCAACTCACACCTTTAAGTGATAGTGAGCTCCAGGCTCGCACTCAACTGTTCCGAGAGAGGATTAGTAAGGGCGAAGACCTGGACTCCCTCTTGGTAGAAGCCTTTGCAACAGTACGTGAAGCCTCAAAGCGGACCCTTGGGCAGAGACATTATGATGTCCAACTTATTGGTGGAATAGTCATGCACCACGGCACTATCGCAGAAATGAAAACGGGCGAAGGAAAAACTCTGGTTGCCACGCTACCTGTTTACCTTAATGCTCTCTCTGGAAAAGGAGTTCACGTGGTAACGGTCAATGACTATCTGGCCAAGAGAGATGCTGAGTGGATGGGACAAATATACCAATTTCTAGGACTCAGCATAGGCTGCATTTCCCATGACCTTAGCGACGAAGATCGTCGCAAGGCCTACTCCTGCGACGTCACATATGGAACAAACAATGAATTAGGCTTCGACTATTTACGGGACAATATGAAATTCTCTTTAGACACTATGGTCCAGCGCCCATTCAATTTTGCCATTATAGATGAAGTCGACAGCATCTTAATTGACGAAGCAAGAACTCCTCTAATTATTTCCGGACCCACTGAAGATAATTCCGCTCTTTATAAACAAGTGGATACAATCATCCCCGAGCTCGGGGCAAATGATTTTGAAAAAGATGAAAAGGCTAAATCAGTAACACTTACAGAAGAGGGCACAGAGAAAGTAGAGAGCATCCTTAGGAAACTAAAACTACTACAAAGCGAACATTTATATGACATTGAGAATGTGAGCATCGTGCATCATGTTAATCAGGGGCTCCGGGCCCACAAGCTATTTACCAGAGACACGGACTATATCGTAAAAGATAAGCGCGTGATCATTATAGATGAATTTACCGGAAGGATGATGGAAGGCCGCCGTTACGGAGACGGATTACACCAAGCCCTAGAAGCCAAGGAAAATGCGGAAATCCAAAATGAAAACCAGACACTAGCCTCGATCACATTCCAAAATTATTTTCGTATGTACCCCAAACTAGCTGGCATGACAGGAACAGCTGCGACCGAGTCAGCAGAATTTGGCGAGATATATAGTTTAGATGTCTCAGAAATACCAACTCACCTACCCATGATTAGAGCGGATAACGACGACGAAATATACCGCACTATGGAAGAAAAATGGGAAGCAGTGTTGAAGAAAATTAAGGAATGTCACTCCAGGAAACAACCCGTACTAGTTGGCACAACCAGCATCGAAAAGTCTGAGTTGCTGTCCAAACGCCTAAAAAAAGAAAAAATTAAGCATAACGTTTTGAACGCTCGCTACCATGAACAAGAATCTCTGATTATAGCCCAGGCCGGATCAAGCACAGCTGTTACCATCGCGACTAACATGGCCGGCAGAGGCACAGATATTCAACTAGGCGGGAACTCGGATGCCCCAGCAGAAGTCACCAAAACGCCCCCTGAAAAATTTACGACAAAGGAAGGGCCCGGTGTAAAGGGGAGAGAAGATGTCGTGGAATCTGGCGGGCTTTATGTAATTGGCACTGAGCGACACGAAAGTCGACGAATAGATAATCAATTAAGGGGAAGATCTGGTCGGCAAGGAGATCCAGGAGCATCGACATTCTATTTGTCTTTGGAAGACGACTTGATGAGAATTTTCGGTTCGGAAAGAATGGATGGAATGCTTAGAAAGCTTGGGCTTGAAGATGGGGAAGCCATCGTCCATCCGTGGATAAATAAAGCCCTCGAAAAAGCTCAACAAAAAGTCGAAGCTCGAAACTTTGATATCCGTAAAAATCTACTACGTTTTGATGATGTGATGAATGATCAGAGAAAGGTAGTTTATGAAGAGCGCCGTGAAATCATGGCTAACGACGACGTCACTGATACCATTGCCGACATGAGAAATGAAGTTATTGAGGACTTGGTCCAACAGCATATTCCAGAGAAAGCATATGCTGAGCAGTGGCAAACGACAGAATTAAGTGTCGCCTGCAAGGAACAATTTGGACTTGATCTTCCTATAAAGGCTTGGGCAAAAGAAGAAGGGACCACAGAAATAGAGATTGTTTCCCGCATAAGCGCGGCCGCCGACAGAAAGATGGCAGAAAAAGCCGTCCGCTACGGCCCGCCCCTAATGCGAGCAGCGGAGAAAAGCCTCTTACTTCAAGTTTTGGACCAACAATGGAAGGATCACCTTTTGCAGCTTGATCACCTAAGGCAGGGTATTGGGTTGCGAGCATATGGCCAAAGGGATCCGCTAAACGAGTATAAGTCAGAAGCATTTAGCTTATTTCAAGCATTACTGATTCGTTTTAGAGAAACAGTAACCAAACTTTTATGTAACGTCGAATTCCAAACAGAAACAACTCCGGGAGACCAAGCATCAACTTTGGGTGCGCAATTAGGTCGTCAAGCGCCCACCAATAATATTGCCTCCCAAACGGGTTTGGAAGCAGATCCGCCCACTGCCACATCCAGAAGATCAAAACCCGATCCCGATGACCCTAAGGCTTGGGGAAAGGTTGGACGAAATGAGCTATGCCCCTGTGGCTCAGGAAAAAAATATAAGCGGTGCCATGGCAAACTCTAATATTTTGGAACCATTTGAGTAGAATTTAAGTCAACTATACAGACGCTGAGAGGGCTATCGGTCGCCCTTGTAGCCTTATTCCATCTGGATATCATTGGGTGCCAGAGTAGACTGCTGGGTGTGGGATGTAGTCACATTTTTGTGATACGGGCTACCTAATGGCCTTTCATTCGATAAATCTGTCCTTTGCTGAAGATCTAATATAAAAGTGCGAAATATATTACCAAACTAGCTGACATAAAAACAAAACTCATACGCACTCATCAAACATTGAATCGGAACAACATGACATCACCATCTTCAACAATATAATCACGCCCCTCTTGTCTGAGCCTGCCCGCCTCACGGGCTTTAGTTTCACCACCCGCTGATTCAAAATCAACATATGAGATAGTGTCTGCTTTAATAAACCCCCTGGCAAAATCTGTATGAATTTTTGCCGCCGCATGGATAGCATCCGATCCCTTCCTTACCGTCCAAGCCCGCGCTTCCTTAGGCCCTACAGTAAAAAAGGTAATTAAATCAAGTAATTTATAACCTGCTCTAACCATCCGGCTAAGGCCCGATTCGGAGAGTCCCATAACTTCAAGAAACTCTGTTTTCTCCTCGGGATCTCCCATTGCGGAAATTTCCGACTCTAACTGCGCCGACACAATTATACACTCCGCCCCACTCTTTTGCGCTAACTCCGAAAGGGCACAGGAGTGCGCATTGCCAAGGCTCGCTGCTGACTCCTCTACATTTGAAACGTACATTACGGGTTTTGTGGATAGAAGATTCAAACTCTCGACAAGATCCCGTTCAGAGTCGGCCCAATCCAAATCCCCGATCGCTTCCCCCTCCTCCAAACACCTTGAAACCTTATTGACAACTTGCAAAAGAGCCGCGGCCCCCCCATCCCCACCTCTTTTCATTTTCTCTAGTCGCACCTGTTGTTTGCTCAGGCTCTCAAGATCTGCCAGCATAAGCTCTGTTTGCACAATTTGAACATCAGAAACTGGGTCAATCGTTCCCTGGGTATGGCTGACATCTTCATCTTCAAAACACCGGACCACATGTGCTAACGCATCAACTTCCCGGATTTGCGCAAGAAATTGATTCCCTAGCCCCTCCCCACTGCTTGCTCCTCTCACCAACCCTGCAATATCGATAAACTCGAGACTCGTAGGAATACGCCGTTCCGATGACGCTAAGTCAGCTAGGGTATTCAATCTGGGATCCGGCACCGGGACCCGACCTAAATTTGGTTCAATTGTACAAAACGGGTAGTTTGCTGCTTCAGCTTGGGACGATGTTAAAGCATTGAACAGGGTCGATTTTCCCACGTTGGGCAAGCCAACAATACCACAATTAAATCCCATTTATTAGAGCCCACTATCCATATTCATTGGTCGGGTTTAAGTCCCGGAGAAATTGATCGCATAGACGAGACTATGTTGTTACAGAAGGTCTGGGAATCCCGATTCAAAAGAAATGGCATAGTGCCGGCAATCTCCGAAATCAGGTTATCCAACCATGGCAAGTCGTTAGACTTGAAGTTCGAGAGCACATAATTTGAAACATCGGTGTCACGAGGAGGCCGCCCAATTCCGATACGCAACCTTGAATAACCTCTTCCTATATGACTGTCGATACTCTTTAATCCGTTGTGCCCTCCGGCACTGCCACCAGTCTTCACTCTGACACGACCTGGTTCGATATCGAGGTCATCGTGAATCACCCATATGTTTGGCAATGACAACTTAAAAAATTGCACGACCGCAGCCAATGGTTGTCCTGAATTATTCATATAGCCATTTGGCTTAAACAGAATAACATCCTCGGGTTCGATCCTTCCCCGACATACGAGTCCGCCGAATCTCTGTCGGAAAAGAGGAAACTTATTTTTTTCAGCAATAGCGTCAATCGCCATAAAACCAACATTGTGCCTACTTGAGGCATATTTGGCGCCTGGATTTCCCAAACCCGCCAGTAGGAACATCACGTAGCTCTATTATTCTGTGTCGCCGCCCGACGAGGGGCTCTGCGTTTCGCCGTCAGATTCACCCTCTCTAGCTGCTCCTTCAAGAGTTTCGTCCTCTTCGCCATCCTCTGCTGTCTGGACAGTCTCTTCCTCCAACATGACTGTCGGGGCAGCAACTGTAGCAATAGTAAAATCACGATCCCCTATGCTCGGCCTCACCCCATCCGGCAAACCTATAGCGCTAATTTTTACGGAATCCCCGATCTCTAATTCCCCAATATCGGCCTCTATCACCTCGGGAATACTATCAGCCCGGCAAACGAGCTCCACTGTCCTTCTTACGATATTCAAAACACCCCCGCGTTTTACCCCAGGCGAAAGGTCTTCGTTAAGAAATTCAACAGGCACATCAACGTTGACTTCACTATCACCCGTTAATCGGAGAAAATCCACGTGGAGAACAGCACTAGTGACAGGATGCAATTGCACTTCCCGGGCCAGTACTCTGAGATTCTTGCCATCTACGTCTAGACTGTAAAGCCGACTAAAAAAGCCACCCCTTTCATGCTCCCGAGTAATAAGCGATGTCTCCAACGAAATTGCCAAACTATCCGAATCGCCACCATAAACCCCCCCCGGCACACGTCCGTCCCGACGCAACGCGCGAGCAACTCCCTTTCCGACCCCCATACGTCGTTCGGCTTGTATTTCAGCGATATCCGCCATCATTTGACTCCTTGTCCAAAAAAATTGCCTCAAACAAAATCTAATACTCCGTTACTCGAAAAGACTAGAAACAGACGTTTCCTCACTTATTCTTTTCATTGCCTCAGCGATCAAATCAGCTATAGAAAGTACTCTAATATTCTGTGCCAATTCCACAGGTTGCGTCGCCTGGATGCTATCTGTAATCACAAGTTTTTCCAGGGAAGACGCGGCAACACGGGCAACTGCGCCACCCGACAACACGCCGTGAGTCACATATGCCATCACCGAAGTTGCCCCAGCTTCCCTTAGTGCGTTCGCCGCATTGCAAACAGTCCCCGCAGAATCGATTATGTCGTCAACGAGGATACAACGCCGTCCCCTCACATCCCCAATTATATTCATCACCTCGGAAATACCAGCCTGTTCCCGCCTTTTATCAACTATGGCAAGGTCTCCGTCAATCCGGTTGGCAATGGCTCGTGCTCTAACTACCCCACCAACATCGGGCGAAACGACCACCAAGCTTTCCCCTGGAAATTGGAGCTGAATATCTGTCTCCATCACGGGACCCGAGATAAGGTTATCTACTGGAATATCAAAAAAACCCTGGATCTGACCAGCATGAAGATCCAAGGTCAAAACCCTATCGGCGCCTGCCGTTGTAATTAGGTTGGCCACTAACTTGGCAGAAATCGGCGTCCGAGGCCCTGGCTTTCTATCCTGACGGGCGTAACCATAATAAGGAATTACCGCCGTAATCCGCTTCGCAGAAGCTCGCCGCAACGCGTCAAGCGTAACTAAAAGCTCCATCACATTGTCGTTTGCCGGAAACGAAGTAGGCTGGATCAGGAACATATCCTCACCTCGCACATTTTCCTCGATTTCAACGAAGACTTCTTGGTCGGAGAATCTCCTGATAGTCGCGGCACTCAGCGGAGAACCACAGTAAGCCGCTATCGCCTCAGCTAGGGGCCGATTACTATTCCCGGCAACAATTTTCATGGTTATCTGGCCTATCTCTGCGCGCCCAGGCGCCAACAAACGCAGACTTTATCAATCTCTTGCCGCACTGTAAATCTGTTTTGGAAGCTACCACAAACCTGGCTCCCAACCGCAAAACTATTTTGCTATAAGCACCGCCCTAAAATCATTCACATTCGTATGCGTGGGCCCTGTAATTATTAAACCATCGATAGCCGAGAAAAAGGTATATGCATCGTTATTAGCTAGGAATTTGGCTGGAGCCATGTTTTTCTTCAGACTTGTTGCCAAGGTGTCCGGCCCAATAATGGCTCCAGCATTTTCTTCGCTGCCATCAATTCCATCGGTGTCACAAGCCAAAGCGTAAATCCCGGAAGCCCCGTCTAAAGACAACATTAGGGATAGCAAGAATTCAGAATTGGGCCCCCCGGACCCATTCCCATTGATAGTCACGGTAGTCTCACCTCCAGATAAAAGCACACACGGAGCAGACCAAGGTTGGTCTCTTTCCGCAATTTGACGAGCTATTGCTGCGTGTACCTGAGCCACATCACGGCTCTCACCCTCTATAGAGTCACTCAGAATTATGGGCGTAACTCCTGCCTCGCGAGCCACTTTTGCTGCAGCCTCTAGGGCTTCCTGAGGAGTGACAATCAGACGAACCCTCGCTCTTTGTAGCAGCGGGTCACCCGCCTGTGGCGTCTCACTACTTTCTCTCGCAAGCACCATTTTAGCCGCCGATGGTAGCTTAATTTGATACTTTTCTATTACGTAATTGGCATCGGCTAGTGTTGATGGATCAGCGACTGTCGGCCCCGACGCAATAATAGCCGGATCGTCACCCGGAACGTCAGAAATCGCCAGCGTTACTGTTTGAGCCGGATAAGCAGCAACAGCCAATCTGCCCCCTTTTATCGCAGATAAGTGTTTCCGAACCGAATTAATTTCAGAAATTGTTGCACCGCAGTTCAACAAACTTTGTGTTACCGCTCTTTTCTCATCCAGACTGATACCTTGGATAGGTAGGGTAAGCAGGGCTGATCCACCACCAGATAACAGACACAGCACAAGATCATCAGAACCTAGGCCAGTTACAAACTCCAGGATGCGACCTGCCGCCGAAACCCCCGCAGCATCCGGAACTGGATGGGCTGCCTCCACAACCTCAACCCATCGTGTTTCTAGAGAGTGGCCGTACCTAGTTATAACCAAACCCTCCAGTTCACCGGCTTGCCCAATCTCCTCCCATTCCGCTTCAACAGCTTGTGCCATCGCAGCCGCAGCCTTCCCAGCTCCCACAATAATTGTGCGACCCTTGGGTCTAGCTGGTAAATGATGGCGCAGGCTTAGTTTAGGGGAAGCAACGTTCACCGCACTATCAAACATTTTCCTCAGAAGGATTTCAGGTGTCCCTATCATTGATCCTTGGGCTCTCCAAAAAGTTCAGATATAACCATACCCTAGCCTAAACACATCCCATCATCCAGCCCTCGACCGCAGGATCCCAGTATAAGAGAACAAATGTATGCGCAACCCAAACGTTCCCCCAACATTGTATTTTTCTACAGCGAATCTAGTTTTAATTCCAAAACGCCGTGGGTTTTTGGCGTGACTAATGATGGTGCTTGACCCCGAACAGAACGCTCTAGTGAATCGAGCCAAGGCATACCCCTTTGGGACCCCGACCTCGTCATATTTATTTGTCCACGGGGAATGCTGGCCCGTTGACTGGTACGATGAGTCACTGCCTGAAAGGAGTATCGTCCGACTTAACAACAAGAGAGCTTCCGCAAGAGATCTTTTTCTGTCTAAAAGTTTGCGAACTTCTTATCTAGCAACCCCCCGGATTCCGGTTCTTGCTTCTGGCTCAAATGCCTCACCCGCCCGTCTTAAAGAGAAATTTCACTCCGAATTACAACAAACTGTTATCCCGGTCATCCTATACTCCATTAAAAATCTGTTGCCCGTCTTTTCAGCTAAATTTGCCAGTTATGGCTCCATCACCGCCACCCTGCAACAAGCGTGTGGAAACGAAACCAAAATGTTTGTTACATTCCTCTCGCTAAAACAATTAGAACTCATGCACCAAACTGAAGCGATCGGAGACGAGTATGACTTCGCACGTTTCAGTCATGTAGATATACGGCAAGAGCCGTCGGAGCCAACCCCCCAAAAAACAGTGTACGCTTATCTAAGCCGAAAAGGAGTCTTCACCATCGGAGGACACCAATTCTCCTTGGATAGCCGCTCTGCACTCACTAACGGTTTTTCTCACAGAAGTCAGATCACAATGTTAACCCAAGCACGTGATTTACTAAGCCCCCAGGAAGAACTCGATCACTTCATACTTAAAAATATCACAGAAGAGAAAGTGCGCCGTGCTAACAACGCTCTTCTTCGAAAATTCAGCCAGCCATTTAGTGGTGGAAATACCGAACTAGTGCGGGAGAGCCCTTCGAGCCTGTTTTACTAAGCCACTAGACCCACGCGCGATAGTGAAATAAATAGGAAAGGTGAGAACTTTTTATACAACCCTATTTGAGACATAATAAAATGGACAAAACAATTAGACTAGAGATTGAGGCCGCCGCATTTCGACAGCTCGTATCCCATTTCCAGGAAAACCCCGAAGTTCAAAATATTGACCTTATGGATCTCGCGGGTTTTTGCCGCAATTGCTTATCCAAATGGTATACCGCAGCGGCCGAGGACATGGGCGTGGAAATGGATTACGATACTGCTCGCAACATTGTTTACGGTATGCCTTACAAAGAATGGAAACAAAAGTATCAAACCGAACAGCCTTCGGACCGATTAAAAACTTTTGAGCCGCACGAGCATGAATAAAGGCTTCGATTGAGGGACTATTCCCTAATTGAAAACTCAGAAAAGAAAAAAGGCCCCGGCATCTCTGCCGGGGCCTCAGTTATTATATTCTTAATATAATACTGCGATAACCTATTTCCCTTAGTAGGAAACGGTAACCCTCCAGTGGCCTTCTATAGCTTCTGAGGCCGCATCTGCAGTATCATTACTATTCAAGTTGTCACCACGGAACAGAGCGGAGTTATAAATAACGCCGACACCGGTTGTGACACGTGGAGCAACTGACCAAACAACGTTGCCCGATACGGTCCGCCATTTTGTCAGAGGCGGCGTGGTACCATCTGTACCCGTGCTTAAATCGCTTGGGTTAGAGTTTGCACCATGCGCGTGAATAGTAGACCGCGTGGTGTCGTTCCACCAGTGAGTATAGTAGGAGTGAAGCGAAACTGTCGTGGTATTGGAAATACCTACAGTGTTCGGATCAACCGTACCCATCTCACCACGACCACCTGTCCACAAAGAGTGGTTGATGTTCGTATTACGACCGCCAACGGTGTAAGCTACGCCAGCATACAACTTATCCATGCCCAGCGGAATTGTGATTTCTGGGAAGATACCATAACCAATGGTTTCATCAGATGCACCAGCCAAGGCTGCGGTATTACCGGTCCCCTGGTTGTTGTCGTAACCATACTGACGAACTTGCATACCCATGCTGAAATTCATAGCACCAAGTGGGCGCGAAATACGCGCCTGCAGATCTGGAAGGCTACCTCTGACATTGACGCCGCCGACATCATCTACACCGTCTCCGTCAAGAACACCCTGAGGAGTTACCAGCTGGACAGCATAGTCCATTCCGCCACCGCTACCAGAATACTTAACTGCAGCAGATAGACCCAATGGGCATGGTGCGCCACCAGTGTTTACTGCTTCACCGTAACATGCGCCACTAGTAAAGACCAAACCTTGCTGGCCAAACGTCCAGTTGCCAACAGTCATGTTAGCATTTGGCGCCCAAACCCTGTTCAGGTTCAAGTTATTAACCAAAGCTGGAGCGTCACGATCCGTGGTTAACAGGATGTTGGTTCCAATTGTTCCCAAATCGGATTCGGACGAAGTAGCAATGCTAATTCCATTAGACAACGACTCCATTGTCAAATTACCACTACCACCAGCAGGGTTGTCACCGTCAGGACGGATCAAACCAGCGTGTCCCCATGTAGCAAAAGCACCTTCACTGGTGCCGCCATCATAGACGGTGCCCATGGTCAACCAACCGGACAAGAGCGTATCGATGGCCGCTTCTATCTCTCGGTGTTCAATGGGACTGACCGCCAACGGCAGGCCATCCTGA
>MDTE01011672.1_pt1 | contig 34310 bp, 20 predicted proteins | sample 811231 | NCBI WGS metagenome assembly MDTE01 (sample SAMN05326651, study PRJNA326480) | marine metagenome | isolation source: seawater | place: Indian Ocean: Red Sea | collected 2010
GGTCGTTCTCACAGATACAGCCGGTCTGAGGGAAACGGGAGACCCGGTCGAACAGGAGGGCACTCGGCGAACGAAGTTGATTGCCCGAGATGCCGATCTGATCCTGTTTGTGGTCGATGGCAGCGGAGTCGCATCCGACGATGCACTAGAACCACTCGATACGTCGAGACTCCGAGTGGTGAATAAATCGGATCTAGGGGTTCACGAGAGCTGGTCATCAGTTGAGGGTTTTAAAACCTCAGCAAGGACCGGGGCCGGTCTGGATCAGCTCCGGGCGGCAGTCCGCAAGAAGCTGACAGCGGAGTCCCAGCCCGACATCGAGTCGATCACGAATGAACGGCATGCGGTATGCCTCGAGCGTGCCACGGACGCGCTTGGACGGGCAATTGGACTGGTACGGGAGGGCTCTCCAGGGGAAGTCATCAGCTTCGAGGTCGAGGAGGCGATGAGGGCCCTGGGAGAGATTGTTGGGGATACCACACCTCAAGAGATCCTGAATGCTATCTTCAGCCAGTTCTGTATAGGCAAGTAGAAGTGTTCCACGTGGAACATGGACGAACATCAGAGGACCATGAGAGCGGAGCGGAAAGCGCTGGATCGGGATGAGGGATCCTTCAGAGAAGGGCTCGTTGAACACCGTATCAACCTGTCCGAAGGTGTCATATCCGGGTTACTAACCTTTAGAGACCAGATCCTCTCCTGGAATGAGCGTGTCAGGCTCGTATCTCGAAGGGACGGCATTAAGGTGCTGAGCAGGCACGTTCTGGAGTCTTTGCTGCTGGTGAAGCACGTTGAACCAGATGTCTCTCGATTGGCAGACGTTGGGTCAGGTGGCGGATTCCCTGGTATCCCGATTGGGATTGCACGACCTAATATCGACGTCAGCTTGATCGAGTCTGCCAGAATGAAGACCCTTTTCCTGAAGGATGCCGTCGTCACCCTTGGTCTGTATCAAGCAGAAGTATTGCACGCTCGAGCGGAGGAGGTCGCAAGGAGTAAGGGCGGTGTCTTCGATGTCGTCACCACAAGAGCGGTGGGGCCGCTGGACACGATGTGGGATCTGGCGGAACCCCTGTTGAAACATCAGGGCATCCTGGTAGCGCTCAAGGGGCCAGGGGAGGCAGAAGAGGAACTTGCGCCAACCGGGGTCGCGTTCAAGGAACACTTGGTTCGAATGTCCGATCGGACCATAGGTGTGGTGATCGTTCGCAAGGAATAGTGTTCCACGTGGAACACAGACAAGAAGAAGCCCCCCTTCTGGAGTGGAAGAGGGGCTGTTTGGTTTTGGGCTGAAGACGCTAGTCAGCTGACCGAATTCTCCAGTCGTCCGATTCCGTCGACCTCGCACACCACGTTGTCACCTGCCTTGAGCCACAACTGGGGATCACGAGCCATACCGACGCCGGGAGGTGTACCCGTGAAGATGAGGTCGCCTGGCCTCAGCGTGACCACGTGCGAAAGATAGGCAATCAGCTCGGGGATCTTGAAGATCAGCTGCTTGGTATTCGAATCCTGAACGGTCTCCCCGTTGAGGATACACCGGATACCCAGATCGTGTGGGTCCGAGATCTCGTCCGCTGTCACGAGGTCAGGCCCGATCGGGGCAAAGGTATCAAAGGTCTTACCCATCATCCATTGGCCGCCCGGTTTCTGCAGCTGGTAGTCTCTGGCGCTGACATCGTGTCCGACCGTGTAGCCGGCCACGTGTCCCATCGCATCAGACTCTGAAATGTTGAATCCCGCCTTCCCAATAACCACAACCAGCTCGACTTCGTAGTCCGGTTCATTGCTGCTCGGGGGCAGCTTGATCGTGTCTCCCGACCCGACGATGGCAGAGGCATACTTCGAGAAGACAACCGGTTCCGATGGGATGTCCATGCCACTCTCTGCCGCGTGATCAGCGTAGTTGAGGCCAATGCAGATGACCTTCTCCGGGTTTGAGATAGGCGCGAGCACCTGAGCGGAACCCGCATCGATTGACCCGCTTCCTGCGTCGATGGCAGCTGATGCAGCAGCGATCGCCGAGTCCCCGGATTCGAGGAACGAGCGCATGTCTGAAGGGATGTTGTTGTCGGCAGCCGATAGGTCGATAATCTGATCACCGGACCGGGCACCGACGCGGTCGCGTCCCCCTTCGCGAAACGTGAGTAACCTCATATGTTTCCTTTCTAATGTCTACGCCTTGGGCGCGGTCATCTCTTCGGGCCGGACGAGCTTATCGAACTCTTCGCCCGACAGTAATCCAAGAGACTCCGCAGCTTCGCGCAGGGTTGAGTTGTTCTCGTATGCCTTCTTCGCGACCTTGGCCGCGTTGTCATAGCCGATGTGCGGATTAAGCGCCGTGACTAGCATCAGTGATTCCCCCAACAGCTGCTGGATCCGGTCGTTGTTCGGCTCGATCCCGATTGCACAATGATCGTTGAATGCTTCACAAGCGTCGGCTATGAGCCGGATCGATTGCAACAGGTTGTAGATCATGACCGGCTTGAACACGTTGAGCTCGAAGTTGCCGCTGGCCCCTGCGAACCCGATTGTGGCATCATTCCCGAGCACCTGGGCCGCAACCATCGTCATCGCTTCCGACTGCGTGGGATTCACCTTCCCAGGCATGATCGAGCTTCCCGGCTCGTTCGCGGGGATTATCAGCTCGCCGATACCACAGCGTGGGCCAGACGCCAACCAGCGCACGTCGTTCGCGATCTTCATGAGCGAGGCGGCGATGGTCTTCAGCGTGCCGCTGAACTCTACGATCGCGTCGTGGGCAGCAAGCGCCTCGAATTTGTTTGGCGCGGTAACGAATGGAAGTCCTGTAATATCAGCAATTTGCGCAGCTGACTTCTCAGCGAACTCAGGGTGTGTGTTCAGTCCGGTTCCGACCGCCGTCCCACCGAGTGCCAGTTCATACAGACTGGGAAGGGTTCGGGCGATCCGCTCGAGTCCCTTGGTCAACTGGGTGACATACCCCGAGAATTCCTGGCCCAGTGTGAGTGGAACCGCGTCCATCAGGTGGGTTCGCCCGATCTTGGTGATCTCGTCGAATGCCTTACCTTTCTCTGCAAGGGTATCCCTGAGCTTGGCCACCATCGGGATCAGGCGCCGGTTCACCTCTTCAGCCGCTGCGATATGCATGGCCGTCGGAAAGGTGTCGTTCGATGACTGGGCCATGTTCACGTCGTCATTCGGGTGTACGGGCGCCTTGCTGCCCATCTCACCCCCGGCGAACTCGATCGCTCGGTTCGAGATCACTTCGTTCGTGTTCATGTTCGACTGCGTGCCACTTCCAGTCTGCCAGACGTGGAGCGGGAAGTGGTCGTCGAGCTTTCCGTCGATGACTTCGTCGGCAGCTTGGGTCATCAGGCTGGCTTTATCCTTAGAGAGCTTGCCCAGCTCGGCGTTGACGAGGGCGGCGGCCTTCTTGAGGATGCCCATGGCTCGGATCAGTTCGCGCGGCATTCGCTCTTCACCGATGTCGAAGTGGATCAGAGATCGGGCTGTCTGAGCGCCGTAGTAGCGGTCACTCGGAACCTCGATCTCACCCATGCTGTCGGTTTCGATTCGAGTACTCATGTGTGCTCCCAATCGGGTGGCAAAGAGTCCATCTGGAACAGAGAACAAGTATAGCGGCGGTCCTCGGAGTGTCAAGAAAATAGGTCGTTACAGCGCCATGGTGGGAGGTCGCGTCGGCTTGCCTCCAACTCGGCCGGCTTGTAACTTCTTCAGGCTGTCGAGTGACCGGATCCGGCCGCTCAGGGCCGGAAATCAGCGTTCACATATTGCAAGGGGGAAGTCCGATGAGAAAGGGGCTGTCCATTGTCGCCGCCCTTTTGGCGGTCTCGTGTGGTGGCGTCATGCAGGAAGAACATGATCGCGTCCAGTCTGAGCTGAAGTCGATGCGGAACGACTTGACGGTCACCCAGCGCAAGCTGGCTGATGCCGAGAAGCAGGTTGGGAACGAGCGGGCGCGGGCTCAGGTCGCGAACGATCGTTTCGGTTTCCTCGCGCAGAAAGTCAAGGGTGTGAAAGCTCGTATCAGGACTAACCACGGCGACATCGAAGTGGAGTTCTACCCTGAGAAAGCACCGTTGCACAGCTTCAGTTTTATCACTCGGGCAGAATCCGGCTACTATGACGGCACGCAGTTCCATCGGGTAATCCCCGGCTTCATGATCCAGGGCGGCGACCCACTCAGCAAAGACGATAACCCCGCAAACGACGGATCGGGGGGACCGATTGTCAGCATTCCCCATGAATTTAATGACATCAAGCACACGCCGGGGATCCTGTCCATGGCGCGCACGGGTGATACGCGATACGGGGCGGGTAGTCAGTTCTTCATCATGCACAAACGTTACCCGAGCCTAGACGGTCAGTACACAGTCTTTGGGAAAGCGACAAAGGGGATAGACGTCGTTGAGACGATCGTGAACCTGCCCAGAGATCGGAACGACCGCCCACAGACACCGGCCAAGATTCTTTCGATCGAAGTATATCGGTGAGCGTTATCCACACTTTGTGGATAACGCGTTGTGGATAACAACTCCTTGTCAATCCATGAGTTAGCGAAATCTACTGTCTAGAAATACACACTGGAGGGCGCCCGGAATGTGGAAAACAGTCGCTCAGTCGTAACGGACAAAACGTATTGTTAATACGTAGGTTACGGTAGGACGTTTCCCTTGCTCGTGCCTATTGAATGGCATATATTCTGAGCCAATCGGCTATCGCTTATAGTTCCCAGCCGGGAGCATTTGTTTGATCGAGAAAGTCAAAGACGACGTCGCCGCGATTCTTGCGCCGTCGACCAATTTCCTGGTCCGGAGTCGGGTAACGCCCGATTTCCTCACGATGATCGGCTTCTTCCTGAACCTGGTCGCAGCTGGGCTTCTAGGGATCGGCGAGTATCGGTGGGGTGGGATCATGGTTTTGGTCGCCGGGATCTTCGATTTGCTCGACGGCCAGGTCGCGCGAGCCGGTCGCTCCGAGTCCAAGTTTGGGGCGCTCCTAGACTCGACCGTCGACCGCTATTCGGAGGTCGTTGTCTGGTTCGGGTTGGCGGTCAGTTTCATCCGGGCCGACTCTTTGTGGACGAGTTCGGCGCTGTTCTTTGCGCTCGCCGGTTCTCTAATGGTCAGCTATGTGCGTGCCCGCGCCGAGGGCCTCGGCCAGGAATGCAAGGTTGGATTCATGCAACGGCCCGAGCGGGTCATCGCGATCGGCGTAGGGGGGATGGTCGGTGAAATCGGCCTGACGATCGCCGCTTGGGCAATCGCTATTTTCGCGAATATCACGGTCCTCGAGCGTGTGCTTCACGTTCGTCGTCAACAGTCGCAGCCAGAGGATATGGATCGATAGGGCGGCGGACTGACCGGCAACATCTCTGAATCTTTGACGGTCTCACGGATGTGGGGCCGTTTTCGTGTCTTTGAGGGTGGCTTTGCGCGGCCTATTCATCACGTTCGAAGGTATTGAGCATTGCGGCAAGACGACCCAGGCGGTGCGTCTCGTCGAGAGCCTTCGGTCGGTGGGGCACGAGGTTGTCATGACCCGTGAGCCGGGCGGAACAACGATTGGGGCGGCGATTCGGGAACTCGTCCTCCACAGCAAAGAGCAGATCGACACGGTCAGTGAGTTACTCTTGTTTGCCGCCGATCGTGCACAGCACGTCCGGACACTGATCCTCCCGGCTCTCGAGCGCGGCGCTATCGTGATCAGCGACCGGTTTCACGATTCCACACGGGCCTACCAGGGCTGGGGTCGTGGCATAGACACCGCACTGATCGATCGCGCAATCGCACTGGCCACCGACGGGTTGGATCCCGATCTGACGGTCCTGATGGATATCGACGTGCCCACGTCTCGGTCCAGGGGAGACGACGCTTCGGATCGCATCGAGCAGGATTCAGACGTCTTCTTCACCAGGGTGAGGGATGGCTTCTTGGCCATCGCTCGCGGATCGCAGGACAGGACCATCGTCATCGATGGCACGCTGAGCATCGAACGTGTGGCCAGCAAGATTCGTGAGGCAGTGGGTGAGCATCTGGCGTCCGTCTCGACTTGAAACAATCGTCCGACCAGGACGTCCTACGGATAGAATGAAAGCCGGTGACATAAGCCCGGAGGGGAATCATGAACCGATCAAGCGGCAAGCGACTGTGGGCCTTTACGGCTTTTGTCGCGGCAGTCAGCATCTATGTGACGCTCGACTCGAGGCTCGTCAAAGGTGCCGACAGCTATGCACCTTACGATACTGCGCTCCAGAACTTTGGGGACGCCTTCGATGAGCTTTCCCGATCTTATTTCAAGGAGCTTGAACCCGAGGAGCTGACCGACTCGGCGATCGGCGGGATGCTGATGGATCTCGATCCCAATACCCAGTTCTTCGACCGCCGCTCGCTCGAACAGCTTCGTATCAGGACGCAGGGCAAGTTCGGTGGTCTGGGCATCCGGATCAGCACGAAAGGCGGACCAGTACCGGTCGTGATGAGCGTCTTCAGGGGGACACCGGCGGATACGGCGGGGCTGATCGTGGGGGATCGTATCGTCAAGATCGAGGGTGTGCCCACGAACGAGGAAGACCTGCAGGACGTCGTCGACAAGCTTCGCGGCGATCCGGGTGACGGAGTGGTGATCACCATCGATCGTCCCGGCGAAGATATCCCGTTCGACCAGCATCTGACCCGGGACCGGATTCGAATTCCCAGCGTGGGACTGGCACAGGAGATCCAGCCCGGTATCGGATACATCTCCATGTCTGGGCTGTTGGGCGGCAATTTCTCCGAGAACACGGGCCGGGAACTAGAAGCCGCTCTGACCAGTCTGAACGCTAACAGTCTGGACGGTTTGATTCTCGATCTCAGGGGTAACCCCGGCGGCCTGCTCACCCAGGCCATAGCAGTGGCAGACAAGTTTCTCATGCCGAACCAGGTCGTGGTCTCCACGGCGGGACGTGACGAGACACAGAACCAGAAATACTTCACGCGGGAAGCACCCACCGCGGGAGACGTTCCCCTGATCGTGCTGGTCAACAGTGGGAGTGCCAGCGCATCGGAGATCGTAGCCGGAGCCGTGCAGGACATGGACCGTGGGTTGGTCCTGGGTACGGACACGTTTGGCAAAGGCTCGGTGCAGACGATCCGACCGATCGGGGTCGACAAAGCGCTGAAGCTGACGACGGCCGTCTACTACACACCGAGCGGCAGGAGCATCCACAAAGCCTCAGGCCGACGTCACAGGGGAAGCCGTCTGATGCTGGACCTGACCGACCCTGTTCGCGTGCCCGTTTACGAAGCGCTCTCGGTTATCGGCGAGGCGGCCGAGCGTGAGGACGCCGTAACAGACCTGATGCAACAGTTTGGCTTGAGCGGTGAGGACGCCGAGAAGCTCCTGCGCACCGACCTGAACGATCTGGTCGGACTGGGCGCTCGCGACGAGGAAAACACGCCTCAGGGGAATGATCCCAAGGAGGTCTTCAAGACGAGCGGAGGACGAACCGTTCACGGCGGGGGAGGCATCACGCCGGACGTGGTGGTCAAACGTGAACGCAACCCGCGGATTGCGGTGGAGTTCGGGCGGGCCCACCTCTACTTCGACTTCGCGGTGGACTATGCGATCGATCGAAGCTTCCCGTCAACCTACAGCGAGTGGACTACCGAATCTGGGCTACTCGATCAGTTCAAGACTTTCATTACTGACACGACCAACACGAACGGCTACCGCTACATATCGGTGATGGAATATCGGCTGAAGGACCTTCGAAAGTCATTCAAGGATCGTGAACCGACCGAATCAGAAGCCGCCGCTCTCGATGCGTTGACAGCCGCATCCGAAAACCAGCTGGAGGTCGAGTTCGCCGAAGCGGAAAAGCTCATTCTGAACCAGATTCGCGAGGCGATTGCGGAACGAGTCTGGGGTGAGCAAGCCAAGCAGCTCGCGGCGCTGCGTGGTGACACGCAGTACGAAGAAGCGATCCGGCTTCTCGAGAATCAGACAGAGTATCAGGAGAAGATGAAGCTGGCACTGGCAAGTGAGGCAATCGGCGTCAAATAGCTCTACAGGTCAGCCACAAACTTGGAGGGGACGGCGCGTCGTGCGGCCGTCCCCTTTTTGTTTACTTGGCGTCTAGGTTGTGGACGGCATCCCAGCCATCCGGAGGGGGGGACTCCTTGAGTTCTCTACACCGATCGATGAATATGTTGCTCGGTCCGTCCTCGGGGTCGAGTTTCAGGCCGGACTCAAACAGGGCGATTGCTTCATCCCACTTCCGGTCGGTATACATCTGGAATCCCTGCTGGTAAAGGTCCACAACGTCGAGCTTGTTCTGGTCGACCTCTCCCCTCCGGCCCAGCACCTCAAAAACGCGAACTGGCTCGTCTTTACCGACCACGCGGATACTGTCGAGGGGCCGGACTTCGCAAACATCACCGGCTGATCTGAGCGTTTCCTCCGAGATCATCGTGGTGATCCCATAGGCCTTCCCGGCTCCTTCGAGACGCGCCGCGAGGTTTACCGCATCGCCCATGACGGTGTAGTCGACACGCGTATGTGACCCAAGGTTTCCGACGACCATCTCCCCTGTGTTCGCACCCATCCGAACCCTGAGGAACTCGCCCCGCCCCTGGTCGGCCCACATCTGACGCAACTCCACCATTCGGTTCTCGCGCTCGAACTTCTCCCGGAGCTCCCGACACTTCTGCTGCATGTCGATACAGGCGAAGACCGCAGCCTGGGCGTGATCGTGCATTGGTACCGGCGCTCCCCAGAACGCCATAATGGCGTCGCCCTCAAACTTGTCGATCGTGCCATCGTGAATGGCAATGATCTCGCACATCTCTGTGAGATACTCGTTCAGCAACTCGACGAGTTCCACGGCAGTGATGTTCTCCGATATGGTCGAGAAGCTCGCGATATCCGAGAAGAAGACAGTCATGACCCGTTGATCGCCGCCCAACTGGGTGACGAGGTTCGGGTTTTCCACCAGCTGGTCCACGACCTTCGGATCCAGATAGTGGCCGAAGGCGCCCTGAACGAAGTCCTTCTCCTTTTCTTTCTGTACGTAGTTATACAGCGTGATGGTCAGGTAACCGACGGTCAACGTTGTGACCGGTCCCAAGATATCCACCCACAGCTCGAGGTTGAGGAACAAGACGAAGGCTGCCACGACATAGAGACTGAGCAAAACAAGCACCACGAGCGCCCCCGACATTGCCTTGAAACGGGGAACGAGAAAACCGATCAGAAGGCCAAGCACAACCATGATCGTCGCGTTCTGCCAGTAGGGGATCCTATCCAGGAAGTTCCGCGTCAGGATCGTGTTGAACACGTTAACGTGCGCACCGAGCATCGCTTCTCGTGCACCAAAGGGTGTTGGGTTCAGGTCGTGTGTGCCCGTTGCCGTGAGCCCGTAGAAGAAGACCGTTCCCTCGAACTCTTCTCGGCTCATGACCCTAGCGTCCGCGCTCTCACCAAGGATGCCCTCCGTTTTGACCCGGTCTAGGAAGTACAGCGGACGATGGTGTGCCTGGATTCCCCCGCCCTTCACGAGCGAGCGGATGACACCGACATTGTGGTCAATGTCAGCGATCCGTGCGCCGACGTGTGATGCCACGTCGGCGGTCGGCATGTCGGGGCTGGCCTCGAGCACCGACGCGATCCGCACGTTCTGCTGGACCTCTTGGAACAGCGGGCCCATCAGCTCCTTCCCGTAGGCCAGCTCTTCGTCCGGGACGCCCATTGCCCTGAGGAAATCCTCGATTGGTCTGGATGCGTCTTCGGACAGCCAGGCCTCGATCGCAGAACAATCCATAACGGCCATCCGGTACTCCATCAGCACATCGGGGCTGATATCTGCGAGACCGTTGTCAGCTGTCGCCTTCAGGTAGCCGTCGTCATCCCCGAACAGCGCCTCGTCCTCGTGAAAGATCCGTTTGGCAAACTTGAGCGCCCGATTCTGGGGCTCCGTCTCGGCAAAGTCCAGAATCAGGTTGTATGGGAAGTGCCTGTAGGTGCCGTTGAACGAGCCTGCCCAGTTGACGAGCATCTCGTACTTGCCCTTGGTCGGGATTCGGATCTCCCGGATGGTCTGTCCGTCGACCTTCGCGTTGGGGAGACCAATGTAGCCTTCCTCGAACCGCACGTGTTCGAGGGGAACGTTCAGGTAGTCGCAGGCCATGGCTAGGCCTAGCGAGAAATACACCCGACCGTCATAGTAGAGGGCCAGACGATACCGGCGGACGATCCCGTCGTGGTCTGGCTTAGGCAGCGCGAACCCGATCCCGCGCGAGGTTCGGATATACTCACTGAGCGGCACCTCTATATCTGTGGCCAGGTAGAACCGTTCCGCTCGGGAAGGATCCATAGGTACCGAGAAACGGGACAGCTCGGTAACCGCCGCGTCCTTCTCCGGGCTCCGAGATCTCAGGTTCTCCTGCGTGAAGTCCAGGGTCTTGTCCTCAGCGATCTCGAAGGTTTGCGCGTTGTAGACAATCCCGGTCTGCTCGGCGGCCTCCACGAACTCCCGATCATAGTCCTTCACGAGAGAGAGGAGGTCGGACCGCGCGAGTTGTTCGCCTTCTATCGACTCGAGGTCGTCAGGTGAGAGATCCTGGCCTGCTGGTTCATAGAAGAAGATATCGAAGCCGATCATGCGGGCGCCATACCGATGGATGGTCTCCACCAGCCGTGCGTGCTTGTCGCGGGTCATCGGCCACCCGTGCTCCTGAAGGGCGGCGTCATCGATGTCGACAGTCGCGACCTCGGGCATTTGCCGAGGTATGCCAAGCCAGTCGTTCCGCTTGAGGAAACGGAAATCGTAGCTGCTGGACTCGAGGTCCTGGTAAAAATGGGTCAGAGAGAACAGTGCGATTATGACGCCTGAAGCGACGCCGAGTACGACGTGACTCCAATCATTCTGCTGCGCTTTCTTCTCTTCGTCTGCCATCGGGCAACCCCGTTAGGGTGGTAGGTTTGGGGGAAGTGGCTAATGTGGCCCCGCAATATAACGCCACGGGACGGTGACGACAAAGAGGGTACAAAAAAGAGCAGCGCCGGAATAACCGACGCTGCTCGTGTTGATCGCTCTGGCGGGGAGGGGTTGCCAGGGTGGAATCAGAACGTTATTCGAATTTCTCGAGATCTTCCTTCGCCTGGGCGGCGAAGTCGGAATCAGCGTGATTCTCGACGATGTCCGTATACACGGCGTTGGCTGCATCCGTCTCGCCAAGCTGGGTGTGACACTGTGCGATGAAATACTTCTGCTCCGGTACCGTCTCGGCCTTCGGGTCGGCCTTGATCGACTCCTGAAGCTGTGTAATCGCGTTCTTCAGGTCGACACGGCTGGGGTAGCGAACTCCGCCCTTGTAGTAGAGCTGGTCCAGGACGGCATCTTCAGCCTCGGCGCCACGCACACCAGCGACCGTGCGTGTCTGCTGTGTTTCGTGGCCACGATTCTCGGCCACCTTCTTAATCTTCTTCCAGCGGTTCAGAAAGGCGCTCGACACCTTGACTTTGTCGTCCTTCTTTTCTTCGTCCTTCTTTTCTTCTGCAAGAGCCGGTGTGGCGATCATGCTTGCTGCAACAAAGCCCGCGAGGGCGAGGGACAAGAAGCGCTTCATGGTCAGTCCTCCTAGAGTGATCAGGTCCCGACTTCTGTTATCGTCGTTGAGGTGGTGTTGAGATGCTCTTCATCTTACACACAAAACATACGAGAAATCCCGCAGAGTGTACGTGATTCTGGACACGCTTAGAGGGATTTCTCATCCAAAAAATGGAAAATTGTATCTATTTGTGTGACAATGAGTTAGAAGACCTCGAGGAGCTGTCTGGTGTTGCCCGTCACACTTTTGACCGCACTATTTTTCGAGAAACTCCAACTGGCCTTCCATGCCTGGATCGGCAATCACAGCCTTCTCGTAGGCCTCCCTGGCCCCGTCACCATCGCCCTGCAGATAACGCAAGATCGCCAGGTTGATCAGGAATCCGCCATTGTCAGGATCCTGGGCAATGGCCCGGTTGAACATCTCGACGGCTTCGTTATACTTCCGTAGCCGGGTGGCGGCCACGCCTTTGCCGTTCATGGCATCGACGTTGTTTGGGTTGAGAGACAGGGCGCGGTCGAACTGCTCCGAAGCCCGATCCAGTCGGCCCAGCCTGAGGAAGGCGGCGCCGTCGTCATATGCCTTCTCGGCGGCGATCTTCTGGAGCGGCCCCGCAGTTTTTGACGAGGGCGTCGAAGCGATCTCAATCGATTGGATCGGTTGCCCGCCGGTGATGAAGTCCAGCTGGCCGTCAAAGTTGTCGTCCAGGTCGACCGCTTTGCGGTAGGCCTGAATCGCCTGATCCTTCTTACCCTGCAGATGGTAGGTAATGGCCAGGTTGGCGTGGAACCCGGCGTTCCCCGGCGTCACGTTTACGGCCCGCTGATACAGCGCGAGGGCCTCGTCATACTGACGTTCACGCGTGGCGATGACGCCCTTGGCGTTCAACGCTTCGGCGTTGTTCGGGTTTAGTGACAGGGCTCGGTCCAGAGCCTCGGTCGCGCGATCCAACCTGTTCAGCCTGAGGAAAGCGGCACCATCTTCGTATGACTTTTCCGAGGCGATCCGGTTGAGGGGATCCGTCTTCTGTGCGCCGGCCGTTCCGCCGCCAGAGAGGAAACTGAGCGCGCCGGCAAAGTCGCTGTTGGTGTCGATGGCCAGCTGATAGGCCTGCTCAGCGTCCTCGGACCGTCCCTGGAGGTGATAGGCCAGGGCGATGTTAATCCGGAAGCCGGCATCGTTCGGATTGAGTTCGAGTGCCTTGTTGAACAACTCCAGGGCCTGGTCATACTGGCGTTGCCGCGTCATTACCACGCCGAGCGCGTTGTAGGCATCCGCCATTTCGGGATCCATCTTGATCGCGTCGGTGAACGACGTCTCCGCACGATCCAGCTGCGCCAGCCTCAGGTAAGCCGCGCCTGCATCATACAGACCCTCGGCGGAATCGAGCGACACGCCAGACGAGAGGGCGATCCGGTCCAGACGGTTATCGAAGAACGAGAGGTCCCGGTCGAAGAGTTCAGCGATCTTGTCCGCCGATGGCACTTCGATCTCGATGTCCGGCACGACGCCAGGACGGAACGTCCCCTGTGCGTCAGACACCAGGATCTCGTTGATGTAGCCGCGTTCTTTCCGGATGTAGTATTCTTTCGCGCCGTTCCGCCAGGCATCCGAGAAGGAGGAGCCGAACAGCGTCGTCTCGACCGGGATCCAGATCCGGTTGTCCCAGAGGACGTATTCCTTCTCGTTCAGGAAAAAGTCACCGGCGTTCTGCACCGAGATGCCGCTGTCGAACATCATATATATGTGGCCATACTCCGGGTCGTTGACGTCCAGGATGGCGGTGGGGATGTTCAGGTTCTCGAGCATCGAGCAGAACAGCGCTGTACAGTCGTCACAGTCGCCGATCTTCGCATCCAGATACTCATACGGATACTTGACCGTGTCGAATACCGAGTCATCCTCGAAAATCTCGAGATACGGCGTGGTCTGATCCTGCTGGTAACGCAGCCCGTGCGCCCCGATGGCGTCGAAAATCAGCGCGGCCTTACCCATGTTGTTGTTGCCGAACTTGTCGCGCAGCTGGTCGGCATACTGAGCCACGAGCCCACGGGCAAAGCTGTCGACGGTCCGGCTCTCGGGCGTGATGAATGCCGCGATCCTCCGCGGGTTCGACCAGGAGAGCTTCCCTTTACCGAGGACATACACACTGTTGAGCGTCTTGCTCGACGTCTTTGCGCGTCGTCCCTGCTGGTAGGTGACCTTGACGGTCGGCTGAACCAGGTTGTCGTAGTAGGACGGTTGGGTCGACAGGAGATCCTGTGGGAACGTGAGCTTCAGTCCGTATCGCTCAGTGGTCTGAGCGGGCACGGTGAACGACTCTTCGTGGGGCGCATCGGTCAGCGTGGGGACCTCGATGGTGACGGTCACGTCCATCGGGTCGGCTGAAGAGTTCCGGAGGACGACGTCGGCGAACTCACTCGCCTCGTAGGTCCGGTAGAGAGACTTGAAGATCGGCGCCGGCCGGATGATCGCGTCCTTGATGCTGATGACAGACGCGTTGTAGGACAGGGCTGCCGTAATGTGGTGTGTAGCCGGCAGGACCGGGTGGTTCTCGAAAGCGTAGTCGAGCTGGATCGAGTTGTATTTCAGGCCAAAGCCAAGCGCGAAGGCGAGCGAGTTGTCTCCCCCGGAGGGCTCGCTCAGCGCCTTGTTGAGCCCACCCCGTACGATCAGCGACGCGATCGGCTGGTACTCCGCCCCGAAGTGGATCGCGTTCTGGTCGACGTCCGCCGCGATCGTGATGTCCCGTGTCGCCTGGATCGCGATACCGCCGCGGATGTTCTGCTCGAGGATCTCCTCCTCGAACTGGGTATTGCTGTCTCGAACCTTGGTTCCGCCGATGTCCTGAACCGTCAGCCCGACTCTCAGCCTGTCGAACGGGCTCGTCTTCGGTGTCAGCACGAGACCGAGGTCGAAGCCGAAGCCGCTTGCACTGCGCAGGCTCACCTCGTCGAGGTCGATGCTCTGGAAGACCGCCTTGGAGCCGACACCCAGGGACAATGCCCGGTGCAACTGCATACCGTAGCTGAGGTTGATGATGTTGAGGGCATCTTCGAGTTCGTTGTCGCCGAAACTCTCGCGCAACCAGTCGACGCCGACCGCGTGGCGCTCGAAAAGCGGGAATACGTAGCTGGTGTAGCTGTTGCTCAGGCCGAGTCCGAACCGGTCGGCGTAAGAGAAGACCAGCTCCTGCCGCTGCAGCGTGGCGACACCCGAGGGATTCCAGAAGGTTGTGGAGGCGTCGTTCGAGAGCGCGGTGACAGTTCCGCCCAGCGCGATCGTGCGGGCTGTCGTTGCCATGGAAGGTCGGTCCGCGTGGGCGGGAGAAACGGCCCACGGGATCAAGAGTAGTATGGTCAGGAGCAGGCGCATCTAATCGGTCAGTCCCACGACGGTGGTCAGTTGAACAGTTCCCACTTCTACGTCCGATCCCGTGACGCGACCGGTTGGGCCGATAACCTCGACCCTGACAGTGACAGCGGCCGGAACGGCGAACACTGCTTCCTGGACATTCTCGGCGGAGCTCATCACGTGGTGTCCGATCAGCGTATCTCCATCGAGCACACGCACCCTGAGGCCGATCCCATCGGCGGACAAATCACCACCGGTCGTCTGTCGGCGTAGCCTCACGGTCAAGTAGGTTGTCGGGTCTGAATCGTTTCTGTAGAGGGTCGACGCCTCGAAACTCGGGAATTGGCTGTTCACGACGTAGAGATCGACGTCGCCATCTCCGTCGTAGTCTCCAGCCGCCGAAGCAATCGCGTTCGTCGGAGAGGCCGACAGGCCTGTTCCCGTTTCCTCAGTAAAGGTCCCATTGGATTGGGTCAGGAGCGCACTGGCCTGGCCTGATTCCGATTCCGCTCCGTTCGTCACGAAAACGTCCAGGTCTCCGTCCGTGTCGTAGTCGGCCCAGGAGCTCGTCCAGCTGATCCAGGAGGATCCCGTGTTCTTGATGTCTCCGTCCGCGACGTTTACGAACGTGTCGTTGCCATCGTTCCGGTAGAGTGCGTTCCCGCCGACGTTCACGACGTAGAGATCGAGATCTCCGTCGAGGTCGTAGTCGACCCAAGCCGCACCCCGGCCGATGTCCGTGTTGTCGATAGACGCCTCGCAGGCCACTTCAGTGAAGTTCCCATTCCCGTCGTTCTTGTAGAGCGCGTTGTTCTGCTCGCGGTTGACGACGTAGAGGTCCACGTCCCCGTCGGCGTCGTAGTCCGCCCACGCAGCAGCCTCTGAATCGCGGTTATCGGCGACACCTGCGGACTCGCCGACCTCGGAGAACGTCCCGTTTCCATTGTTGTGGTAGAGGGTGTTCCGGAATCGCCGCTTGCAGACGTAGATGTCGAGATATCCATCCCCATCGTAGTCACCCCAGGCGGCATTCGTTTCGTCGCCCTGGCGAATGACGTTCACGTCTGCGCTGCCTGTAACCCGGGTAAAGGTCCCGTTTCCATTGTTCTGGTAGAGCTGGTCCTGCTCGAAGAAATTGACGACGTAGACGTCGAGGTCGCCATCGTTGTCGTAGTCGATCCAGTTGGCGGCCACGCTGTTGCGCGCAACGCTGCCCATCCCGGCTGAACTCGCGACATCGGAGAAGGTCCCGTTGCCGTTGTTCCGGTATAGCCTGTTCAGGCTCTGCGACACGGAGCTCGCCCAATTGGTCACATACAGATCGAGATCACCGTCGTCGTCGTAGTCGCCCCACGCCGCGCCCGTCCCGACCCTTGGCGCTCCCGTCGAGGGCACCGAGTTGGCCACACCCGCACTCGAGGTGACATCGGTGAAGCTGGGCTGAGCCCAGGCCAGTCCCGTCGCCAGGAATACGGCAGATACGCCGTGCAGTATGGTGCTTGCGCGTTTGATCATCGATTGACCACCGCTACTGTCTTCTGTTCACGCTCGCCATCGGCCTCGATCGAAACGATGTAGAGTCCACTTCGAACGGAATCCCCGTCACCGTCGCGCCCGTCCCACGTTATGACGTTCCGTCCGGCGTTCATCTGTCTGCCTGCGGCCAGCACGTTCTGCAGTCGGCCCGAGCGATCGTAGATTTCGATCCGTACGGAAGCAGAGCCGGACAGGTCGAACGAGATGTCGGTTGTGCGTAAGAGAATGGGGGCCGGTCGACCCGCTGCCTGCCCGCCTCCTCCACCGCGTGGAGAGAACGCGCGATTACTGAAGTCGATGTTGGACACGCTTGCCGAACCACCCGACTGAGCGCTGTCCTCGAAGAGACCGTAGGTCCCGAGTTCAGTCACGGGAACGCGGAACACCATCGCGGCCGCCGTTCCTCCCAACCTGGTCCACGCCGTTCCACTCAGCTGATATACGGCGAGTCGGTCTGTCGCGGCGCCCTGGGGTATGTCGAATGCAAGGGTCGCTGCTTTCCGCAGCGTGAGAGCCGGCTCAGATGTGATTTCATAGGCGCCGTGACTCGCCGTCACACCGGAGGGTTCTGTACCGACCACCACGGGATCGATCCGTACATCGGGATTCTCGGACAACGTAGCCGGCAGCACGTTTGGCGAGAGGCGAAGCCGCAGCAGCCCATCGGGGCTCTCCGCGATGCCACCCCCGCCGGGGGCGATCAGCGCAGGGATCGACCTCTCGAACGGCTCCATGGTGTTCCCCTTGAGGTCCACGGCCCCGGAGACCCGGACGACGAAACTTCCCGAAGGTACGTCGGTCTCAACGTCGACTTCCCCGATCCAGAGATCGCCGCTGTAGCTGAGCTGGGTAAGCTCGAGCTCGGACGCCTGATTGGCGAGTTGTAGAGTCACCCGCGGAGAGACCGCGTTGTCCATGCCGGCCGGCTCATCGTTGAAGTCCACCACCACCGATGCCCGGCGACCCTGGGTGAGCACCCGCGGCCGCACCTGAACGCTGTCGATGACGGGACTGACGGTGTCGACGATGAATGTCTCCTCTCCGGACCAGTCGGAGGTCTGAAGACCCCCGTCAATGGTTCGGGCCGACCAGTTGTAGCTCCCGCTCGGCAGGTTTCTCAACACCAGGCTGGTCGTTCGGATCGCGCCGAACTCGACGGATCCCGCTCCAGAACGGATATTGTTCGACGCAGGGCTGTCCCCCACTCGGATTTCGTATGTGAGGGCACCGGTGGGCGTTGGTGATGTGCCGTCGTCCGACCCCTGCATCCAGGACAGCTGGATATCGGCTCCGTCCGTAGAGGAGGTCAGCCCATCCGGCGGGATCGGTGCCGCGTTCGGGTTGAAGCGAGATTCGAGGTTGTCGTTCGCGCTGGAGGTCAGCGTGAAGTTCACGCCGTCGTCCGATGTGCGGCCGGTGCTCAGCAAGTCGAGGTCACCGTCGGAGTCGATGTCCGCCCATCCGAGCGATCCGAAGTCAACGCCGCGAAGGATGTCGATCGGCACTTCTTCCAGGACGCCGTTGTCGTTTCGGTAGAGCTCGAGGATCGGGCCCGCATCCGTGTTGCCCAGAACGGCCAGATCGAGATCGCCATCGTTGTCGAAGTCGCCCCAATCGAGATCCGAAGCGGCCGCGCCTGTAACAGATTGCCCGCTGTCGGTAAGGATTCCCGTTCCATCGTTTTCGTAGACGCGCGTGATCCGACCAACCTGCGGGTCAAAGCCGGAAACACCGAGATCGAGATCGCCATCGCTGTCGTAGTCACCCCACGCCAATGCAGCGGCAAATGCTCCGGATAGGGCAGACCGTGTATCTTCGGTGAGCGTTCCGACCGGGTCGTTGCGGTAGACGGTCAAGGTTGATTCGAACGCGTTGGAGGTCTGACCGATGACGGCGAGGTCGAGGTCTCCGTCGTCGTCGTAGTCGCCCCACCCGAGGTCTCCGTTGTCCACACCTGTCAACGAGACGGCTTCGACGAACGTTCCGTCGTCGTTCCGGTAGACCTTGGTGACTCTGGACCCGATGACCTGTCCCATCAGCGCGAGGTCGAGGTCCCCATCGTTGTCGTAGTCCCCCCAGTCCACGTCGCTGGACCGTACCTGGTCGAGTGCCTGGACGTTCGCGATGTTCAGCGCGAAGTCTCCCAGCTCGAGCCGGTTCCGGTAGAGGTGGCTGTAGGGGTTCTCCCCCGCATCCTGACCAACCAGAGCCAGGTCGAGGTCTCCATCATTGTCATAGTCACCCCAGGACGCATCGCCGTTCAGCATGCCCTGGAGCACGACGCTCGCGTTCTCGGTCAGGATCCCGCCGTCGTTGCGGTAGAGGATCGACCGGCCGCGTCCGTCGATGTCCCGGCCGAACAGCACCAGGTCCGGGTCGCCGTCATTGTCATAGTCTCCCCACTCGAATCCCGACTCCCGAAGCGGACGGAGATTCTGCACGGAGCTGACCAGATCCTGAACGCGGAAGATCTCTTCCTGGCTCTCAGCCGAGACGGCATATCCGGGGTCTACGGCCTGTACCGACCAGTAGTAGGTATCGCGAGCAAGCGGTATGGCCAGTCTGATCGTTTTGGCGGAGCCGACGTTCCCCGTCCCCACCGGAACCGATCCAGCGAACACGTCGTTTCCGCCCGGCGAGGTGCCGATACGGAGGTTGTAGGTCAACGCCGTCGATGCGGACTCGGCATCCGTCCCGTCGTTCCAGTCGAGCGCGACGCCCAGGCTGGTGACGAAGGGACTCCCGAGCCGGTCCGGAGGCTGTGGAACCGAATTCGTGACGGATCCGCCCTGGCTTCGGTAGACGGTCGTCTCGCGTCCCTCGCCATCGACTTCGCCCGCAATGACCAGGTCGAGGTGCCCATCGGCATCGACGTCGGCCCAGGCGAGATCTCCGCCGCGCGCGCCCGCCAGGGATTGGCCGTTGTCTTCGGTCAGCGTCCCCACAGGCTCATTTACGAGGATGAAGGAAAGTCGCTCGGATACGTTCGTCTGCCCTGAGGCGGCGAGGTCGAGGTCGCCATCGTTGTCGAAGTCGCCCCAGGCCAGGGATCCCACGATGCGCCGGGAGCTGAAAGAGAGGTCCTCCCTCAGGATTCCGGCAGCGTTGGTGTAGATCTGGAAGGTGGCCTCCCAATTGGTGTTCCAGCCCGAAAGCACGAGATCCAGGTCCCCATCAGCGTCGTAGTCCGCCCAGGCGATGTCCCCACCTGACAGTGGCGGCAACTGGCCGTTCCGGGTATCCAGCGTCAGGGTTCCCAGCGGGTCATTGATGTAGAGTGCGGCCTGGCGTCCACCGTCGGTGCCATACCCCGTGGCGGCCAGATCCAGGTCTCCATCGCCGTCCAGGTCTCCCCACGCCGCGTTGCCCTGACTGAGGTTGATCAGTCGTTCCGAGTTGGGGATGTCTTCGGTGAGAATCGGGGATCCACCAAGAGGACTGCCCACACGATCCGCGTTGATACGTCCATTGTTGAACAGGACCGTCCGGGCGTTGCCGGCGGCATTCATACCCGAAGCGAGCAGGTCCGTGTCGCCGTCGCCATCATAATCTCCCCATGCGAGCGTGCTATATCGGAGCGTCTCTGACAGCAGGCCAGACTGGCTGATGTCTTCGGAGAAAGAACCACCGTTGTTCCGGTAGAGGGTGAGGATTCCTGACCCGTCAGATGTTGCTCCGGACAGGGCCAGATCCAGGTCGCCGTCCCCGTCGTAGTCGCCGAAGGCGACCGCGCCCAGGTGGATACCGGGCAGACTGGTCGCCTGCTCGACGAGCGTACCGCTGTCATTTCTATATAGCTGGCTAACGGGTTCACAGTTGTCGTCAGGACCGGTGAGGCCGGTCAGGAGCAGGTCGGCATCCCCGTCCCCATCGACATCCGCCCACGTAGTGGATGCACCCCAAACGCCGGTCAATTGCTGCGATGCGGCCAGTGTCTGACCACGAGCCGGCGCGGCAAAGACGGCGATCAGGAATGAAGCCAGGAGGGGAGCGAGCGCAGTCGTGCGTCGGATCCCGGCTGGAGGAAAGAGGGTCATGCGCCTCGACGACTTAAGGGAAGTGTCAGTCTCAAACTTGCCCGATACAGGCGTCGGAATTTTATGGGTGTCTCGTTCCGAAGTCAAGCGAATATAAGGAGATGCAAAGGCAAGACGTGTGAGTTCGCTCACCAATCCCGCCACCAAAGCAGGGCAAAAAAGAAAGCCGGCTGGGAATGTTTCCCGACCGGCTCTCGTCTACCTCCGTGCTTCGCGGTTACTTCAGCAGCAACATCTTATGGACCTGCGCGAAGCGTCGCGTCTCGCCCACCGCGTGGATCTTGTAGAGATACACGCCGCTTGCCACGCCACGCCCGAACGAATCCTTCCCGTCCCAGCGCAGTGCGTAGAATCCGGGCACCTGATCCCGATCAACGAGCCTGACAACTTCCTGTCCGAGGATGTTGTAGACCACCAACCGGACCTGAGCCGCTTCCGGAATTGCGTAGCGGATCGTCGTTTCCGGGTTGAACGGGTTCGGGAAGTTGTGACCCAGCGTGAAGTCCTCCGGGACCAGCGCCAGACGGTCACCCAGGTTCTGAGCGACGTTGGCGACGAGGTCACCGTCGATGATCAGGCCCTCGTTCAGCGAGATCAGGTCGCCCTGCGGATGGTCCGTCTTGAGGACGAACCGCAGACGCGAAACGACGCCGTCACCTGACACCGCACCACCTTCGGTGATCGCGCCCGCCACGAACAGTTCACCGGCTGTGGCGTCGTGTTCGAGTGTGGCGAAGATCTCGGCCTTCCGCTCATCCTTGCTGAACAATCCATTATTGCCCTGGTAGGCGTCGACGAACTCGAGCGCGTCCGTGTCGTAGCTCAGGCGGAGTCCCGTACCCATCATCTTCTCGGCATCCTTCGCCATCACCTCGACGATCAGCACGCCACCCTCTTCGCTGGATGTCGGACGCCCCACCAGCTCCAGACGGGTCGTGGTGTCCGTCCCGTAGACGTTGGTGATGACGACCGGTTTGGACGAGGCGCCGTCGCCCTGGACGTACTGCTTACCGAAGACCCCGACGAAGGACAGGAAGTCTGTAAAGTCGACTGCACCGCTTCCGTCGAAGTCCGCGTCGGCGTTGAACCCGTCGCTACCCGAGCTCAAGTTGAACGTAGCGATCAAGGTCAGGAAGTCACCGAACCCGACATTGAAGTCGCTGTCCAGATCACCAGGGAATGGCTGATCGGCGGCGTTGACCGTGAACGACCCGGTCAGGAAGTCGCTGTCGAACGTGCCGTCGCTGGCCTTGACCCGGTAGTGATAGGTGACCCCGTCATCCAGTTCACGGCTGACGGTCCAGGCGGTGACTCCGCTCGGATCCGACACGCCGGTTCCCGCGCCTTCACCCAGACCGGAATCGAGGCTGAGGGCGTCGGAGAAGTCAGACGACGATGAAAGCTGGAACGTGTAGTTCAGCACGTCACCATCGTTCAGCGGCGTGCTGTTATTGATCACGAACGTCGGCTGGAGCGGGTTGCCCTGCTTGATCGCGAGGGTCGGAGCCGAGGGCCCGATACCGGCGGCAGGCGTCACCGCTTCAGACGCCGTCGATGGATCGCCCTGAGACTGGTTGAGTCCCAGCGCGCTGATGCGGTAGCTGTAGCTCGTTCCGTTGACCACGTTGTTGTCCGTGTAGGTGGTCACGTTGTCCAATGTGGCAATGGATGCGAAGTCACCACTATCGGCTGAGCGCTCCACCACCACACCGACCACACCACCGGAACTGCTGGCCGTCCAGCTCAACTGGACCGCAGCGTTACCGGCTGTCGCCGCCACACCAGTGGGGGCTGCGAGCGTCGGTGACGCACCATCGGCCAGCGTAGTGAATTGGAGCTCGGAACTCGCCGCACCCTGGTTACCCGCTCGGTCGATCGACTCCACCGTGAAGGAGTATGTCGTCGCAGGCGTCAGGTTGGTGAGCGTAATCGCGTGGTCCGTCACGTCTTCCGAGTCGCCTGTGTTGAAGTCGAGGCTTCCCGATGTCGTGCCGTAGCGAACCGCGCTGTCGGACAGCTCGTCGGTATTCCAGGTGATCAGGGCCTCGGTCGAAGTTGTGGCCGAGGAGATGTCTGACGAGACCGGCGGCGTCGTATCCGGCGCCGATTCGGTCGTGAACTCCTGAACGGAACTGGTCGCCGGACCGTTGTTGCTCTGATCGGTCGAGTTGACCGTGTAGTAGTACGTCGTTCCGGCGCTCAGGTTCGTAAGTGTGATACTGTGATTCGTGTTGAACTCCGAGTCGTTCCGTGTTTCGAGCAGCTCTTCTGCCGAAGTTCCGAATGCGACCTCGGAGTCCGCTGCTTCGTTAGTTCCCCAACTGATCGTCGCCTGGCGATCGTTGACGTAGATGACCGACGGCGTTCCGTTGATCACCGGTGCGGTCAGATCCTCGGAAGCCGCTGTCGTGCCTGAGACCACCGCACTCTTGGTGGCTCCATTCCCCGACGCGTCCGTCGATCCGATCTGGTAAGAGTAGGTCGTTCCCGCAGCCAGCTTGGTGAGAGTTAGGCGGTGCGATGTATCGTTTGCTCCGGTGACTTCCTGTTCCTCAAGCGCGTCGGAGGCCGTACCGAAATCGATCGTGCCGTTCGCACTTTCATCGGTCTCCCACTCGATCGTGAGGCTGCTGGATGTGGAGGCTACGATTGTAGGACCCCCGGTGATCACCGGGAACTGCGTGTCCGCTTCGGTCGTGGTCGTGAAGCTGCCGAACCCTCCTGGCGGCTGGATCTTCTTATTCACCGTTGGGTCCGTGCCCTTCACCGTATTCCCCGCTGCATCGGTTGAACTAACTTGGAAGAGGTAGCCCAGTCCCGGTTTCAGTCCGGTCACGGTCACGATGTGTTTCCGAGTTAGGTCGTTGTCGTCGAATACGATCTGCGAATTCTCACCGAAGACCGGAGTCCCTTCCACGGCGGCATCATCGGATCCCGGTTTAACACCGACTGTGACGCGTGAGGTGGAGAGTTCGTCCGTTTTCCATTTCAGGATTACAAGGGTGTTCTTGATTTCTGCGAGCGGACCCTCTGTGATCACCGGGGGTGACTCGTCCTCGGTCGAGCGGGTCCGGAAGGTATGGTCCTCACTCAACCCGACGACGGTCCCGTTCGCATCTGTCGTGACCGCGTTACCCGCGAGGTCGGCAGAGCCTACGGCATAGTGATACTCGGTACCGGCATCGAGGTCTGTCAGTGTGACCGAGTGGAAACGAACACCTTCGGCCTTTTCGATCGTCTCACCGTAATCGATAGACGACCCCCAACTTACGCGAGTATCTGAAGGTTCATCAGTCTCCCACCGGACTGTGGCTGAACTGGCTGTGATGTTCGTGACGAGCGGGCCACGTACAATGGTCGGTGCGTCTGTGTCGGCACCGCGTCGGGTGACGAAGGAGAGGTTTGTCGTGGTGCTGGAGTTCCCCTCTGCGTCGATCGTCTCGACCTCATACTCGTAGCGTGTACCTGCCTGCAGTCCGGAAATAGGGACCGCGTGCTTGCGAGACAAGTCGAGATCCTCAACGAACTCATCGTAATCACCAGCCGACTGCTTTTTCGCGGCAGCCGCGCGGTAACGAATGATTGCCGAGTGCGGTTCGTCTGCCTTCCAGTTGATGCTCGCACCCTCTTTTGAGATCCCGAGTGCGACAGGGCGCCTGACCAAAATCGGCGCTACGGTATCTGCCGCAAGCCGTGTAACGAACGATTTTTGGCCGCGGTTATATGTCGGACCGTTTCCTGTCAAGTCTGTGACGGCAATGCGGTAGAAATACTCCGTCGCTGCGTCTAGGTTGGTGATCAAAACTTCTTGTCGCTTTGTGGCATCCGTCGTGGAATAGGTGTCGCCGAGGATGCCGGTGGTGTCAGATGCGACCGCGATATCGGTATCCACCTGGAGCGTAACCGTTGCCGGCTCGTTGGTTTCGAACACGATTACTGCTTCAGATTCACTTTGCCGTGCAACCACCGGCGGGCGTGTGATGCGCGGCGGAATCGTGTCTTCGCCAGCACGCGTGCGGAATGTGAAGGTGGGGCTGGTGATCTCGTTACCCGAGGCGTCCACAGACTCAACCTGATAAGAGTAGAGAGTGTCAGCCAAAAGGTTCGACAGAGCGATCGTATGCTCGTTCACCAGTTCGCTGGATTCCGAAGAGTCCGAGAACTCCCCTTCGAACCCGAAACGGACTAGGCTGGAACTGGGCTCGGTCGTCAACCAGCGGATCACCGCAGCGTTGAACGTGGCGCCTAGAATCGTGGGGCGTCCTACGATAAGCGGAGCAGATGCGTCGGCTACAGACCGGAGCGTGAACTGACGGATTTTAGCTGTCTCGCGAACGTTCCCGGCCTGATCGGTCGCCCGTGCCTTGAAGAAGACGGTGGCGCCTGGCGTCAGTCCGGCGAGTTTGAGCTCGTGCAGACGCTTCTCTTCCGTACTGCTTATTGTTTGATCGAGATTCGTATCCGAGTTGCCATAAAGGACGTCCACGGTCGCTGCTTCATCCAGCTCTACCAGGATGTTGGCAGCCTCGCGGGTGATACCGACCGCGGCCGGACCGCGCACCACTCTTGGTGGCGCAGTGTCTGGCTTGCGGCGGGTCACCAGAATGAGCGGGCGCTCAGGGAAGGCATTAGACTCGTTCCCTTTGATGTCCGTCGTGGTAACTTTGAGGAAATAGCGAGTTCCGGCAGTCAGTCCGGTGATAGCGACCTGATGGACGCGTCCCAATTGAGACACGATTGCTTCCTGGTCGAGATTCCCCGGGCTGGTTCCATAAAGCACCTTACCAGTACCCGCTCGGTTCGTGGCCCAGCGAATCTGAGCCCGTGTGTCAGTAACAGACGTGATGACCGGGGGCTCGCTGACCGTAGGCGCGTTGCTCAGGTTCGACCGTAAGGAGACCGTCAGGTCCGGCTCGAGGCCTGCTGTCGTCTCTCCGGCAATGAAGGTCACCTGACGGAAGGTCAGGTTGGCCTGCTCAAACTCGGGGGTCGTCTTAAAGACGAAAGCCCCAAGTCCCACGTTCCCGCTGACGGGCATCTGAGCGGCCAATCGTAACGTGATATTGTTGCCGCTGAAGCCAACAAGGGAGCCTTTCACGCCACCCGGGGGCGTCACGGTCAGGACGGCATTCGGGTTGCCGAAGAGGCTGGAGGGCGGGAATTCGACTTCGATCAGTTCAAGCACCAGGCCATTGAAATCGGGCGCAAGCTGGAGGATCAATGTGTTGACCAGCTGGAAGGGGGCGTCATTGGGTGCGGCGAGATTCCCAACGTTGGTAGTCAGGATATTGCCCTCCAACTCCGGTGGTCCGAGGGAGGCGATGCTGAAGTGTGGCGATCCCGTGTGTTCGAGACCTGCGATCGCCGATGGATCGCTCACTCGGAACTTGGCGGTGGCGCCGTTTGCGCCCTCGTAGCCCGATGCGAAGATCTCGATTGCAACACTGGACCCGCCCCGTTGTTCGATAGTCCACCCACCAGGTGTATGGTTATTGTCTCCTGCTCTCTGAATGTCGACATAGACATTCTCAAGGCTGGATCCTCTTCCCGGGGGTAGGCCACCGGCTTCCTGCGGGACGACTGTGAAGTGCTCGCTGGGGATGAAACCAGTCGCCGCACCATCGATCTGTGTCGGGTCGACCTCGACTCGAATTTCGACCTCGTCGACATCGCTCAGGCCACCGGCAAAGGTCTGGACGCCGAACCGGCCCCCTGGGTTCGCGCGACCATCCAGAACGCGCTGGTTCCCGTAGTCCTTATTCAGGTCTGCCCCGAATGTTTTGGGAAGAGCACTAGGGTCGGCGATGATCAGCTCGGTCCCAACCTGGAGGACCTTTTCTCCAAGGGTTACTTGGTCGAAGGTGACGGTCAGGCTCGTGAACAACCCCGAAAGCTCGATGGTCATGTGACCCATATACTTCAAGGATCCGTCTAGGGGTTCAGACCCAGGCCCGCTGAACGAAACCTGGTTTGTCGCAAATGTGTTGCCGGACAAAGTGGGAATTGGGGTCGAGAAGGGTGCTCCGGCGCTGAGTTTCGGTTCTCCGCTAAGCATCGAGATATCGCTGAAGGTGAACTGAGCATTGAGGCCCTGAAGCCCGTCCCACCCCGTGACGAAGTACTCGATCACGACCGTGTCTCCAACCTTGGCCTCGATCGTCCTCGTGTCTGAAAGCGTCCGATCGCCAGAATTCAGCTGGACGTCAGCTGAGGCCCTAGCAGCTCCTAACAATTGGACAGGAAATCCTTGTGCTTCCGCCTCTCCAACAACTGCTGTGAACGCCAGGACAAAGGCGGCCAGACCCTGCCGATACAAACTGTTCAGGCGACGTGCCCGGTTGGTGCACATAGCGATCCTCCGAAACTGTGTGAAGGTCGGTCTAAGCCGACCCTGGCTATCTTGTGAACGAGACGCGTAAATAAGGACAAAAGAACAGCCTAGACTAGAAAAAAGACGCTCCCTGCAACACCAGGAAGCACGCACGATACATGCTACGCGAAACACCTGCCAAAAATCTGTGCGTGATATCACACAGCCATTTAGTTACTGTCGGGTTCGTCGATGGTCTCGGACCCAATCCGCTGGGCGATTTCACCCGGTCCGACCGATTTCAGCGCGTCTATATCGACGATCTGAACGCCCGGGCGTTCAGGCGGCGCCCACTGAGGCACCTGATCCTGGGTGAGGAGTCCCGTGACGGGCCGCCCCATTGATACGGCCAGGTGGAAGATGTCCGTGTTACCAGCAATGATGCGTTCGCAGGATTCGAGGAGCACGACAAGCCGGGGCAAATCTTCGTTCTGGAACATAAGGGCCCTGGGGCCGAGAGCCTCCTTGATCTGGTTCGCCGCTTTGCGTTCCTCGCAATTGAAGAAGATTAGAACCCTTGTGTTGGGTGTCTGTGTGGCGGATTTGGCGATCGAGAGGAATTGCTTCGTAGACGGCGTTTCCCCAAGGGCAGTGCTGACATCCAGACCGACAAGCCGTTCCCCCGATTTGCTGCCGACGAGGTATCGCTCCCGAATCCGACGTGCACCCTTCTCCGAGACGGACCACGACACGCCCTCTGTGGACTCCGGGATTCCGAGTATGTCCAGCAGCAGGGAAAGTCGATTGGGCTCGTAAGTAGCCTCTGTCTTGGGTACGATCCGGATGTTGAAGAACGCGTTCTCGCCGGATTGGAAGCCGATCCGGACGCGCGCGCCGCTTTTGTAACAATAGTAGGCCGGGCAGAAGTCATCGATGTTGCTGAAGCAGAAAGCCAGGTCGTAATCCCGGCCGTTCAGTCGGTCGACCACTTCCTTCCTCTTCGGGCCAAAGGGCAGGACGAAATTCTCGTAGAGGATCGTCTCGTCGATAAACGGGAGTTCGCGCGCGATGAATTCCTTTTTCCGGTCGGCGAGGAGGTCGAGCGATGCGTTCGGGTACCGCTCCCGGATCGCCCAGAACTTGGAGGCCCCGATGAAGATGCCGCCCGGCTGGTTGTCGGGGATCAGAAGGATACGCTTAGGATCCTGCAGTGCGTCGGCCACGGAAAAAGCGGGTGAATCATCAACAATGTTGCGAGGTGTGGCGATCTGGAGGGCAAGCGGATGGAGGACGGACTTCTGCACCCAGTTCGTCATGCTTGACTGCATTTTCAGTCTTTCCAGAGCTTGGACTCGAGTCGCACGCCCTTCGACATCTTCTTGTAGGACGTTCGGTCGTAGCGGAGCTGGCGGTCGGTCACCCCCATGTTGAACAGGATGTTATAGATGCTGAGGGAGACCTTGGAATTCGGCTGCTCGAGCAGGAAGGGCCGCATGTTTTCGCAGGCATCCACGACCCGTTCGTCGTGCTCGATGTGGCCCAGATACTCCATTTCGACGCTCAGGTATTCCCGGACCAGGTAAACGAACCGCTCGGCGTCCTCCAGCTGAGTCTTCTTCCGGACCTTGTTCATGATGAGCTTGGGCCGGAAGTCATCGACCAGCGTCTGCGCTTTGTCCCCGAATTCCGGCATGTGGTTGCCCAGCATCTCGATCAGGTTGCGGATCTTTGTCGCTCGCTGTCCGCTGTTGCCGAACTTCAGGATGATGTCCTTGAGGATGGTGTTGCGTCCGAAATTCTGGAGCAGCCGCCTGTAGACCGCGTTCTTGACGAAGGCGTAGGCGTCGATCTTGGCCTGGGGCTCCGGGTTGCAGACGATCACACCCTCGTTGGAGATGACGAAGAAGTCGAGAGTATTGTAAGCGGTGCCGGCCCCGAGATCGACGAGGATGAAGTCGGCATCTAGGTTGTTGATGTGGCGCTTGAGCTTTTCTTTTCGCTGGTGGGGCAGGTTGGCGAGCCCGATCAGCTCACTTCCGCCGCAAATGATGCTGAGATTGGCGCTGGGGGTCGGCAGGATCACGTCTTCCAGGGATTCGACTCTGCCGCTCAGGAAGTCGTTGAGGTTTCGCTTGGGGACGGGCATCCCGAAGGAGAGATGCAGGTCGGCGCCACCCAGGTCGGCATCGATCAGGATGACCTTGTAGCCGAGGATGGCCAGGCCGACGCCGAGGTTGGATGTCAGGACAGTCTTGCCGGTTCCCCCTTTACCTCCCGCAACAGCCCAGGTGCGTTTCTCCAGGCTAAAGTTATCGAGGAGAATCGTAGCAGAATCTTTGGGATCGGGTCCGAACATTTAGCGAATGGTCTACCGCTCTGAGAGGGATGAGGTGTGGGCACCCAAAAGCGACCATAACTTAATGTAATTTCTTGAGTTTGTCAAACGCCTGACCTGCCTGCGGCAGGCCGCAAAAAGGGGAATTTTGTCTTGCCACAGGCCGGGTCGACCCCTATTATTCTTGGGCTCGGAACAAGGGACAGTGCCGACGGCGATGTCCCCTCCCCCATTGAGGACACACACCATGCTGTTGCCCGACGATGGCCGAGGGAACCTGTATGAACAGGTTCTCGAATACGCAAAACGCGAAATGGATGAGGCGACCTCCAAGGTGGAGGACATCAAACAGTCTCTCCAACTGCTCGAAGCGCGTGTTGAGGCGGCCAAAGCGGTCTACCAAGCCGTAGCTTCCCGCCTGAACCTGGAGGATGAATCAGATGGCGCCGGGTTAGGCGAGTCATTCCCAGAAGTGCCCACACCTGCTCCCGAACCGCCTCCCGCCGCTGAAATCTCCGCTCCAGAATCCAGTGTGGCTGCTCCCGCGGACCCTCAACGATCTTCGGAATCCTTGGAAAACGGGGCCCCACAAGCCGCGCAGGTAGCTGTTTCTGCTCCTGAGGAAGTGTCCGCTGCTCCCAAATCGCTAGAGCCTGCGCCATCGGCAGACCCCGTGCAGCCAACCTCAGCAGGGCCGGACGCGAGCGACCTTGATATTATCCGACAGCATCTGGCTGCCAAGGCTGAACGCGAGTCTGGTGCTCCGGGAGTCCAGCCGACGCCAGAGCCTGCTCCGGCCAAGCAATCACCCGCTCCTGCGGCATTCGAGGCGGCAGTCGACAGCGAGGCAGCGGGTGATGACTCTTTCAGCGTGCAGTTGATCCGCCAACATCTGGAGAACAAGGCGAAAGAGCAGGCGTCTGCGGACGCAGCTCCACCTGTGGCCCCGTCCCCAGAGCTAACGGCGAGTGTTGCCGATGCGGCTGCTCCCGAGCCTGTGACGGCTCCAAAAAGCAAGGAAGGAGCTGGTGGCGGGTTGTCCGAGGCAGATCGTGAGTTGATCGATCTTCGGTCGAAGCAGAACTGACCAGTCATCCTTCGGGCACGATCCCGAAACCTTGCGGAGATGGACCGATATCGGTATTCTGAAAACGATGTCGGATGATGAACAGGGAAGAGTATTTGATCCCTGTTCTTTCTATTTAAGGTAAATCCTAAGAACCTGTTTTTAAGGTAGTTGTCGTTTGTCTGCCACACTCGATAAAATCCCGCAAGACATGAGCCCGGAAGAGCGGTGTCTATATGTCGACCGGCTGACGCCTGAAGGCGGGCTGTATACGGACGCCCAGCGTCCCGTCCATCCCGAAGCGAACAGCAGCTGGCAGGTCGGTCCGGACCCCTGGCGACTCCCCGATCGTGTGTTGCGGCACATCGAGGAGGCCGGCCATCACTTCCTCGCCTTCTACAGGGCAGCAAATCTCCTGTATAACCAGAGCTGGCGCGGGATACAGCCGGGTTGGGTCGCGGGATATCTGGACAGTGGGAAACCCGAGTCTGTGGTCGCGCTTGGACGGATGAACCGGATCAAGCAGCACGTTCCACTCGTGATCCGTCCCGACATGATTCCCACTAAAGAAGGCATGATCGCGACCGAGCTGGACTCTCTTCCGGGCGGCATCGGGTTTACGGCCAGCCTGGGGGCGCGATACGGGTCGCTGGACGAACCGATCACCGGCGGTCCGGACGGCATGATCGACGGCTTCGAGCGGATGCTCCGCTCCTTTGCTGATACCGCGGCACCCGTGGTGGCCGTCGTCGTTTCGGAGGAATCCGCCAGTTGGCGCCCTGAAATGGTATGGGTCGCCGATCGCCTGAACGAACGCGGTCTCGAAACGGTTGTGATGGGTCCGGATGACATCATCTTTCGGGAGGACGGCCTGTATGCGCCGTCTGAAACCGGGCCGCGTCGTATCGACTTGATCTACCGGTTCTTCGAGCTTTTCGATCTGAAGAACATCCCCAAGATGGAGTTGATCCTGTATGCGGCCAAGAAGAACGCCGTCAAGATCACACCGCCGCTGAAGAATGTGATGGAAGAGAAGATGCTGATGGCCCTGTTCCAGCATCCGGCTCTCCAGAATTTCTGGTCTCAGCAGCTGGGCTCGGGCACCGTAGCGTTCCTGGAGCGGACGTTCCCGAAGACGTGGGTGATGGATCCCACTCCCCTGCCCCCGCACGCCACGATCCACGGGCTGGAGGTCAAGGGTCGACCTTTCCAGGACTGGCGTGAGCTCGGTTCACTGGGACAGAAGGACCGACAGATGGTGATCAAGCCGTCGGGTTTCTCGGAGATGGCGTGGGGCGGTCGTGGCGTCGCGATCGGTCATGATATGTCCGAGACCGACTGGCAGGAGACGATCGACCACGCTCTTCAGAGCTTTGATGCCAACCCACACATCCTGCAGATCTTCCACAACGGCGCAACTTTCCCCGTCGAGCATTACGACTTCGCTTCGTCGTCGATGAATCGTTTCCGTGGTCGGGTCCGTCTGCAGCCTTATTACTTCGTAGTGGGCGATGAGCCGGTTCTGTCTGGCATCCAAGCCACGGTTTGTCCACCTGACAAGAAGCTGCTCCACGGGATGGTCGACGCTGTCGTCCTTCCGTGTGGCCCGATGCCCCCATCTTCCTAGGCCTTTCCTTGGACCTTCCCGAACAGAAATTGGCGCACCTGGAGTCGATTCTCCGGGACTTGGGGAATGCCGTGGTCGCTTTCTCCGGCGGGGTGGACAGCACGTTGCTCGCTGCAGTCGCGCATCGCGTGCTCGGCGATCAGGCGATCGCCGTTACCGCAGTGTCCGCAAGCTACCCGGATGGCGAGATCGATCGGGCGAGGGCGGTGGCGGATGAGATCGGGATACAGCTGGAGACGGTTTACACTGAGGAACTCGGCAATCCGGACTACGTACAGAACAACCCGGACCGATGCTATCACTGCAAGTCCGCGCTTGCAGACAAGCTCGAGGATGTGGTGCGCCACTTCGGCGGCAAGTACGACAATCTCTTGTATGGGGCGATCGCTGATGACGTCGGCGACTACCGTCCGGGGATGTCGGCGGCAGAGTCGCGTGGGATTCTGGCTCCCCTGATCGAGGCCGCATTCACCAAGGATGACGTGCGTGCGGTCTCCAAGGCATGGGGACTGTCGACGTGGGATGACCCGGCGGCGGCGTGTCTGTCGTCGAGGATACCCTACGGGACGCCGGTTACGGTCGAAGCCCTGCGCATGATTGACCGAGCGGAAGCGTTCATGAAGTCCGTCGGGTTTGTGCAGGTTCGCGTCCGGCATCACGAGACCATCGCACGGATCGAAGTGGCACCGGAAGAGATTCCGCGATTCTTCGAAAACGACCTATACACGCGTGTGTCGGCCGAGTTGAAAGCAATCGGATACGGCTACGTGACACTCGACCTCCAAGGCTATCGCACGGGCAGCCTGAACGAGGGTCTTCTGTCGATACAGGCATCCTGATGGCGTTGCTCGAAATCAAGAAGCTGGGGTGCGACACGCTCAAGCAGACGGCCCATCCGGTCGAGGAAGTGTCGTACGAGATTAAACAGCTCGTGGATGACATGTTCGAAACGATGTATGCGGCTGAAGGGATTGGTCTGGCCGCCCCACAGGTTGGTGCGCTGCATCGTGTGATCGTTCTCGATGTGAGCCCGAGTGATCCCGGTTTCGAGGCACGGGTGCTGATCAACCCACGAATCGTGTGGACGGCCGGTGAGGTGGTTGGGGAGGAAGGATGTCTCAGCCTGCCCGGTGTCGCGGGCGACGCGAAGCGTGCCGCTCAGGTGCGAATCGAAGCGCTCGACAAGGTCGGCGACCTGCAAACGATGGAGTTCGACGGGATCGCGGCACGGGCCGCTCAGCACGAGATCGACCATCTCGACGGTGTGCTGGTGATCGAGCATTTCAGCACGATCCGACGGAACCTGCTGCGCAACCAGTTGCGTAAGCTGCGTCGCGAGGGTGTGAAGCAATCGCCCGGGCCCGTCGAGGTCACGGCAGAGGCCCTGGAGTCCTAGTGGAAGACGGCGTCGATCTCCATCTGCACTCGACGTGTTCCGACGGGTCCTCCACGCCGACGGAAGTCGCTGAGCGCGCAGCCGAGCGCGGTCTGTCCGTCATCAGCCTGACGGACCACGATTCAGTCAGTGGTGTGGCAGAGGCTCAGGCGGCCGGTGAAGCGTACGGGGTCCGGGTGGTGCCGGGGTCAGAACTGAGCATCAAGCTCAAGGATCACGACATCCACATCCTGGGCTACTTTCTGGATATCGAGAACGACCAACTCAATACCTCGCTGGCCCTGTATCGGGACGAGCGCCGGAATCGGGCAGAACGAATCGTCCGAAAACTGAACCGGCTCGGGATCCGCATCACGTTCGAGCAGGTGCTGGCCAAGGCGGACGGCGCCGCGATCGGACGGCCGCACGTCGCAGACGTTCTCGTAGAGGAAGGCTTCTGCTTCTCTCCGAACGAGGCGTTCAACAAGTATCTGGGGTATGGGAAGACGGCCTACGAGGAGAAGTATGTGATGGGACCGCCCGAGGCGGTGGAAGTGATTCACTCAGCCGGAGGCATTGCTGTGATCGCCCATCCCGTCCTCTACCGATCGGACGACATCCTGCCCGCGCTGGTCGAGCAGGGGATGGACGGGATAGAGGTCTGGCACATCAAGCATAAGCCCGACGATGTCCGACGGTATTCCGCCTTCGCTGATGAGCACGGCCTCCTGAAAAGCGGCGGTTCGGACTGTCACGGGGATGGCCGGGGTGATGCGGTGATGGGGAAAGTAGATGTGCCCCTTTCAGTCTTCGAGGCACTGGAAGCGGGCCGTGCACAAACGAGTGGATCTCAATGACATTACGCGTTCTGCTGTTTGCGCAATGCTCCGACATCGTCGGGAGCAGGAAGGTGGATCTGGACCTGCCCGATGGGAGCACGGTTCAGGACCTTATGGATCACTTCAGCGCCAAATACCCGCCCATGAAGAAGCTGGACAGGAGCATCATGCTGTCCGTGAACCAGGAGTATGTTGAGCGGGAGCAACTTCTCAAAGATGGGGATGAGGTTGCGGTGATTA
>MDTE01082163.1_pt1 | contig 34308 bp, 28 predicted proteins | sample 811231 | NCBI WGS metagenome assembly MDTE01 (sample SAMN05326651, study PRJNA326480) | marine metagenome | isolation source: seawater | place: Indian Ocean: Red Sea | collected 2010
AACGCACCCCTCCTCCTCCGGCGATACGCTTCTTCTTCAGTCGCGCATCCTGAAGCAGATAGGCCAGGCCAGCTCCAAAGGCCAGGGCGAACAAGGCCATGCTCCCTATGTTCGCTGAGAGATGGATCGGCAACCACGCAGGCCCTGGTCCATCGGGCAAGAAGGCGACGACCTGTGCTGAGCGCGGCGCGAGCACTGCCGCAAGACACAGACCCAGAGCAACGGGAGCCAAGAACGCGCCCAGCACCCGGGTCTTAGGACGCCAGAAGCCAAGGGCTATGACCACTGCCATCAGCCCCCAGGCCAGGGTCACGAACGCGTGGTCCCAGACCCGCGCGCCAGCGTCTGCGGCACCCAAACCAAGTATGGCCGAAGCGGCCACTAGGGTGTGCATCCCGAACGCGCCAAGCAGCGTTCGGGATGGCCAGCCCGGAAGAACCGTTCGAGACAGAGACAGGCTCGCTGCAAACAGTCCCGTAACCGCCCCATAACCGAGGAGGGTGACAACGAAGAGCAACGCAGTGAGGCCATCAGACATGGTCGATGCTCTAGTTTCGCCGAAGCCGGCTGAAGAAACCACGCGGCTTCGCCTGGTCGTCCTCTCCCGACTCGTCGGCAACACCTTGCCCTCGCTGATCCATCAGCCTTAGTTCTCTCGTGGCGTTGGCGTGTCCGTTCAGCGACGCAGCAGCTGCCTTCTCGAACCACTTTCGTGCCCCGGCAAAGTCCTTCTGGAGGAGTCGAACGCGCCCCATGTAGTACAGAGCTTCGCCTGGGTTGACACCCATGCCCCTCGCCTGCTCCAGGTCCGCAAACGCCTGTTCGTGGTCAGCATGGTCGGCCAAGAAGCGAGACCATCCGAGCATGAGCCGGGCCTCGAAGCTGTGCTCGTCGTGGAGGGTTGCATCCCGATACGCCTCCCGAGCCCGCTCGTACTTCTTGTTCTTCATCAAGATGCGGGCCTGCGCCAGAGACACCTTCCCCCGGTCGCGGTCCCTGGCACCAGCACCCTCCTCCCCACCAGACGACCGGCGCGCATCGAGGTACTCGCGTCTCTGATCGGCATCCCCCAAGACCTCGTAGGCCTCCTGGACTCGACCGTAGACCTCCGCGGCAGTCGCAACAACTCGAGGGTGGACGCCGAACAAGCTGTCTGGGTGGTACAGCCGAGAGAGTTGGCGCATGGCGTGCTTGAGGTCCTTGTCCGATGCCGTCGGTTGGAGCCCGAGGACTTGGTAGTGGTCGGCTCCATGCTGGCGGTGCAGTTCCTGAATCATGGAGTGAAGACGGCTTGAGGTTTCCTCATCAAACAGCGTGGGAACAAAATCCAGATAGCCCAGCTCGCGGAGAAACGACAAGGAAGCCACGACATCCTCTCCCTCGGCCCCCTCCGCGATCGCAGCATCCACGACCTCGCCAAACGAACTCCCTTCGCAACCTGGACCGGTGAGGCGCGCCAAGAGCCGCGCATCCTCGTCATTCTGCTTCGTCACACGAACAGAACGCTTCGCCGGCAACGACAGCCAAAGGGGTGAGTCCCGGCGCCCCTGACCCGAGCCGCTCCGTAGGACGCCCCCGCGCCGACCCTCCATCAACACGGACAGAACAGGCCGGGGCGCCCCGAGACGACTCACCGGCTCTCCGCCAGGAAGACAGTGCAGCGTACCGGCAGCACAGCTCAGCACCTCGTTGAGAAGTCGGTCTCGAGTCTGCTCCCTGAGTTGATCCACCTGGTGCATGGCCACGGCACGAAGCGCCAGAAGCAGTCCCACTTCCTCCTCTTCATTGTTGAAGACAACATCGGGAACCTTCGCAGCATCCAGCTGCCCGGACAATTGGGCGGTCTTGAGCAGGGCCCCCTGACCCTCGACAGACACCCCGGCCAACAGCCCCTCAGCCATCCAACAATCGACCGAATCACCCCCTTGAGGGCTGACTCGAAGACAACCAGTCCAGCCAAGGCGATCGGCCCGCGCCAGCAGGTGCGCCACGGTCTTCAACCCCAGCGGAGTGGGCTTCGCGGGCATTCCCTCTCGGTCCCGCCCGCCCGCCGACTCGCGCGCCAGTTCTCCCATGACACGTACTGCGGCGTCCCTGTCAGAGCCTGGAATCACCGCACCAACAAAGCGTGCGAGCCGCAGGGGGTCTGGAGGAGAGCCGAGGACACCTTCAACGAGCAAATCGACCGGAGCATCGCGGGCGATGTCCTCAGCCGAAGCGGTACGAGAGAGCACCAACACGGGGATGGGCTCCGAGGCCTCCGCGCAAGCATCGCGCACCAGGTCCAGACCCGAGCCGTGCTTGAGGTCCATCGCTGCAATCAGGAGAGAAGCTGGGCCGGCTCGGAGCTCAAGGCGCATGCGTTGACTCGTCCCCACGACCACGACTTCGTGGCCGAGTCGACTCAGCGTATCTGTGACGATCCCAGCGATTTCCTCGCTGGTCTCCAGCAGGAGAATGCGTGCCATGATGTTTCCCAACGCCCAGGGGGCCGTGGAATCCTACCAGCCTCGCCCGGTCGCACAGGATCGTGGATCCTCGCCCCCCCCCTTGACCCCCTCGGTCGGCACCTCATAATGGCCCAGCCGGGATGCACAAGGCTCGCTACGCATCCCTGATACCGACTGCCCGCACCCGCTTCCGCAGTGCGAGCGAAAGGAACACGAAGCCATGCTCGAATTCACGGACACCAACTTCTCCGACGAAGTGCTGGGAAGTGAGATCCCTGTTCTTGTCGACTTTTCCGCAGTCTGGTGTGGGCCCTGCAAAGCCATCGCACCGACAGTGGAGGCCCTTGCTGACGAATACAATGGCCGCATCAAGGTGGGGAAGATGGACATCGACAACAACCCGGACACGCCGGTCAAGTACCACGTGCGCGCCGTCCCCACGCTGATCCTCTTCAAGGGAGGCCAGCCGGTCGACCAAGTCATGGGTGCAGTCAACAAGCGGCGCATCCAGGGAATGTTTGACGCGGTCCTTTAGCGGCACCACCCGCTGGGCTTCGTGCGCGCCACCCACCTGAAGTCGAGCCCTCGCGCCGTGTGGCCCCGCCGCACGCTAGCAGTGGTGCTGCTCGCCTTGGCCGCCTGTTGGTCCGAGCGACCCCTGCAAGACCTGGACGTGGGGGTCGTACACTTCACCAACGCCTACGTAGAGCACGGGGCCGCCACCCTCCGGGTGCAGCTTGCAGACGGGTATGTCTGCCCCGATGGGTCCACCGCCCGGATCTACATCGCCGAACCAAGCGGCGGGGACTCGCCGCGGCCGCTCGCGCTGCTGTACCACGGTGAAAACTTCGACTACGTCCACGGGATTGAAGACAGCCACTACGACGACACGGATCGTCTGCGGGTGGACTGGGCCGCCAGCGAAGTGGAGAGACTCCTTGGCATGGAGACAGACGTCACGACAGCAGCCCGCAACGAGGGGGCGTGGGTCGCGGCGCTCCTGGAGGCTGGCTTCGCCGTGGCTGCCCCAACCAATTGCTGGGGCGATCTATGGCACGGCAGGGCGACGAACGACTACCTGGCCGAAGGCTTTGACCGCCTCGGCGGCTACCTGGCACAGGGCACGGTGACGATCGCCAGCGCGCTGCCAAGTATCTCGAACCAGCACGTCGTCGCCATCGGACTGGGCGAGGGTGGACGGGCAGTGACTGAGTTGGCCCTAGCCGAGCAACCGCTCGACGCCGTTGTTCTAGACTCATCCCCGGACTGGCTGAGCCCAGTCCTCGCTCAACCCAGTGACAATGCCGACTACATCGATGGCCTACATCGCATCTACCACGACGAGGTCGGTGGCGAAGACGATCCAAGCCTTCAGACACAATTGCTCCGAGACGCGCTGGAACGGGACTCTTTCGTCCACCTGATTCAGGACCGTGGCTTTCGAACGCCCATTGTGTTCACGTGGTCTTCCCAGGACCCTCGAACCGACAACAACACCGCCATGCCCACCGAGGTCGCCATCACCACGGGCTATCTAGATCCCCCGGCGCCCCACCTGGTCAAGAACTGGGACGTGGCCGAACACGCGCCGTCCAACCGAAGCATCGACGAGACCCGGGACCTGGTGGGCTGGCTGATCGAGCATGCCGGCCCCTTCGAGATCAACGAGACGCCCGGAGACGACGACGACTCCGGAGACGACGACGACTCCGGAGACGACGACGACTCCGGAGACGACGATGACTCCAGCTTTGGCGGCGACTCCGTGGGCGACGACGAAGCGAAAACAGGCGATAGCGATGACGACGACTCGGCCACAGGCGATGAGCCCACAGGGGATGATGATGACTCTGCAGGAGATGACGACTCCACCCGCTAGCTGAGCCGCCACCCTAACGACCCGACAAGGGCGGATTCAAACCGTTCATTGACCTGTTTGACACACAGTCACTACCTGGTTAGTGTCCCACCCGACCAACCAGGTTATTTTCGGACACTAATCCGAGCACTTCAGCCTCCCAACGACTGGAAAAAGCGATGCAGGTACAGGTCGGATCCACTCAAGCAGCGAACCTCTCCACGGACATCTTGGTGTTCGGAGTTCAGGGGTCTGGCGGGAGGAGGTCTCCCGCATGGAAGGCTCTCAACGCAGTCCTGGGGGGAGGTCTGAATTCACTGCTCAAGATCCAAGGCTGGAAGGGCAAGGCTGGCGAAATGGCCAGCTTTCCGGCGCCGAGAGGGTCGCGGGCTCGCCTCCTCGTACTGGGCAGCCTGGGGGAGAAGGGCGACAGCACCGCAGCCATTCGAAGCCTGGCCATCAAGGTCGGCGGACTGGTTGCCAAGAGCGGACTGGAGCGAGCCGCCTTCTATCTAGACCCGGCCATGGGTAGCAACCAAGCACTGGACCGAACAGCCGCCCAGGCCATCGGCGAGGGGCTGGTCTGGGGCGCCTATCGATTTGACCGGCATCAGAGCAAAGCGGAGTCCCACGGGACTCCCACGTCGACCTACCTCTATTTTGAGGGCCGCAAGCAGCGACCAGCGCTGGCTGAGGCGATCCGACAGGGGGGCATCATCGGCGAGGCCCAGAACATGAGCCGGGACCTAGTCAATGAACCCGGCAACATCATCAACCCGGAGACCCTGACTGACTTCGCGCGCCAGCTGGCCGCCGACGAGGGCCTGGGCATTGAGGTCCTCGACGAGGATGAGTGCATGAAGCGCGGCATGGGGGCTTTTCTCGCAGTCGGCCAGGGGGCCGAGACCAAGTCAGCCCTCGTCCACCTGTCCTACGTACCCAGTGGACGCGCACGTCGCAGAGTCGCACTGGTTGGCAAAGCCGTGACCTTTGACGCCGGCGGGCTCTGCCTCAAGACAGCAGCAGGGCAAGCCACCATGAAGATGGACATGGGTGGTTCCGCCGCGGTGATCGGTGCGATTCGTGCAGCTGCCCAGCTCAAGATCGACACCGAGGTCCACGCCATCTTTGCGGCCACAGAGAACCTCTTGGGAGCCGCTGCGTATCGCACAGGGGACGTCATCAAGGCCTCCAATGGCAAGACAATTGAGGTGTTGAACACCGACGCGGAGGGCCGCCTAACCCTCGCTGACGCCCTACACTTCGCCTGTGGCCTAGAGCCCGATGCCATCATCGATCTCGCGACTCTGACAGGCGCCTGCGTTGTGGCGCTAGGTCCGTCGGTCGCCGGCATCATGGGGAGTGGCCGTGGCTTGATTCGGGATCTTCGGGCCGCTGGAGACCGGGCGGGAGAGGTGCTCTGGGAGCTACCCATGCCCAACGAGTACCGAGAACTCATCCAGAGCAAGGTTGCTGACGTTCAGAATATTGGAGGTCGGTGGGGCGGTGCCATCACAGCGGGAATGTTCCTTCGCGAGTTCGTAGACGAGAGCATCCCGTGGGCACACATCGACATCGCCGGACCCTGCTACATCGAGAAGCCAATCGGTGGAAAACCCGTCGGAGCCACGGGGTTCCCGGTGCGAGGCCTGGTGGAGTGGCTTCAGCACAGCTAGCGGCCAGCTCAGCGACGCGCTGGTAGCAAGGGCATAGCCAGACGGCCCACCTCCCTCAGGGGCGAAGCCCCATAGCTACCAGAAAGATCTCCACACTCTGGCTCCTCGTCGCCTTCGGCCGCACCGACTTTAGGGTCTTGAAGCGCTCGCGAAGGCGCGCTCGAAGGGCCTGCTCATCGGGCCCCTGAAAGAGCTTCACCACCAGGTGTCCGCCCGCAACCAGGTGGTGACCTGCCACCTCAAGGGCTCGGTCACAGAGCTCCACGGACGCGAAGTGGTCGGCAAAGGGCACCCCAGTCGTGTCCGGCGCCATGTCCGACAGGATCCGATCAAAGGGCGGCGCCCGACCTTCTGTTGCCTCTTGGATTTGTTCAGCTTCTAGAGCAAACGCATCATCGTGAATCGTCACGGCTCCGGAGAGAGACGCTGTTATGGGCTTGAGATCTACAGAGACGACCAGCCCCTGTCTCCCCACCCGCTTCAGGGCATATTGGCTCCAGGAACCGGGGGCAGCGCCCAGATCCAGCACGCGCTGACCCGAGTTCAGCAGCCGAAATCGCCGATCCAACTCCTGCAACTTGTAGACACTGCGAGCTGCCCAGCCTTCTTGTCTCGCCCGCTTGGCCAGTGCCTCCTCCGAGCTGTAGTTGGCCCCACGCTTTCCCATTAGTCCGCGCCACCCACCAGCCCCGTGGCCTCATCGATGCGAGCCCACAGCTCGGCGAGACCCGTCCGGTTGGGCGCAGAGAACATCAAGCTCGCTCCGCGATCGACACCCAGGCCGCGACACAGCCTCGACTGTCGGTCGAGCCGACGACTCTTGGACACCTTGTCGCTCTTGGTGAGGACCAGGAGACCCGTCCGGTCAGCGTCTTCGAGCCACTGGATCATCCGGCTGTCCAACTGTGTCGCATCGTGCCGCATGTCCACAAGAACAACCACCAGAGCCAGATCTTGGCGGTTCTTCAGGTAGTCCCCTACCATCCGATCCCAAGTGGCCTTCACAGACTTGGGCACCTTGGCGAAGCCATAGCCGGGAAGATCGGCAAATCTCAGTTGAGCTCCTCGTCGCTGGACGTCGAAGAAATTGATCGCCTGGGTTCGCCCCGGCGTCTTGCTGACCCGAGCCAGCCCCCCCTTACCCACCAGCGTGTTGAGGCACGAAGACTTCCCCACGTTCGACCGGCCGACGAACGCAACCTCGGCAATACCATCAGCCTTTGGCCAGTGCTTCCGGTCAAACGCGGACAACAAGAATTCGGCGTGCGAGCGGCTCATTGGCCCACCCCCTGAAGAAGTGGATCGGTGGGGCTGTGGCAGGTGAAGCAGACCTGACCATCACCCACTGCATACTTAGCGGCTGCCCCCGGTTCGGACCAATTTCGGGGGTGCGGACTGACGAAGCTGTGACACTCCACACACTGGTCCTGACCATGGCAGCTGGTGCAGTTAGCCAACGAGCGTCGAGCTTCATGGCTGTGATGCGTGGCTCCTGCGATCTCGCCGATCTCACCTCGCCAGCCTTCTGGATGGAAGCGGCGACTCCCGGGAGGATCGGACTGGGTGCCGGGGAACACACCCGGCGTCACCTCCGCCTGGACGTGGCAGTCCTGGCAGAAGGTCTGACTGTCATGGCAGGCGGCACACTCCACCGAACGTCTGTTGGCCTCCAGCCCATGGCTCATGATCCAGTCAGAGGGGTGCAGGTCCAAGGGCTTACGGGTTCCATCGTGGCAATCGAGGCACTCCGACGGTGCATGGCACGTCGTACAGGCCTCTGGCGTCATGAGGGCGGCTGCCTGATGTTGATGGGTCCAGAACGGGTTGCGGTGGTTGTCGGGTCGAAAGCGACCGCGCGGCATCAGGAGGTCCCCACCGCCCGGCATGAGGTCCAAGTGACCGCCGGCGTCCTGGAGATGACAGGTGCGACAATCCGACGAAGCCTTGCCTCCATCGTGACAAGTTAGGCAGGTCCCCATTTCAGGCAGTTGGTCTCGTGTCGCAAGGTCCGTATCGGGAACGGTGCCGTGGCAATCGAGACACACCGCCCCCTTGTCCAGGTGGAGTTGGTGGGAAAACTTGAGGTGTGCATGGGGGAACACGACCTCCGGCGGTCGGGGTGCATCGGGGAGAGGCTGCTGCTCCGCATCGAGATGCTCCGGGACCCCACCCTCGTGGCCCTCATGACACGCGGCGCAGTCCGATCTCGGGAACAGGCTGGCAGCCTCGGGCGCAGTCATCAGATGGCAGATGGAACACTGGGCGTGTCCAGGCAGATTGCGGTCGCGCACGTCCCCGCTGGTCTGGACGGACTCGTGGCACACCACACACTGCACGCCGGACTCCAGGTGACGACGGTGGCTAAAGGTCAACGGGATCTCCTGGGCGGGGTAGACCTCCAGGGAACGATCCTGGTGGGGGCGACCAGCAGCCCATGGCGACGCCAACGCGATGGACCAAGCGGCAACCGCAGCGATCAACCCGAGGCACAGCCTTGGGACCGTGGACTGCAAGGTCCTCATGGCTTCACAGCCCCTCCGCTGGGACGCAATCCGAGCCCCGGTGCCAGAGTCCTGAAGGGCCCCTCCTGAAGCGCCGCTGCCTGCACCAAGGCCGGCTCCCACTGGCCCAATGCCGCCGTGGCCTCTTTCTGCCCCCGACGCAAGTGCGCGCCTAGGAGCAGATCCAAGCTGGCAGACACCGAGAACTGGTGCTTCAGCCAGGGACTAAAGAGGCTCTGTCCGGTGAAGGAACCTCGGAGCCAGGTCGTGGGGCGCACTTCCAATTGAAGCGCCAACGAGCCCGACTTTCCGGCCAACTGGGGCTGAAGGTCGAATCCATATTGCTGAACGTCACCGCGTACAGCAATGCGAAGCCTCCGCCCCAGGGGCCGAACCGAAACCGTCGCCCCTCCGGCCACCTTCTCACCGCCGGCACCACCAACGAAGCGCTCATAGAGTTCGATGGAGACAAACTGCACCGGAGCGAGGCGGATGCTGGCCTGTTGCATGGCGAATGCCGTCCCCACCTCGGTCCGGGGCACATTGTCCCGGGTGATCGCCTTGGGGTAGACCCGGGCACCTCCTCGCGCAGCCACGCGCAGCCACCGCACGGGCTGGACTCCTACCCGGGCGTCGAAGCCATCGTAAGGGTCGGTGGCGAAGACCGACCAGATGGTACCCACATCAAAAGACGGCTCCCAGTGCTCATACCCCCCACCCACCTCCAACCACGGAGCCGGGCGCACGTCCACCCCGACCATCGCCTCGGAGACACGACGCATCAAGAGATCGGCAGAGAGCTCCGTGCGAATGTTCACTCGACCGAACAGGGCCTTGTGAAACGCCACCCCGAGGGTACGGCGACTCAACTCCCCATCTCGAAATTGGTCCTCGAGACCAAACCTCAGCTGCGTGTGCCGCAGGCCCACGGCCATCAGCGCCAAACCATAGACCCAGTCTCGTCCCCAGCCGGTTTGAAACTCTTCTCCAGCGCGGTCAAACACGGTCAACACGCGCAGGGGCAACCCGGCGTAGGTCTCCACCCCCAAGTGATGCAGTGTGAACCGCACCTTCGCCCCGTCCATCCGCAAGAATCCCGCGCCCCCCTGCGTCACGAGGAGTTGGCGACCAAGGCGCACCGACACCCACCGCCCCGCTGGTGCTAAATCGGCCCAGACATAGAGGGCCTCACCACGAAACATTCCGCGGTCCGGGTCCACTCGCCCTCTGACGGCCGTCTCGAAGCTGACCACACTCTTGGGACGATCACTGCGGATGGCAAAGCGGAACGACTGCCACAGGGGATGCCACGACACGATCTCATCCCGTGCACTGCGCAAGACACGAAATCGATATTCAGTAGAGGCCTCTCCCCACAAATAGACCCCGTCCCCGGCCCCCGATTTGTAGGCAGAGCCATCGTCCACGCCGAACCCGGCCGACAGCACTCCTCCTCGTGCTGATTGCTCAGCCGCCGGAGCCAGAGAGGGCGCCCCAAAGGACAACATCACGCCGAGCAAGCCCAGCAACCAACGCACGCCGCGTCCCACCTCAGTTGTTCTCCGCACCCTGAACGATCCAGGAATAGATCACATTGATCTCGTCTTGGGTCAGGGGCTTCAAGCTGGGCAAGTTGGGCGGCATGGGCGCCTGGGTGTAACCCCAGACTGGATCGTCGGAACCGCAGCCCACAATCTTGTGCATGAGGTAGGAGCCCTGCGCGTCGCCTGGCTCCACACGATCGAGATCGTCGTAGTTGAGGACGTTCCCCCGATCAACAAGCGCATCGTAAGCCTCAGCCGGCGTGAGGAACAGCTCACCGTGCCCCTGGACGGTGTGGCAGTCGCCACAACGCTCGAGAAAGAGAGCGACGACCTCCAGCGAGAAGGACACAGGTTCATCGGCAACGCGGAGCCACGAGACGTCACAGTCCGAGACAACATCGTCATCGTCCCCCAGGGAGTCATCGTCATCGGGCGCCGTGTCATCGTCACCGGAGGTGTCGTCGTCACCACTGGTATCGTCATCTCCCGCAGAGTCATCATCACCGCTGGAGTCGTCGTCACCCACCGAATCGCGGAAGGGACTCCGGTCCGTCAGCACCGCGCAATGCCAGAGAAATGGGAGCAAAGCGACGAGTACGGCAGCAACTACGTTTGGAGGGCGGGCCATGGGCGTCCCGAAATGGTGGCAGAATCCGTTCGTGGCGGCAAAACGAACCCGATCCGAGAACCTGATGAACCGGCGAGACTGAGACGTGAGCACACTCGACACCTTTGCAGACACAGGCACCCTAGGCCCGGGTCTTCAGGAGTTGGACACTCTGTACATCGAGTACGAGGGTGGCAAGCCGATCTACTTCGTGTCCGACATCCATCTGGGCGACGGTTCCCACGCAGACGTCTTCCAAGACAAGGACGCTTACTTCTTGGAGTTCTTGAAGGAGGTCAGCGCAAAGGCACAAGCGCTGGTCATCGTGGGCGATGCCCTCGACTTCGAGCAGGCTTGGTACTTCAGCCGAATCGTGCGAGCCCATCGAGAGGTGATCGCCTCCCTGACACAGCTGGCCGAGGAAATGCGGGTCGTCTACATCTACGGCAATCACGACCCCGACATTCTCCTATTCCAGGACCTGCTCAAGTGGGAGCTCTGCCAGACGGTCATCGTCGACGAGCGCATCTTGGTGCAACACGGGTACGAGTTCGACTCCTACGTCGGCCAGAAGTTCGAGGAGAGCAGCTTTTGGGCGCGAACAGTCATGCTGTACGAGCGCATCTTCAGAACTTGGATACGACTTCCGCTCCGCGAGTACTACACCTTCTCCAATCGGGCGGTTCACTATCTGTTCTACTGGGTGAACCGACTCAACGAGCTGTTCGAGTGGATCGAGGATCGGTTCGAGATCAACCATCTGGGCCAAGGGTTGCGCGACTGGGCTGAATTCTGGACCCGCGGTGTGATGGGAGACCCTATGGGGCTGACGCGACCTGTCGTCCGACGACTGGAAGCAGATCCCAACGTGGACACGATCGTCTGTGGCCACAGCCACCTGCCTGGGGTGGTCCCCGTGGGTGACAACAAGGCCTACGTGAACCTGGGTTCCTGGTCCTTCGGCAACTCGCAGTACGGAATCTGGAATGGGAAACAGTTCCAGTTGATGGACTTCATCTCGAGCCGCTCCATCCGCGACGAAAACTATCGACCCATCTTCGAGGGGCACGCTGACCGTACCTATCGGGAGTGGTTCGAGGATCAGTACATGGGCTTCTTGCGCTTCCGGTCAGGGGAAGAAGCCCTGCGAGAAGGGGTCCGACCACGCCCCTGGGTCCTGTCCAACCTGGAGCGCCGCAAGACACCCGCCAACCCACCGGACGAAGAGGAAAGCACGTGATTGTCGACGGCCACCCATACCGAACAGTCGACTGGGACAATGGCGAGTTGGTATTGATTGACCAACCCGTCCTTCCACACCGTTTTCAGTTGTGGAGGAGCCAGGACTACCGGGAAGCAGCAGAAGCTATCCGCACCATGGTCGTCCGAGGAGCGGGCGCCATTGGAGCCACTGCAGCGTACGCCCTGGCTCTGGCCACACGACAGGCACCCGACACGGACTTCGAGGGCTTCGTGTCGGAGGCAAGTCGGGTTCTGGCCGCCACCCGTCCAACAGCACAAAACTTATTCGCGGGTCTGGCCGCGGTCCAAGCCGCGATCAGCGATGCCGGAGGAGCCTCCAAGCCTGCAAGCGCCCGCGAGGCGGCGCTGGAGGCGGCGCGCGCCTATGCCAACGAGGATGCTCGAGCCTGTGAAGCCATCGGACACCATGGGGCATCCCTGCTGCAAGACGGTTGGGGCGTCGGCACCCACTGCAACGCTGGCTGGCTGGCATTCGTGGACTGGGGAAGCGCCCTCTCCCCGGTCTATGTGGCCCACAGGAGCGGTAAGAGGCTCAAGGTATACGTGGACGAGACCCGACCCCGTGGTCAAGGTGCCAGGCTGACAGCCTGGGAACTCGCCGGCGAGGGGGTGGAGCACGTAGTCATCGCCGACAACGCCTTTGGACACTTGGCGAGCCGAGGCGAGATCCAGGCGGTGATCACCGGCGCCGATCGCATCGCCCGAAATGGCGACGTGGCCAACAAGATCGGCACCTTTGGCCACGCGGTGATCTGTCGACACCTGGGCATCCCGTTCTACGTCGCCTTTCCCTCATCGACGATCGACCCACAGACGTCATCGGGGGATCTCATCCCCATCGAAGAGCGTAGCCAGGACGAAGTGAGGTGGACCGTAGGTCAGGACGAGTCAGGCGACCTCCGACGAGTGCGGACGGTGGGCCCCGAGACCCAAGCCTGCAACCCCGCTTTCGACGTCACCCCAGCGACCCTTGTGGATGGCCTTGTCACCGAGACGGGCATCTATCCCGCATCCACGGAGGGCGTGAGCAGAATCTTGGCTGCCGCACAGAATTGACAGCGCGGAGGCCCGGGACTTAGGCTGCGCCCCCCCATCCTTCCATATAATCCCGCGGGCGCGAGTCCGGGGTCTTCCGAGCCGGCCATGACCGTCCATCTCGCAGCAAGCCCCCCGGCCCCCTCGGGCAGCAACCCAGCCCAACCCGAGTTGCTGGCAAGCGCCCTTCTGGAGCGGTCCCCCCTGCTCGTCTATGTGGTCAACACAGACGGCAAGATCGCCCTGCTCAATCGGGCGCTCCGTGAGTTGACGGGCTACGACACATCCCGCTGCCCCGACGTGAAGAGCCTGGTTGCGCACTTCTATCCCGACAAGGAGTACGGGGCGCTCGTGGCCAAGCTACACGAGGGCTTGAGCCGCAACGAACACCTCACTGACACCGAGCTCAACGTCACAACGCGAGATGGTGAGCTCAAGAAAGTGTCGTGGAGCACCTGCCCGCTCCGCTTCGGTCAGGGCCCAACACTGGGCTTCTTGGCCCTGGGCATCGACATCACCTTCCGTCGTCGACTCCAGGACTGGCTGAGTCTATTCCAGCTCGCGTTCCAACATCTGGACGAAGGCGTCGTCCTCGCCGATCCCAACGGTCAGATCCAGGCTTGGAATGACGGTGCACGACGCCTCCTCGGCCACTCCAGCGCGTTTATGGAAGGCCGTCAACTCAAGGAATTGTTCCTCGACTCGGAGCGGGAACTCGTCGCTCGCGCCATCGCCACAAAGATCGAGAGTGAGGGCCGCTATCGCGGCCTGCTCGCCCTCAAATGCTCGGAGGGGGAGCCAGCCCAACTGGACCTCCGACAACTCCGCCTACAGGGAGAGGGAGGACTCACGCTCGCCCTCTTGACGGTCATCACGACGCCAGATCAACAAGAGCAACTGGAGAGTCGCTTGGCCTGGTTCGAGACGGAGCTGAGCAGCGCGGTGGCCTCGAACAAGGACGCTCAAGAACAGCTGACGGCTGTACAGCAGGCGCTCCAGGAGGCCCGAGATGGACTCGATGATGCCCAGCGCACCGAAGAAACACTGCGCCAGGAGTTGGCAGCGCAGGCCGCGAGCGAAGAGACCTTGCGCAAAGAGCTCACCCAGAAGGTCGGTGAGGGCGCCATGCTCCGCGAGAAGCTCGGGACTCAGAGTGACGAGGAAGACCGCCTTCGGGCCACACTGGCGCTCCAGACTCAGGAAGAGGAAGGCCTGCGCAATGAGCTCGAGCAGAGAGCCGGGGATGCGGACAACCTCCGTCTCCAGCTAGACAAGCTCACGGACGAGACCGCCACGCTGCGCCAGACACTGGCCCAGCGGGACGAAGACCTCGTCTCCCACACCACAGATCTCGTGGAGACACGCGCCCAGCTCACGGAGACTCGCGGGCACATCGCAAGCCTCGAAGACGCGCTCGCCGAAGCCCAGCGCGACCTGGACACATCCCGTGACGGGATGAAGGCCGTAGCAGCCACAGAGACCGAGCTGGCCACACGCCTTGCCGAGCTCGAGGCCAAGCTGGCCGAAGTAGAGACCGAGCGCGATGATCTCCAGGTCCGCTGCGACCAAGTCCAAGAGTTGATCGAGCAGAGCCGAGAAGACTGGGTCCAGGAGCGCTCTCGGATCGAAGAGTCCCATCGCATCAGCCTGGACGACCTCCAGCAACAAACTGCCACCGATCGACAGATCCTGGAGGAGCAGATTAAGCGGGACATCCTCGCAGCCGAGGAACGGGCAGAGACCAACAGGCACCGCGTCGACCACGAACACGACCGGGAGCGAGACGAGTGGAAAGCAACGATCGCCATCGCCCGAGCGGAGGCTGAGAGTGAGCTTCGGGACGAGCTCCTGCTCTTGCGCCGCCGTCTCGATCGACCCGAAAATCTGCAAGGTCACCTGGAGCAAGTCACGAAGGTCGCTTTCGCCGCTGCGGACACCGACGGTCGGGTCATCGGATGGTCAGGGGGTGCGGCCTTGCTGGACGGACGCAAGGCCGACAAGGCGGTCGGCGCAACCATCCATCAGGATGTCTTGTGTCTCGAAGGGATCGACTGGAAGTCGCTCTTTGGCAAGATCATCATCGGCGGCTCGCTCGACCAAGACGTCGTCCTCGCGACGGGCGATGGGTCTCAGCAGCAGGTCCACCTCAAAGCGACCCTCATTCGTGACACTCAGGGCAGACCGATGGGGGTCTACGAAGAGTTCTGGCCTACCAACGACGACCGCGCCGCCACAGAGCACAAGAGCAGCGAGTTCCCCAGCACATCCTTTTCTTTGGCCCCGCGACTCCAGGCCCAGGCGGCCTTGAACCAACTCCTGCGCCCCGTACTTCAGGCACTGGAGACCAGGGCCACCCAGACGACGGACAGTTGGCATCAGGAGCAACAGATCCTAAGCGTCCTCGTCTCCATCGCCACTGCCGTGCAATCAGGACAAGATCTGGAGAGCATTCGAGCCGAAGCAGCGCGCCTGGACTTGAAAGACACCCTAGACCGCGCGGATGAGGTCAGCCGCGTCGGAGAGGACAGCTGCCGGGTCCTCTTTGACCAACTGCGCGATCTTCGGCAGCTCACCGAGACGACGCTGCCGGGAAGCGACGACACCCACCGCTGGAACGATCTGGTGACCCGCTGCCTCGATGTCTACGAGCAATCAGGAGCGGCCCCAGTACAGCGCAACTTGGGTGACAGTGCCATTCTGCTAGGGCGAGGACCCCTCTTGGTGCCCACGATCCTGACGTTGCTCTCTAGCCTGCCAGTCTCCGACGGCGGCGCAACGGTCACGACAGCGGTGGACAGCGAGGGGCATGTAGTGCTGCAGGTCGAAGCCCCGGAGTTGCCGAGCCACAGCCTGGCGCTCGCCCGGACTCTCGCGTCTGCCGCTGCTGGGACCCTGAGAGACGAGCCCAAGGGTACGCACTTCCGCTACGAGCTCCGGATCCCAGTCGTCGACTCCAACGACCGCGATGGGGACACAACACAGACCAACGCCATGTTTGGCCCCGATGGTCTGGTGGCCGCCGCCGCGACAGTTGCCAAACCCGAGAGCGAGGCTCCTTCCCATGACGCCCCGGTAGGAAACGACAAAGACGAGCGGTGGGACACGGCGAAGATGATGCTCAAGGGTTCGACTACCAGCGAGACCATATCCATGCCGGCGTATAGCGAAGAGTCATCCGGCGAAGACACGAAGCCGGCCAGCTCCAGTAAGGGAGCGAAGAAGAAGTCCGCCACTTCGACCCGCGCCAAGAAGCAAACAACCGCGAAGAAGAAGACGAAGAAAAACAAAGCGTCAGCCAAGAGCAAGAAGACAACCAAGAAGGGCCGCAAAGCGGCCGATTCCCCCTGAGAGTCTGCCGTGTCTGAAGTTGTCGGGTTCCAAGCCCTCCTCCCACCCAAGGAACGTGCCCAACAGATTGCGTCAGTGCCCTATGACGTGGTCGACACCCACGAAGCCGCTGCCCTGGCTGATGGAAATCCGTGGAGCTTTCTCCATGTGATCCGACCCGAGATTGACCTTCCCGAAGGCACGGATCTCTATTCAGACACGGTGTACGAACAGGCGAAGTCCGCGCTGCAGCGATTCATCGAGGCCGTACCGTACGAGTCCACGGGGGAACCCGCCCTGTTCATCTACCGTCTCATCCAGTCTGGGCGGAGTCAGGTGGGTGTGGTGGGCTGCTGCTCCGTCGACGAATACGATGCAGGGGGCATTGCGATCCACGAGCGAACTCGAAAGGCCAAAGAAGACGACCGCACCCGGCACGTGGTGACCATGGGATGCCAAGCAGAACCCATCTTCCTGGCCTACCGCTCCCAGCCCACGATTGACGACCTCGTCGAGCAGGAGATGGAGCAGGCCCCTCTTTTCGACTTTGTGGCCCCTGACGAGGTACATCACACACTGTGGCGAGTCGCCGATCCGGCCAGGATCTCCCAGGCATTCGAGAGCGTCCCGCGACTGTATGTGGCGGATGGCCATCACCGAGCGAAGTCAGCCTCAAGAGCCCGCAGTCAGCTTCGGCAGAGCAACCAGTCCCATCGGGGAGACGAAGCCTACAACCGGGTCATGGCGGTGGTGTTTCCCGACTCCCAGCTATCGATCCTGCCCTACAACCGGGTAGTCACGGATCTGGGAAGCCGCAGCCCGGCAGACATCTTGGGAGCTATTGGCCAGCGCTTTCCGCTGCGCGCTGCCGACGCCGCACCCGATGCGCCACACAGCTTTCGGGTCTATGCCGAGGGTTCGTGGCACGCCTTTGAGATCCCACCTCAGGGCACGGGAGTCATCGAGAACCTGGATGTCAGCCTGCTGCAAGAACAGGTGCTGGCACCCATCCTAGGAATCGAGGACCCACGGACAGACGCCAGGATCTCCTTCGTGGGTGGCTCCCGAGGAACGGGAGAGCTGGAGAAGCGGGCCGACAAGAGCGGCGGAGTCGCCTTCTCGCTGTACGCCACATCCATGGCCGAGTTGTTCGCTGTAGCCGATGGCGGAGAGATCATGCCGCCCAAGTCCACCTGGTTCGAGCCCAAGCTCCGCTCGGGCCTGTTCCTCCACTCCATCCGCTGAGGAGAAGCCATGCGCGTTCTGGTGGCCGACACACTCCATCCCAAAGGACTCGACCGCATGAAAGAGGGCGGCTGCGATGTCCATTGCGATCCCTCCTTGAAAGACGAGTCTCTGCTCGCCGCCCTGGATGGGGCCGACTGGGACGCCCTAGTGGTTCGAAGCACCCGAGTCTCGGGTGCAATGATAGGAGCCTGCAACCTAGGGCTCATCGTCCGAGCCGGGGCCGGCGTCAACACCATCGACGTGGCAGCCGCCAGTGCAGCCGGGATCTATGTAGCCAACTGTCCGGGCAAGAACGGGCTGGCCGTTGCTGAGCTGGCCATCGGGCTGCTGGTGTCTCTGGACCGGCGTATCCCAGACGCTGTGAGCCAGTTGCGAGCGGGTCAATGGAACAAGAAGGAGTTCAGCCAGGCCCGAGGCTTGGCCGGTCGAACCCTGGCCATCGTGGGTGCCGGCCAGATCGGCAGGGCTGTCGCGCAGCGAGCACGGGGGCTCGACATGGAGGTCTGGGGGTGGGACATCAGCCCGTTCGCCAAACAAGCCCTCGAAGACATGGGCGCCCACTTCACCGACGATCTCATGGGCATGCTGAGCAGAGCCGATGCCGTGAGTATTCACCTGCCGGCAACGCCTCAGACCACCGGACTGGCCAACCGTGAGTTTTTCGAGGCCATGAAAGATGGAGCCTATTTCATCAACACGTCCCGCAAGGAGCTAGTGGACGAAGAGGCCTTGTTGTGGGCGCTAGAGACCAAGGACATGCGAGCAGGCATCGACGTGTTCGAGGGCGAGGTGTCGGGCGGCACGGGACAAGTGACGTCGCGACTGCTGGACTCAGCCCAGGTGTGGGCCACCCCTCACATCGGAGCATCCACCGACCAAGCCCAAGAGGCCGTAGCAGACGAGGCTGCCCGGCTCGTGCTCCAGTTCAACGCCACCGGGTCCGTTCAGAGCGTCAACCTGAGCAATGGAGTCACCAGCGGCCCCCAGCTCGTTGTCCGCCATCGCAACCAAGTGGGTGTGCTGTCGACCGTGTTCTCTGAACTCAGCCAAGAAGGCATCAACATTGGCAACACAGAGAACATCGTGTTCTCCGGCGGCGAGGCCTGCATCGCTCGTATTTCCATCAGCGATGGGGTCTCTGCCCAGGTCCTCGATCGGATCCGAGCAGCCCACGAAGGCATCCTTCACGTTCAACTCTCCTCCCCAGGAACCTGACCATGACCCAGCGCGTTCACAACTTCTCAGCGGGCCCCTCCGCACTGCCTCTCGCCGTCCTGGAAGCGGCCCGAAGAGACCTAAGCGACTTCAACGGAACGGGCATGTCCATCATGGAGATGAGCCACCGATCCCAGACCTACGACGAGGTCCACAACCAGGCCATCGCAGACCTCAAGGCCTTGATGGGCATGGACGACTCCTGGGACGTGCTCTTCATGGGAGGCGGGGCCCGGACCCAGTTCGCTTTGCTGCCCATGAACCTGCTCCCTGAAGACGGACTGGGGACCTACATCACCACCGGAAAGTGGTCGGAGGGGGCACTGTCCGAAGCCAACAAGATTGGCCACGCTGAAGAACTCTGGACGAGCAAGGAAACTGGACACGACCGGGTACCCGCTCCGGGTGAGGTGGCACCAAAGGCCAGCTCCACCTACCTGCATTACACGAGCAACAACACCATCTACGGGACTCAGTTTCATCACACGCCCGATTCTGGCGATGCTCTGCTCCTGTGCGATATGTCGTCCGACATCCTCAGTCGCCAAGTTGAGGTAGACAAGTTCTCGGTGATCTACGCGGGAGCCCAGAAAAACATGGGGCCCGCTGGTGTAACGGTAGTGTTCCTACGCAGAGACCTCTTGGAGCACTCTCCAGCCGACCTACCGGAGACAATGAGCTATCAAAAGATGGGCTCGAAGAACTCCCTGCTCAACACCCCGCCGGTCTTCCCCATCTACATGGTGGGTTTAGTGGCACGCCACCTGGTCGAGCAAGGTGGTCTGGACACCATCGCCGCTGCCAATGTCCAAAAGGCGGAGCTTCTCTACCGGGCCATCGACAACTCGGGCGGCTTCTACCGCGGGCATGCCCAGCCAGACAGTCGGTCGCGCATGAATGTCACGTTCCGTCTTCCGGACGAAGAACTGGAGTCAGCGTTCCTGTCAGAGAGCGGCGAGCTGGGCATGAACGGGCTGAAGGGACACCGCTCCGTGGGCGGACTCCGGGCATCCATCTACAATGCCGTACCGCTCGATGCGGTCACTGCACTGGTGGACTTCATGGACGACTTCAAGAGAAGACGAGGCTGAGCTCCAGCTACCAGTCGATGTCGCCGTCCTTGTACTCGGGATCCCCCTCCTCAGCCTCCTTCTCTTCCTTCTTCTTGTCCTTCTTCTTGTCCTTCTTCTCCACAATCCGCTGCTCAGGATCGTCGGAGTAAGGATCCCACTGAAAGACCGGCTTGCGCTTGAGGGCCTCGGCATCCTTGAGCTCCTGCTCGGATGGCCCGCGCTCCTTCTGAGTGCTGTCGCCACAGCGCTCCAACGCCATCTCGAAATTGAGATAGATCTGCTCGGACTGCAGCTTCAACTGAACAGTTTCACCACTGCCAGGAGACCAATTGGTGGTCGTCCCTCGAACCCCGCCCGGACCGTAGAGCCCCTCGACCTTGGACCGCAACTTCTTGACGTCCTTGTCCGTCTCGAACGCTCGGACTCGAACACTCACGAGCCGCTCGCTGTCGAACACCAAGCTAACGAAGCCCTCGACGCCCCACACGGTGGTGGAGATGTCGTACACATCCTCACTCATCTCGCGCGCGTCGGGGTAGTCAGCGAGGACTTCTAGCTGGGGAGCACACCAACTCAGGCCCAATGGGAGTGTCGCATCGGCAGCCCAAGCCGAACCAACCCCCCACATCCACAGGCTAGCTAACGTCGCAAGCTTGATCCTCATGACTACCTCTCGCCCCCCGGGGGAGCAATAGACCCTGACTTGCCACAGGTCAAGGGAGCCAAGTCGCAAGCTGGCGCCAGAACACACTCGTTCAGTGCTACGTTGCGTCGATGCCGCGCCCCCCCGCTGACGACGAACTCTTCCTCTCCACTGCAGACGGTGTGCGGCTGGAGGCTGCTCAGGTGGTCCCACCCAATGCAGCCGGCACACTCGTCGCCTGCCACCCACACCCCTTGTTCGGTGGCACCATGACCAACAAGGTGATTCACTCCCTCTACAAGGTCTTCCGCGACGCTGGCTTTGCATCCCTACGCTTCAACTTCAGGGGGGCCGGAGCGTCCACGGGGAGCCATGGCCACGGCGTACTCGAGGAGCAGGATGTGGCGGCAGCCTGGCAGCACCAGATGGGTTCCTTGGCCGATGGGGTGAACTACCCCAGAGTCTTGGGGGGCTTCTCTTTCGGCTCAGTAGTCGGCCTTCGCTACGCCGCCCGCTGCGATTCGTGCACCCATCGGGTAGGCATCGGGATCCCCCTTCAGAGAGGTCACGACTTCGCGTTTCTCACCAATCCGGACCCGCGGCCCCTGTATCTGTTGGCGGGAACGCAAGACGAGTTCTGTCCCGAGACCGAGTTTCGCGCGTTGGTGAACCAGGCGCGCACAGCCGGAAACGAGGTGCACGCGGTCCTCGTCCCAGATGCCAACCACTTCTTTGATCGATTGGGGCACGTTCTTCGACAGGAAATGGAACGTATTGCCAACCACATCCTCGGCAGGGACATCCCGCCCACCAACTATCCCGTCATCCAACTCTGATCGACACCATCTGTTGGAACAAGGAGACCTCATGCGCAACCCCACGCAAAGTCCGCACCAGCTCCGGCTTTGGCATGAGCGAAGGGTGCGCAACGAACCGTCTCCCTTGGTTGCGCTGTGGCTCTTCGCCAGCTTGCTCCTGTCCGGCTGCCTGGTCAGCCGACCCGTTCACGAGGCCGCCGTCGCCGCACTGAACGAGTCGCGTGCGGAGGTCGTGGAGCTCCGCGCACAGCGGGAGCAAGACCGAGAGGTACTCCACGCCGAGGTCAAGGCAGCGGGTGAAGTCGAGGAAGACACAGAACGAGCCCATGTGGCCAAGCTGCTCCGGGAGCAACTCACCGCCGAGATTGAGGCCAAGCGACTCCAGGTGAGGACTAGCCGTGGGCGTCTCATCGTCGATCTGCCTCAAGACCTGTTGTTCCCAGCCCAAGCTGAACGCCTGGGGGACATCGGAGAGGAGACCATCGCCGCTGTAGCCAAGACTCTAGCCAGCCTCGCCGACTGGAGTTTCCGAGTCGAGGTTCACTCCGACACCTCCGAGTCTGGGCCGGCAATCGCCAATGCTGACAGCTGGTCTGAGACCGCAGCTCGCGCCGCAACTCTTGTCCAAGCGCTCGTCATGGGAGGAGTCTCGCCCCATCGACTGAGCGCAACCGGGCTCGGACATTTCCGCCCTCGGGCCGACAACCGATCGGAAGAGGGGCGAACCCTGAATCGTCGCGTGGAGATCATCATCGATCCCCAACCATGACCTGCACCAAAGGCGCCAGGATTCCCTTGCCGCGACGCTCGCTCGGCCCCACCGTGACAGGTGTGTCACACCCCCCTCCCAAACCAGGACATTTGTGTCGTGGTTTTCGGGTGAATGGGGTACCACCACCAAGAATGCCGAGACAAACCAACCCAAACTAGGCCTTATATTTCAAGTGCTTATGGCAATTCTAGCAATTCCGTGCCCAAGCATGCCCGACTCTGGCACGACCCTTGCGAATTCATCCTGGTGAAGGGCCACTCCCCCAGCCCGGAAAGGGACACAATCTATGGCACAGCTCGCCCGCCTCGCCGAACTCCCCGACGCGAAACGACCCGGCCCTCACACTCTCATTGGAGAGTCCCGGGTCGTGTTCACCCTCCTTGGCATGGTTGCCGATGTCGTCCTCGACCTCGACATGCCTGTCTCTAGAGCACGGGACCTGTTCACGTTGGCGTTGTACGAGCGAGCCGAGAAGCGCTATCGGACGAGCACCCGCGTGTCTCTCGCGTTCGACACCGCCTTGCGCACGGTCAAGAAGATCAAGAAGCGGTACAAGGACGGCGCCGTGGACCAGGCAGACGGCCCGGCCTACAACCTCCGCCGCAAGGTCTACTTCATGCTCCTGGACCGCGAGATGGATCTGGACGAGATCGCCCGCGAGCTACCCATCAACTATGAGGTCAACTACGCCCGACTGTCGGTCGAGACGCTCATGGATCAAGGCCTGGTAGAGGAGATCGACCGAGGGCGAGGTCGCATCAGCTACCAGGCGGTGGTTCCCGGGGACTACGTAAACTTCTTCTCCGAGGACCATGAGGCTGTCTTGCTGGGCTTCGAGCGATTCCTCGGCGCCATGCGGCGGGTCGTCGGCGAACGAATGCTGCGAGGCAACAGTGAGACCGCCATGGCCCGAGGCTTTGTGGCGCGGGTTCGCCCCGAAGACCGTAACGAGTTGAACGACGATATCCGAGCGGCGCTGGTACGAACCCTCATGGAGTACGAGCAACGCGCGGATGGCCTGGGTGACGATGAGGTCGCCGAGATGGAGTTGCTCGTTGGCCTCGCCCCCAGCGAACGAGAGCGCTAGACTGCAAGAGTCCAATAGTTCGACCGAAGCTCTGGGTGTACTCATGTCCAATCGCCGCACCGCACTAGACGCCCTCTTGACTTTGATTGCAGCCAGCGCCTTGTGTGTGGTTGCCGGTTGTTATGTGGGCGATGGACAACTGGTCGACGAGCGCTGGTCCGACGATCCCTACACTGAAGCCGAGAACGACGAAGAGACAACGGGCGGGGACGAACTCGACTCGGCCGACGAGAGCAGCCCCACCTCGACCTTCGACGGCATCGATGAAGGCTACAACGCGTTCGCCGCCCAGCAACTCTCTGACGCTATCGAGCCATCCCATGGCACCGGCGAGTCCGAGGCCGAGGGGCTCATCGACGCTCCCGATGAGCTGGCTGTCTTTGTCGGTGAGACTCTCGAGGTCGATGTCTATGTCTCCGACCCCACGCTGGGCAACCTGCTCCCTGCCGCTCTTCCAGAGCGCGCGGTGTTCGAGCCTCTGGCCACAGGCGGACGGGTTCGCTGGCAGCCGCGCCTAGAAGACATCGGCTCCCATGACTTCGTGTTCCTCATCGTGGACGCAGACGAGCAGAGTCTCGTCGTCGCACAGCGAACCGTGAGCGTCGAGGTCTTGCCTCGCTTCTCATTGGTCGAGTACGGTTTCTAAGACCCGAAGCAACCGGGCACCACCACCTGTGTGCCCAGGCCAGCCTTCTCTCATCGAACCCCTGCCTTGAGTCTCCTTCAAACGAGCGCTCACTAGGGCGAACTGGGCACCACGGCACCAGGCTTGGGCTCTGGTGGCGGCGTTGCCTTGCGCCGTGGGGCGACAGGCGGTGCTGACTTCAAGCGATGCAGGGACCAACCCGGCCCATGAGCCACGGGATCCCCGGCCACCTGCAGATAGCCCAAGACTCGCTCGTCGGAGGCCGTGCTCGAGGTGTTGGTGACTAGGAAGTACTCAGCCCCGAGTCCCTGGAGACGACGCACCTCGCGAGCATCCATACGGGTTCGGTGCCACCCGCGCCGGTCGACCGAGTAGAGCAGGCTCTGCGGATGAACATCCACGGCGATGACGGAACGATTGCGTGGGAGCACTGCCTGCACGCCCAGCGAGACCATGGCGATGCGATCGTCCAGCTGTAGTGAGCTGCGAACAAAGCTCAGTCCCCAGAGCAGCGAGAGCAGCACCACGCCTGCCAAGGTGGCCAAGGCTGCGAGGCGGACACGCCGCTCCAGAGCAGGGGCACGGAGTCTCTCCAGGAGATCACTGATTCCGAGGCCCACAAGCACAGAACAAAACGGGACCAGCATCAGTTGGTAATAGTTGTGCAGTCGAAACCCCTCGGCGACCGTCACCGCAGCGACCAAGCCGAGAACCAGGGCCAGGGCAAAGGGTCCCATCTCTGGTTGTCCCACTGCCCGCCGGGCGCCCAGGATGACCAGAACGACACCAATGGGGCTGACTGTCTGAACGATGAACGCCCCCAAGATGGCTCGCCAGGTCATGGGGTCGAGCCACACAGCCAGAGAGCCCCACTTGTGGGCCTTGGAGCCCCAGATCCCGAATGTTGCGCCCTCTGCCCCCAGAACAAAGTGGGCATGCCAATACCAGAAGGCAGGAAGCACAATCAGGACAAGCCCTGCTCCTAGCGCCCAGAACAGCCTCCTGGATCGGGCCACAATCAAGGCGGGAATGAGCAAGGCGTGAAAGGCCAGCGTGCCCTTGCACGCCACAGCCAAGGCTCCCAAGACCACGGAGAGAGCGGCGGAGCCCAACCCCGCCCTGCCCTGCTCATCGCAGGCATCCGCCCGTTCTAGCGCCAAGAGCAACAATCCAACCGCCAGTGCGTCGGGCTGAATGTTCCGCGAGAAGACGATGGCCAAGGGGGAGAGGGTGTAGAGGATCAGGTAGAGCCAGGGCGGACCTCGAAGGCGTCGTCGGACCCACCTAAAGAGTGCAATGCCGCCCAAGAGCCAGCCCGCAATGGACAAGAGCCGCGGCAGCCGATAGTCAAAGACATAGGTCACCCCCGTCAGCTTCCACAGCAACGCCACCCCCGACGCATACAAGGGAAACTCAGACTCCACCGTGCCCGCCTCGGGTCCCGCCCAGTCGATGCGCGGCCCTAGGAGATCCACCCCGTGGCGCAGCATGTTCCTAGCAATGGACGCCGTGTCGGCCTGACGCACGTGGTGGCTGTCCAGAGGTGGCGCTGCCAAGCTCGGCAGGCGGAGCAAGACCCCCAGCAACAACAACACCAGGAGTGGGACCGCCGACCCAGTGGGGCTGAAGGCACTCCAGGGGCCACCGGAGCGGGGAGACACTGGCGCGCTTGGGGAAGTCGTACTCATGGGGGAGCCAGCGAACGCATGCTAGCAGCACAGGGACGTTCTCAGCGGGAAACGGCGGCGACGCCACCAAGGCAAGATCCCTGGACGATTTGCAACTAACTCACTACAATAACTATTGTTTGCCCGACTTCAGGTATAGGGCTTGCCCCAAGGCCTCTTGAAGACCAATCTTGGAGTGGGTGAAAGGAGCCTCAGTGCCCACAGCCCCGCCCTCGGTGAGTCCCGATTTTCGCGCCTATCTGCTCGAGATCGTCGACGTCACGGAGCGACAACTGGACAAGGTGATCGCTCACCTTCAGGACCACTGGTCCGAGACCCTCGAGGAGTTTGTCGTGAGACGCCACCGAGATCTGCAGCGGCGCGGGGTACCCAATCGCTTGGCCTATGGGCTCATCGCCGACGAGGTCCGATCCCGGAGATTCCAAGCGAAGCCACTGAGTGAGAGACAAGTGAGGCGCATTCTCTACGGCTGAGCGTCCCCACCGCTTGCCGTTACAGCCAGAGAGCAGGAGACGAACACAACATGTGCGGAATTGTTGGTTATGTGGGCGCCAAAGCGCCCATCCCCATCTTGGTCGAGGGGCTAAAGCGATTGGAATACCGGGGCTACGACAGCTCGGGAGTAGCCACGATGAACGGCGAAGGCAAGGTCTTCGTCCACAAGCGGGCGGGCCGTATTCGGGACCTGGAGCACAGCATGCCCGGCGAGTGCCCCAAGGCCAACGTGGGGCTCGCGCACACACGCTGGGCCACCCATGGAGAGCCCAACGACGCCAACTCCCACCCCCATCTGAGCCACGACGAGAAGATCGCGGTCGTCCACAACGGCATCGTCGAGAACCACAGCTCGCTTCGGACCATGCTCATGGGAGAGGGCGTAGCATTCCGCTCGGACACCGACACCGAGGTCATCCCGCATCTCATTGCGCGGTTCTACGAGGGCGACCTAGAGACCGCTGTGAAGCGGGCGCTGCACCTCATCCAGGGCACCTACGGCATCGTGGCGATGCACAGCGAGGAGCCCGACAAGCTAGTGGTCGCCCGCAACGGCTCTCCCATCGTGCTGGGAGTCGGCGACTCCGAGATGTTCGTCGCCTCGGATGCGCCAGCGTTGGTGGCACACACAAAGCAAGTGGTCTACCTCGAGGACGGCGAGATCGCGGTCTTGAGCCCTGAGGGATTCCGCACCACGGACCTGTCCGATCGAACCATCCAAAAGGACGTCAACGAGCTCGACTGGGAGATCGAAGAGATCGAGCGCGGGGACTTCGAGCACTTCATGCTCAAGGAGATCCACGAGCAGCCGCTCTCCATCGACCGAGGTCTTCGGGGTCGCGCCATGTCGGACTTCGGGGATGCCAAGCTAGGTGGCCTAAACCTCGACCGGCGCGCGTTCTTCGACATCAAGCGGGTGTGCCTGATCGCCTGTGGCACATCGCTTCACGCCGCCATGGCAGCGTCCTACTTGATCGAAGAGCTCGCACGGATCCCGTGCGCTGTCGAGATCGCGTCCGAGCTCCGCTACCGCAACCCCATTGTGGACGCCAACACCCTGTATTTCGCCGTGAGCCAATCAGGCGAGACCGCGGACACGCTGGCCGCCATGAGGGAGGTGCGCCGCAAGGGCGGGATCGTCCTCGGCGTCGTGAATGTCGTGGGCTCGACCATCGCTCGTGAGAGTGACGGCGGCATGTACATCCGCTCGGGGCCGGAGATCGCCGTCGCGTCCACCAAGGCGTTCACGTCGCAGCTGCTGGCCCTGACCCTGTTCGCCCTGAAGATCGGCCGCATGCGGGACCTCTCATCCACTGCTGGCAAGCAGCTGATCCATGCGCTCAACGAGCTACCCGACCAGATCACGACGGTGCTCGATCAGAGCGACTCCGTGAAGGAGATCGCCCACAGCATTCTCGATGCGAGCTACGTGCTGTTCTTGGGTCGCGGTGGCAACTATGCAACGGCGCTGGAGGGCGCGCTGAAGCTCAAGGAAGTCTCCTACATCCAGTGTGAGGGCTTCGCCGCCGCCGAGATGAAGCACGGGCCCATCGCCCTCATTGGCGATGGCACCCCGGTCATCTTCCTGTGTCCGCGAGACCATCTACGGGACAAGACCTTGTCCAACATGGAGGAGGTCAAGGCGCGCAAGGGTCGAATTATCGCCGTGTGCAACCCAGGGGACGAGAGGGTGATGGCCCTCGCCGACGCCTACATCGAGGTCCCGGAGACGCACAACCTGCTGACACCATTCCTGACGGTCATTCCCCTGCAGCTCATCGCCTACCATGCGGCGCTTGCCTTGGGCTTGGACGTGGACAAGCCTCGGAACCTCGCGAAATCGGTCACCGTCGAATAGCGTGTGGTCATGAAGTACCTCTTGGCCTCTCTCCTGCTCCTCGTCGGTTGTGGCGAGGTGATTTACGGGGGAGACAGCGGGGCTTCCACCACCGCACCGCGGGTGGACCAGGCCTTCCCAGGGACCGAGTCCCAGTACCTCCCAGAGAGTGGGTCCATCCTGTTCTCGGCCTCCGGGGCCGACGACGACAGCCTCCAGCTGGAGTGGCAGTGGGAGCTCGGCGGCGTCGAACAGGACTGGGGGGAGAGTGACACCGGCAGCTTCGACACGAGCTGGGTCTTAGACTGGTCCGCCGTCCTCTCGGGCCAGTCGACCGAGGTGAGGTTCGCGGTCTACGACGAGAACATGGGCACAGAGTTGTTCTGGCCCGTCACGATCGAGTAGCGCGGCCCCTTCGGGCCGCTCGACGCAGCGACCTCAGCCCCACCAGGGCATCGTCATCCAGCGGTTCCCGACCAAACCGGGCGGCGTAGTAGCGTGCCACCAGGTCACGAGCGTCACCAAACAGCACAGGCTCCTGCTCTTCGGCCCATGCTGCCCAAGCCATGAAAGGCGCCCCGTCCTTGGGCGCAGGCGCACCCTGCTGCCGAGCCCGATTCTCAGAGAGGCGGAGCCAGTCGCGCTGGGTTCGTTCGAGCAGCTTCAGTGCCTGTGCAAGCTCAGGACCCATCACCGCACCGCGACGCGCTCCCCTCACGACCAGCACACCGCCAACACAGAGCCCGATGAGGGCAAGCACGGCAAGCCATGCCCATCCCTGGAGCCCAGCATCTTCACCCAGAGGCTCCGACCGATCCCGCCGCTCATAGCGCTGGCCCCAGCCCCCGAACCAAGAGGAGTTGTCGTCGCCAACCAGGCGGGACACGCCCCGCTGGAGCAGAGCCACTTGGGTTCCGAGCCCGTAGTCCAGGAGCACATTGCGCCACACGACGGTGCCATAGTCAGCCCATGCACGGAGCCGATCTAAGAGGCGTAGGTCAATGCGGTCCTGGAGGCCCACCGTGGACTCGGGGGTGGGATCGAACACGACCCACCCAGCCTCGGGGAAGTGCACCTCGACCCACGAGTGGGCATCCAGTTGCCGCACCAACCAGTAACGACCGATGGGGTTCCAGGTCCCGCCATAGAACCCATTGACCAGTCGAGCCGGAATGCCGAGGGTGCGCAACAGGACGGCCATGGACGACGCGTAGTACTCGCAGTGTCCTTCCTTGACGTCATCCAGAAACGACAGGAGTGGATCCGACGAGGCCGAGGCCAGCTGATCCAGGCTGTACACGTAGTCGTTCCGAAGGCGACGCTGGATCATCAGGATTGAGTCCAGGGGCGAGCCAGCTCCTCGAGTCCAGTCCTTGGCAATCTGGGGGATCCGGGGAGCGAGATTCCCAGGAAGCGCCGTCTGGCGCGCGACCAGGCCAGGCGGGCTATCCCGAGGGTCTTGTCTGCGCAGCGCTGCCGGTTCGCGTGCCGTCACGGCGCTGTAGACGGTGTACTTGGGACGCTTGTTCGACAGGGCACCAGGAAGGTAGTAGCCATCGCCCGCGACCGTCTCCAGGGATCGAAACGAGCCGTAGATGCCCACGGGAGTACTCAGGTGGAACAACACCCGACTGTCTAGGGGCTCCAGCTGGATCTCTTGCCGAAGAGCCCAGCTGCGTCCCGGGGGTGGACCGAGAAAGCCCACAGCACTCTGGCTATGCAGGATGGTCCGTTCGGGCTGGGAGAGTTCCCAAGCTCGCCCATCGAATTGATCGAGCGCCAGGCCGTGCCAATAGAATTGGCTCGCATCCACCGGCTGGGCCGCACTGTCCGCCACCTCCGCACGGAAGACAGGCGCATCGGACAGCTTGATCGCACCCAGCTCGCCCAGCCTTACTCGCTCGGCAAATCCCGAGACGTGGACCGAGGGCAGAAAGCTCGAAGCAAACATGCTGGCTTGCATCCGCGGCAGCGCAAAAAACAGCGCAATCGTCCCCACGAGTAGAGTGAAGCCCAGGGCCGCAACAGACACGAACAGTGGCCATCGGGCCAAGGGATCGAGCAACCGAAACCGCCCCATAGGCACGCCACCAGGCCCATGTCGCTGTCTCCAATCCTCCTCGACTGCGGCGACCAGACGATTCAACATGAGGCACCAACAGCTCGTCACCGCAAAGGCCATGAACACGAACAAGAAGGCCACGTGGATTGTGAGGATGGACGCCAACAAGACCTGAGCGAAGGCAATGAAGCAGAGATACAGATCGTCGCGGGAGCTCTTTCGAGTCCACAGCCGATGCACCTGAACGAACCAAAGGAGCTGCGCCAGCAAGCTCAGCGAGTGGACCCCCTGCACCCCATACCCAAAGCCGAGCCACACCAAGAACGCCACCTGCACCCGGAGCCAAAGAGCCGGGGAGCCACGGTCCCTCCCCTGCCACCCACTCCCCAGCGCCGCAACCAACGCCACCGACGCCGCCAGGGGCCCCAGCTCACCCACCAGCGCCAGGCTCAAGAACCCGGACAGCACGACGCCGACACGAACCGCTGCGAGGGCCCTCAGGAACCCTCCAGCGCGCAGCGGTCCCAGCGCTCGGCCACCCGGGGCTCGTCCTTGATCGATCACGCGGCATCCTCTGCCAACAGCAGCGTGGCGAGCCCCTCCAGCACGCGGAACAAGCCCCCGCGGTCGCTGACGGTTCTCCAACCACCATCGGGCAGCTGAACTCTCACCTCGCTCCCTCGCTGGATGCCTTCGCACAGGGCAAACGTGGCCCGACTAAGCTCCACTTCCAGGGCCTGGCTTCGCTCCATTTGCGATCCCGGACCGGGCTGCCTCACTCGCACCTCAATGCGCCCCTCGACACTCGACTGAGCCCGCTCGATCGACACAAGGCGTCCCAAGCGCGCCGAAGACCGCCAGTGCACGCGCCGGGGGTCTTCTCCCGGTGCATGTTCGCGCAGCCCCAGAAAGTCACCATCCCCGCCAGCCTGGGGGCTCCTAGCCTCCAGACTGCCTCGGTCATCACCGGGCGTCCGCACGAGCGCATGCTCCAGAGGCTCGGGAAAGACGACGACGTCCTGAGACAGCGCAAAGTCCGAGCTCTTGACGAAAATTCCAAACGGCCAGGTGGTCGAGACCCGAACGCCTCTCAGGCGATGCCGCCCACGGCGCGAGAAACTCCAGCAAGCCGGCACGGTCTGTCTCTGACCCTTCGACAGATACAGCACCATTCCCACACCACGCTCATCCAGCTCCAGGTGAGGTCCTCGCAACTCCTGCAACCGGAGGCCGAGGCCAGGGCCCCAACCGGTAGGCCTCGAGACCGACCAAGATCCGCGGGTCGTACGGCCCGCAAAGGCTGGCTCATGAAGGCGACGGCGCACACGCGTCCCTCGAATCGCCAGCTCCGACAGGATCCCAGACAGCGCGACCATCGACAGCATCGTCGCCAGCACGAGGTAGAGAAGATTGTTGCCGGTGTTGACGGCGGCTAAGAGGACCGCACCAGCGGAGACCAAAAAGATCCAACCCTCGGTCGTGGGGCGGACCCGGCGCCAACCTCGAACGTAGGCCCGCGGAACCACGAGCAACCAATAGAAGAGGGAGCGCGTGTCGTGCGCACCCGGCACAGGCGCCAGCACTGGACCGTCCCGCACATGGCGGCTCTTTCTCAACAAGCCCAGCAAGAAGCGCTACCTGGGAATCGGAACGGTATCGAGGAGCCCCGCGAGCACCTCGCTGCTGCGAGAGCCCGAGGCCAACGAGCCATTGTCCGAGTAGGAAGGCACCAGCCGATGAGCAAGAACCGATTCACTCAACGCCAGGACATCATCGGGCGTGACAAAGGCGCGACCCTCCAAGAATGCCCGCGCCTTCGCAGCACGGACCAGAGCCTGGCCTGCACGGGGTGACGCCCCCAACAGCAGTTCCGAAGACTCCCGGGTCGCCCGAAGCAGAGCCAACACGTACTCCTCGATGTCTGGATGCACCGCCACCGCCATGGCCTCCTCCTGCAGCTGGACCACTCGGGAGGGCTCCAAGACCGCCTCCGGACGACGCACAGGGTCTCCCGCCTCCTGCAGTAGCAGTCGCTCCTGGTCCACATCGGGATACCCCACTTCCAGGCGCATCAGAAACCGGTCCAACTGAGACTCGGGCAACGGGAAGGTGCCGTGATGTTCCAGCGGATTTTGGGTCGCAATCACCACGAAGGGAGCCGGAAGGGGGTGGAGTGTGCCGTCCACGCTGACCTGCGCCTCATTCATGGCTTCGAGGAGGCTCGACTGCGTCTTCGGCGGCGTCCTGTTGATCTCGTCGGCAAGAACCACATTGGCGAACAAGGGACCGGCGTGGAACCTAAATGCATCTGCCTTTGCGTCGAAGATAGACACACCCAGGATGTCCGATGGCAAGAGGTCGGCGGTAAATTGGATACGAGAGAAGCGACAGCCGAGGGCTGAGGCGACGGCTTCGGCGAGCGTCGTCTTGCCCACTCCCGGCACGTCTTCCAGCAGCACGTGTCCTCTGGCCAGAACAGCCACGAGCAGATGATCCACGAGCTGGCTCTGTCCGCGAAAGACCTGGCCAATCGAATCACGCAGAGTCGCAAACAATTCCTGGCTGCTGGAATCGCTCGAGATGGGAGAGGCCGCCGCTTGCATCGGGATGGAGGTTAGCAGCCGGCGCAAGCGCCGCCACTTCCAGCGCCAGAGGACCAGCTAAACAGACGAGACTGCTCAGCCGTGGGTCGCGCGTCGACGCCGCAGACCGACCAGCGCCAGGCCCGCCAGCAACAGGCACGCCGGCACGCCACCGAGGCGAGAGCCCTGCCCCAGGCTACAGCCAGGCTCAATGTAGTTGCTAGGACGGAACACCCGCGCAGTTACTTGAGCCTCCGGAAGGGTCGGATCCGTGCTGTGCAGCCCATCCGAGACAGAGAGACTGAAGTCGAAGACCCACTCCGACTCGGCGGACGTCGGCTCAGCCTGGAACCGGAGGTACGCGTAGGGCGAGGCCGAGTCCGTAATGAGCTCGACGGTCACGCCATCCATGGCGGAGACGTCCGTCTCGAGGGTCCAAGTGTAGGAGAGGACATCGGTCTCGTTGAAGTCGGTCGTGCCGCTGCCATCGAGCGCGATCAAGACAGTGCCGCCCACATAGCGCTCATTCTGGTCGATCCCGGCATCCACCTCTGGCTCTTCCAGACAGTCCTCGTCCTCGGCATCAGCCAGCAGGTCGCAGTCATTGTCTACACCGTCGGCACAGGTTGCGCTGCCCTCTGTCATGGCTGGATTGACCGTCGCCTCACTGTCGTCACAGTCGTCACCACCACATTCGGGGGCAATGTAGGAGTCCAGGTCTTCATCCAAGTCATCAGCGACGCCGCTGCAGTCGTTGTCGATGGTGTCTCCGCAAATTTCGTCCTCACCGGGCCCAGCCAACGGCTCGTTGTCATCGCAGTCACCGTTGCAAGAAGTAACGTCGTCCTCGTCGGCATCATCTTGATTCAAGGACGCGTCCGTGTCGTCACAATCCGTGCCCTCACAGCCGCTATTCGCCGGGGTATAGCCATCTCCGTCCAGGTCCTGACCAACGACCCACTCCACCCCATCACAGTCATTGTCGATGGCGTCGTCACAGACCTCCTCGGCATCGGGGTTCACCGAAGCGTCATCGTCATCGCAGTCCTCGTCCTCACTGAAGCCGTCTTCATCGGCATCTACAGGCTCCTCGTCCTCGGAGCCGCCATAGGCCACCGGCGTGATTGCGACCACGACGACAGAGAGGAAGAGCAGGTACGTAAGGAGACGAAGGAGAGGAAATCGGGGCATCACGGTAAGACCCTCTGAGCAACGGCAATGGGGAGCGGAGGCGCAGTTGTAGGTCAGCGGCGATAGCAGTGTCAAGGGGCTGAGATTACGGCATTTCAGCGAGCCCTCACCATCACCGCCGCCGGGGATTTCTCCGAGCACGACGCGCAGTTCCACAAACAGTTGGCTACCACACGAGACGCTACACCACGGTTCCTGTTACCATTCCGGGTCTACCGTCTGTGTCAACGGACCCCCACGGGCCCAGTTGAGGCAGCGGAACAACCCGAGACGGATCTAAGAACGGGAGTCATCATGAGCGGGTTCCTGCGGAAAAAGTTCACCGACTTCCCCCCCATTGAGGTCGATGGTGAGGGTGAGCTGCGGGCGTGCCTTCACACCAGCCTGGGGGATGTTGTCATCCGGTTGTTTGAAGAAAAGGCTTCGGGCACCGTGGCCAACTTCATCGGGCTGGCCACTGGCAAGATCGAGTGGACCGATCCCACATCAGGCGAAACGACAACCCGCCCCCTGTACGATGGCACTGTCTTCCATCGAGTGATCCCCAGCTTCATGATTCAAGGGGGCGACCCACTGGGCAACGGAACCGGGGGGCCCGGCTATCGCTTCGGAGACGAGTTCCACGCAACACTTCGGCACCACAAGCCAGGCGTCATGTCCATGGCCAACTCGGGCGCTAACACCAACGGC
>MDTE01018724.1_pt1 | contig 34257 bp, 40 predicted proteins | sample 811231 | NCBI WGS metagenome assembly MDTE01 (sample SAMN05326651, study PRJNA326480) | marine metagenome | isolation source: seawater | place: Indian Ocean: Red Sea | collected 2010
AATAGGGCACATGAGATACGTATAAAATATAATCCCAAAGAGAAGGATGTTTTATCGATGACACAAAGTCGATACAATAGCGATAAATTGATAGGTAAATGCGAGATGTGTGGGGATCCGGCGACAGAAATACATCATATGTATCCGCAGGAAATAGCTGATAATAATGGATTTATAGAAGGATTCAAGAAGAACCATGCAGGTAATTTGATGAGCATATGCAATAAATGTCATAAAGGTCTGACAAAGAATAAGGTAGTACATAGAAAACACAAAACAACAATAGGTATATGTTTAGAGGAAATGTAATTTTGTGAGAGTATATATATATATGGAAATCCCTTTGCCGATAGCACTTATAATTTTAATGATAGTATTAATAGGAACTAGCAAGGAGATAATGACAAAGTTCTTTGAAGGTCTTATGGAGTTAAGTGATAATTTATTTGAGATAATAATAGTAACATTTTTTATAATAATAACAACGAGTTATTTGATGATTTATAGCCCAGGCTCAGATAAAAGAAGCGGTACGTTTAGAGGTACTGAATATGACAATAAATATGTTGCTACCATTAATTAGTGAATAAAATTGAATTAAATATAATATCTTTATTTGATATAGAAATGATTATCCCAGTTAAGTGTTTTACATGTGGCAATGTTTTGGCAGACAAGTACGAATACTATAAAGTAAATGTTAGGTTAGAAAAGGTAAAAAAAAATTTGGATGCAGATAAAGTGATTTATTTAACAAATGAGAATGTAAATAAAACACCTGAAGGAGAAATAATGGATAAATTAGAGCTTTTCAATATGTGTTGTCGTAGACATTTCTTAACGCATGTAGATATTGAATAATAATTTTCTAAAATAAGTATATAATGCCGAGTACGATGACTATAATGGTAGTTTTGATGATATTAAGTTTAGCGTTGGTAGTTTTTATTGGTCCTTCTTATATAAGACCGCTAGGAGTAATAACAGATCCAATTAGCTACAGAGTAGGAAGCGCATATCATAATATCAAAGGTACAGATCGCGATAGAATGGAACCCTCACCTAGTGTATTAGTACAAGGAATATAATATGTTGGTATAAAATATATAATGGAGAATGAATTGTGTACTCCTGCCTTAATTTATTTGGTTTTATCAATTTTAGGATATTTAGGTTTAATTTATCAGAATTTAACAACTCAATCATATTGCGTAGGGGATTATGAATGCGATATGATAGAAAAACCCTTGGCGTTCGTAATAAAATTCGTATATATAATAGTTTGGACTTGGGCACTAAATTTACTTTGCAATAAAGGATACACTAATGTAGCTTGGTTTTTGTTTTTGTTTCCCTTTATTATTTTAATTCTACTTTTATTATTATTCGTCTCACTTGGTATATTCAAATAATTATTTTCTAATAATAATTATATAATGCCACCCAAGAAGAGAGGGCCTCCTATCAATAAACCAGTATTTCGTAAAAGAATTATGTGCGAACCGGCTATGTTATATTTATTAGTTGCCATGCTAGGTTTAATGGCTTTAGGTTTACAGAACCTATCCCACAATGACGGATCATTTTGCATGGGTAAATATGAATGCGATGCGGTAAGCAAGACAACTGCTTTTGTTATGCAATTATTTTACATTTTATTCTGGACATGGATATTAAATACATTATGTAAATATGGATATAGAAATGTTTCCTGGGTAATAGTTTTATTACCGTTCTTTTTGTATGTTGGAATAGTTAGCTCTTTAGCGTCAAGCGGTGTACTATATGTTGTCGTAGAGGGTTCTAGCTGTAATAGAGAGGAACATAAGTCATGATAAAATCTATAAAGATTTATGCATGTTCATTATCAATATTAACATTAGACAACTTATACCGGCTACATAGACGTGAACCAACGTATCATTAGGTAAAGGATTTTTTGGTGGATTTTCCGAAGATTTAATAAATTTATGCAATAAATCTATATCGTTATTACAATTCGTCATTTATAGTAATATATGATATAATTATTTTCTTTAATTATATTATATTAATGTCGCAAATTACATATGTACCTAAAAATGAGTTTAATTCATCAGGTAGCACAGATAGTACTACGTGGTATTCAAAAAGCGGAAAACCATTAAAGATATGGCGTAAACGTGGGTACACAAACAGTTTAGGTACAAACAAATCAAGCAAGGATTATGATTGCTCTGGATGTCCTTCGGATTTTATAATTGGTACCGAATTCAAAATGCTTGGTAAATATATAAGTCCGTCTTCTATATCAGCAAATCCTAAACGTGATGCATCAGGATGTATTAGTGTAGATAATACAAGAGGTCCGGTTGGAACAACCAGTGCAGGAGCAAAAATTAGAGGTTCGATTACTATTCTTAACAAAAAGTATTATTCTAATGCTTCGGGCTATTTACAATCCAGAAGTTTGGATTATAAAAGTAACACAATCAAAAGCAAATATCCAAACGTTGATTACTACAAAGATACAGGAGAACATGCGGATGAATATATTTGGCCTGATGGCACTGAGCTGAGCAGTTCCCTATACAAGGGTAAAAAATGCAACGATAGTGGAGCTTACAATAAAGTTTATTTTAAACCAAATAATCAACAATTTGGCGTACAAGGAGCGGTCGATTCGAGTGCCCGTCTTACCAGATTAAAATATAATACTATACAAAAAGCAGGTAAGTTTATGGGCGACAAGAGCAATACACAGGCGGAATGTTTAAGACGTAATGGCATCAAAAAGAGATGCGATTAAGCAATGTTAAATGAATTATACAATACGCTATTCTTTATGCACCAATCAATACATTTTGATACGTTTTTTTTCCTATAAGTTTCCAACTTGTCGTCACTCTTTTCGTTTAATATTAATTCAATTGTTGTATTAATATTTTCAATTTGAAACTGTCCAAGAATATAGTTGATTTCCTTTATTTTATTCATAAAAACAGTTGGAATAGGCATATTCAAAAACCTGTATACGTTCACCTTTCGCAAATCATATATTGAAAATACGTTGTAAAAGACATAGTAGAATGGTTCTGAATCGTCATATTTAAAATCTTCACATACAATGTATTTTTCCGAGTTAGCAATTCGACTTGTACATGGTTTAGTAATAGTTACGCTATTATAGAAAAAGGACAGTAAATATAATAAATCAATGGATGCGAAATTAAATATATCAAAAAATTTGATAATGAAAGACCCACCCTTTTTCTGCATCAATATAGCAAAACATATTTCGGCAAATATAAGATTACAAGCGAGTTTCTCTTGGTTATTGAAATCGCTGGAAAAATCAAAACCGCCGTCTGCAGTAATAAGATCCATTCGGTTTTTGTATTTCATGAAACAATATTTAAGATTGATCGGAAGCAATATATCACCCGTGCCACTGCTTCCATAATCCAACTTAATGTTAGGATACTTTTTCATAATATCCTTACATTTATTCCAATTAGGAATATTACTAGTATTATCGACAAGGGTAATCCCAGTATATATGTCGCTTTTATTTTTCCTGGCATTTGCAATAGCTTCTATGAAACCACCCGGTCCTTCGGCCAAATGAAAGGTCTCTATCGATGGCCCAAACTTTTTAGTAAGCTTAAAATTATTGAGGATCTCGACCATTTTGAAGTAAGACCTGGATATAGGTTTGTATTTGCTCACAGCCACTTTGTAATATGGTATCTGTGTATGTATAAATTCATAAGTATTCGTATACTTTTTAACCTTCTCCCATTGAAGTATATATTTATCGATTTTATTTTTGTTTTTCTTTAAAGAATCTACTAATGAATAACATATATGATTTTTATCATTCATATTGTTACAGCTACTTATATCAATATTATGTATTCCAATAGTAGACGTGTTACTTGGTAAAGCAAAATATCTCATATACATAAAATTACTATATATTTATGTTCTTTACTTACTTAATAATAATTCTTTTAGCTAATTTTTTAATATTTTTAGGTTTGATAAGCATTTTATTCGAGGAAACTTTATCTAATTTTATTTTTCCAACGTTGCGCTCTTTTTTGAATATGAAATATCTGTTGTAAAATGATATTTTCCTTTCTTCGGAACTCATATTGGTTGATTCGCCGATATTCTTCTTTAATTGTCTGTCGCTCAATATCTGATTCTCCATGTGTGAATGTAAGTCGCTGAATAATCCATTTGAGTTGGGTAAATTCATATCATTTGCCTCTTCTTTGGATATTAACACGAAACCATATTTTTCCATTATGTTTTTAAAGAATTCGAAATTAACCAGGTATTCTATAAACGATTTACCTATTGTTTCTTGGAAAACGTCTATAGCATAACCAAGCGATGTTTCGTCGTCTTTAAATTCGGCATATTCGTATTTTTTAATAATTTCCCATATTTTCACTTCATTTTTGAACAACGACGTGCCTTGTCCAAGCGACGAACTTTTCAATTCATTAAATATAGAAAGACCATCGTAACACGTGCCTATAAAATGACCGCCAATTTTGGTGGAGTCGGCTACGTTTTGTATAAAATTTGACAGAACAACCATATTCTCGAAGAAGTAATGCAGTGCAAACTGGCATGAACAAACGTCAAATCCGTCTTTGCCTCTTCCATAACTTTTAAGAACACCCTTTCCGAGAACACGCTCACTTCTTTCACCCATACCAAAAACTGCCTTGGTTATCGTTTTCTCTTTCTCGGATAAAATAGCTTCGCCGTTCTTAATATTTAATCCACTATTACCGTTTACAAAGAGTACATCCGGAACATTCTTGAATTTTTTCTTATAGTTCAAATATCTGGCACACGCACCGTCTATGCGGTTCTCAATATTATCTTTAGACAGATCTATACCAAATATAAACGATAGGTTGGCGTCTATCCACTTAGAGAAATCCCCGCCTTTGCCTACAGCCAAATCTATTAGTGTGAACCCGCTTTGTGATACTCCTTTAATTAACATCATTTTGATATAGAGGTTATGGAAATCACGTAGGGCCTTTGTATTAGACTGTCCGTACATTTTGGTATAATAAATATCACTCGTATCACTGTCGATGTTTCTACCGGTAGAAATCATATCTTCTGTTATTGGATTATGAATAGTTTGCCAATTGCTGTTTGCAACATTATAACTGTTACCGTAGTTTCTTCCGCCATTCTTAAGTTCCGCTGTTTTGTCCCATCTAACCTTTAAAGGAATCCAGCGCCACCCGCCTTCTTTTGATAGGTCATATGAGAATTCTACTATAGTATTGTCGGTGAAAACCTCGTTTTCTTCTGTAAACATTTGCAACGTACCATTATTGTCTTTTTTAAGAGGAATATAGCATATGTTTGCATTTGGATCATATGGGTTAGTAGGATAAAAAGGAGTAGGTTTATATGAATCTACGTCATCAATGTTGGAAATTTTGGGTATATTATCGTTTATAACGTCTAAACATGGATTGATATATCCGTCTTTTTTCTCGTCAAATCCTACACGCAAAATAATAACTTTGTATTGCAGTATATTGTCGGATGATGTAGTATTTGTTCCAGTTTCAAACACGGTTTTAATTACTTCCTCTCCGTTTTCCTGTTTTTTGGTTGTAATGTAGAAATCGATAGTGTTATACTTACTTGGTTTCCATTTAAAACTGTATTCCCAAGAAGTTTTGCTAGATCTCAACTGTGTATTTTGTTTAGTTAGTCCAACACCATAGTTGCATGGTGTAAATATAAGACCATCAGTCTCATACTCAAAACCATCATTATAAGCCAAATCGAGTATTTGTCTGCATGCCATAAATATAGAGCTCGAATCGTTTGATGCATAAAATCTTTTAGCCATTATTTTAAGCGGTGGTGTTTTTCCGGTTATACCAACTAACATCAATTCGTTTATGGTATCGTTCAATAACTGTAATCTATAAATTTTTTTATCTTCTGGATCCTGTGTTTTTTTGATAAACTCGTTTGCTCTAACGTCTTTATTGTTAATAAAATAGACATCGAAGCAAGCATACAAATTAATAAATTTACCAGTTTTATCGTGGGAAATATGTTCTCCATCAATAATCGTATTGAAATATTTGTTATTCTCAGTTTTACAACCAGTAAATTCGATATTCATATTAGTGTTTATCAAATATATAGCCCCGTCTTTGTGTATGTAAAGCAACTTCCTTAGTCCATCGGCTTTATCGGTTACACTGTAATTATCGTTAATATTGGGTATATTGGTAGTTTTGGTTGTAACCACGATGTTTTGCTTTTGCAAGGTAAATGAGTTAGGTCCTATAAATGTATTGGGTTTAAGATAATCAGAAGTGTTTTTAATTAGGGCGAGATATGAATTGCCTACATCCTTTAATTCTGTGTATGAAACAGGGTAGTTAGTTTGTTGTAACCCCGCAAGGATATACTTAACGCACTTCATAATAGCATTTTCCAATTTTTCGGTTGTGTATCCTTCGGTTTTAGAATTGTCGACCTCTATTTCTATTTCATATGTTTCGGGATTATTAAATAGGTTTGCTTCCTGTACTGTGTATGCGAATGTAAAATTGTTCTTAGTTTTTTTAGAGGATTTTACGATACTACAATCTATATTAAAAGGGAAATCTGGATGAACAAAGGTGGTTCTATTAATGTATCTAAATGCTTTTTTTGTGTCATTCCATGAATCTATTATGGAAAGCCCCATTTTCGAATCTTTATATATTGTATTTTCACGAGAATATGCAATTCTTAAATTGTAAGCATCGATGTTTTCTGGAAATAAACTCGTGTTATCATCTTTGCTTGCATTTTTTTTCTGCTGGATAATATAATCTTTAGATTCGGGTAATATGTTTGTTTTACAGTATTGTTTAATTAGATCAATACCAGTAATTTCGGTTCTAATATTAGACGACATTCTGGTTTGCCCAGTATTTCTATCAATATAAGAATTAGTAATCCTTAGAATAGACTTGCCTAGTTTGCTAGTGGGTTTGAATCCGTGCGATAACAGATTTTTACAGACGTTGTCATAATCAATTCTACTTGTTCTTTTATTACCATAGGTTCCGAATCTAATTTCAAGTTCTGGTACGCCTTTTTCGCCAGAACTTACGTAAGGAACATCGTTCACATATTTTTTAATGATACTGTGAAATTTTTGTTTTTCTTCAGACATATATAATAAAAGACATTATTATTTAATTATTTTCAATTATATATTTTATCAATTATATCTTGGTAAAGTTTGCCTTTATTTTTACCTTTACACTCTAAATTTAGCTTTTCTGCGAATATTCTTAGTTCTTCCACTTTATATCCGCTAACAGCCTTCATAGGTTTGTCTATTTTATGTGCTTCTATTGCATCATAGCTATAGTCTTTTTTACCTATGTAAAGTTTGTATTTACCAGTGCTTTTATCCAAAACTATTATATTGTGATTAATATTCTCATTGTTTCCTTGTATTTTATAGAAAATATGATTTTCTATAATTATGAAATTTAGTTCATAATATATTGCTAATATCAGTAATGTTTTTTTTGATATTTTTTGATTATTGAGAAGGTCGTCCTCAATATCATTAAGTTTTAATTTATGCAATTTCACTGTTTCTTTATTTTTTCTTGCTATTTCAATGAATCCAATTTTAAACTCTTTCTCTATAGTAAAAAATTTGTCTTTAAGATAATCTTTATTGTATGCATTGTAAAAGCACCAAAACAGCGTGTCTTTTTGTTCAGGTATATAGAATTCGATGTCTTCAACATTATTAGTATCTTTTTTAATTTGATCGCTAATTTTACCATCGCACAATTTAATATCGTTGTTTCCGTCGTACATATAATCAAGTAAATTGTTTACTAGATTATGTGCTTTACAGTTCTGCCTCATTAGTATTTTTAAAGTAGAAATCTTTAAGTTCTTCCTGTTTGTTTTCAATGTTTTTAAGCTTATTCTCCTGTAGGTTTGCATAGTTCAAATAATTTTTAACTTTTATTAAAGTTGGTGCATCTACCTTGCTCAAATTAATGAAAATTCCATTTTTATTTTCGTCAATTTGTATGTTGTTACTTAAAAAAAGTCTACCTATTTCAATCTGATATGATTTGGATAATAATTCAATATTATCTTTTAGTTCTCTAATTTCTTCAGTATTCATAAGATTTAATAATAATTATTCTTTAAGTTTTAGTTTGGGTTTTGCGTTGGATTTTAGTGATTTTTTCTTAACAATTTTTTTTGTCTCTTCATTAACAGGTTGTACTTTATCTTTAATTTCGGCTATTACTGATATATAAGTGTCATTAAGTTCGTATCTTTGCCCTATAACTTTGACTACAATATTGTCTTTTTCGACAAGGTTATTAAATTTGGTTTCCATAAAATTATGGTCTCTGGCTATAAATATTACGAGTGGCGATAAATCACCAGGTATTTTGGCTTTAATTCCGGCTTTTGTAATATTTTCAACTTCGCATGCGATTAACATGCCTTCGACCGGGCAAACAATATTACAGTCGAGTATAACTTGAAAAATTATGTCAGAACTTTCTAAAAGCCCGCTAGAGTATGATGTAGAGTTGACAGAACCGGGTATAACAAACCCTTCTATACAGCATTTGCCTTCTAATTCGTCGGCCAATTTGACGTCAATTAAGTTTTTAATGTTTGGACCAATATATTTCATAGGAATACTAATTTTTCTTGATAATTGACATTTGTTATATTTAAGTTCATAGTCGTTTTTTTGCGCCATATTATTATTATATACTAATAAATATTTATTTTGTTTATTCAATTTATTTTAAAATATGAGTATGTTTGGCTTGTTCAGGTGTTAAAAACCAATACTTATCATCTTTTCTTTTATATTGATATAATCTTAGGTATAACTCGTTCTCACTGCATAATTGTGTAGCATTTGCGATTTTAATAGGACCAATTTTATTTTTATATGTATCATATTTTATTTCTCCAATTATCTTATTCAAAGTCTTATTTACAGTACTTGTACCAGCTTGATCGCATCTGGAACCCTTAGCCATTCTTCCTGGTTCCGCGGTCTTAAAAACGTATATATTGTCTTTAAAACTAGTAATAAACCCATAAACATCGGCAAGTCTGTCTTTTGGAATTACGAGTTGATCTGTAATCTTAGTTGTAAAATCTCTTGCAAGCATTGCTTTAGCTATATCCCATTTATTATTATTTAATGAAAATAATTTTGTGCCACCATCACCAAACAGTACAATTAATTTCTCATCACCCATTTTAAGTATTTTATTATCAAAATATAGGTCTATTAGTTTTTCAAATTCCGTTAAATCTTTCTTGTTGGTTATGTAGTTTAATAAAGAAATTAGCGTATCTATTGGCAAAGATTCCATTATATGTGCAACAACGAAAGATTCTAATAAAGGTCTTTCAATACCTTCATTGACCATTCTTTGTATGCTTTTACCACAAAGTTCATACCAATCATTTTTAGCACGTCCTTTATTAAAGGTTATAGCAGTGGTGTATTTTTCTTCTAATTCCTTTATCTTTTCGCTTATTTTTTCGCTTTTCTTTATATCGTCGTCTTCTTTTGTTTCGGTCGTAGTAGTCTTATCTGTTTCAAGTAGATTATTAATATTTTTGGGTAAACCAACCTTAATCTTTGGATGTTTAAAATGAATGGCTCGTGCACGGTCATAAATCGATATAGTTTTATCTTTAATTTCAATAGGTTGAAATAAGTAATAATTACCAATATTAATTAGGTTGCCTTTTTTCCCGAACATATCAAATATTATTTCGGTTTCATCGTTCAACAGTCTGTCTAATGCCGAATAAATTTGCACCAATGGATATTCTTTAACGTAGTTTATAGTCCTTACTAATTTGTCTTTTTCCAATACATACTGTTCTTTAAATATCTCTTTTATTTTCTCCATTATTTTTTCGATGTTTAATGAAATAAAATTTTCGTTATAGGTGTCGTAATTTATTTCCAAGACATCCTTGTTAGGCTTGCATTGATATGAACATGTGTCCATATAATCGCATAGTGCCGTAAAAGGTTTGTCTCCAACTTTCCAATCAGTTTCTATACCATTAGATAAGGATTGTTTCACCGTTTGGTTCATATTTTCAACTGTGAAATTACTTTGGCCTTTATTGAGGACGCAATCAATTGCGTTCTGTTTTAATAGTCTAGATACTTTACCTGTTTTCATAGCTTTTATTTCAGCTAAACGATATAAATACAAATCCAGAGACTCGTATTCGTCGTCGATATATGTGGCATACAAAAATATCATAACATTTCTTTTATTAAAGGATAGTGCTTTATGGCTGCACGTGCGAACACCTCTACCTATTATTTGTTCTATGCGATTCATGTTATACCAAGGGTCAATTATATGTATTTGTCGAACGTTTTTAAAGTCTATGCCTTCAGATCCGGCTCGTGAAAGTAAAACCACTTTTACGTTTTCTCCATTGGTATTGTCTTCGCTCGTTAGCATTTTAATTTCTTTTATGTTATTTGGCGACAAGGAAATGTCGCCTGTTATTATAGAGTATTTCGCCTGTTTGAATTGTGTTTTAACTTTGCTTTTAGGTAACATCGTCATAGAATCTATAGCTTCACTTGGCGGAGATTTAAACAGATTATCTCTACCGAATCTTGAGAAACCTAATTCCTCTAATGCTAATGCCATGGGAACGATACCGCCATCGATATACTGCGAATAAACTAGAATTATTCCTTGAGACGATAGTATATTTTCGCATATATTCTTTATTTTCGGACTGTATTTTCCTATATGTTCCATGTTAAAAATGTTTTCATAATAGTTGTATTGAAAATCAGTGTAATCCGCTTTTCTTTTCATTATGTTTTCCAATCCATTTTTACCGTATGCTGTTTTTATGTCGTCTAAGTTTTCGGTTGGATAAGATATGTTTAATATTTGAATAGGTTTCTCTAGCACCTGATACCCAAGGCCTTTGTCTAGACTGTCTTCACTGATGTTAGCATAATTACTTTTAATCTCATCTACGATCTTGTCATAAACTAGTTTTTGATAGTATCCTATTTTCACGGTAAAGACGTCAACGTGTTCTATTTTCTGTAAAAGTATATTGCCTGTTATCTGTTTTTTAGGGTAGTCGATATTTTTAATACTATTACTTGGTGAGAAAACCGATGGATATATGCGGTATGGGAAAGTGTATGGATTGTCACCTCTTACAAATGACACATAGCCTCTTAATTTTCTTATTAATATTTCTTCGCCTATTTGCTTACCTTTTATATCTATTTTGAATTTACCATCTTTAAAAAATACGTCATTAAGTGAAATAGTAGAGCGGTTATCGTTTTGATTTAATAGATTAATAAGCCATACGATTTCTTTATAACTATTGAACATAGGCGTGGCTGATAAAAGTAATAATTTGAGATTATCACTATATTTAGTAACTTCCAACAGTCTTTGTCCGACTTTTTTGTCTTCGACGTTGTCTGATAGTCGAATATTCTGTACCTCGTCTATAATAACAAGTCTATTGGAAAATTCGTTTTTAATTGCTCGTTCAATGTTTTTCTCTTTTAAGTTTAAATCGGGTTCACTCTTGAATTTATTTATTTTTTTACCAATTAAATTACCAAATTCTCTGTAGCCAATAAATAAGTATGAACTATTTATAATAGTATTGACTTGTGATACTATTTTACTTTTGGTTATACCCTTCATATTCATAGGATTAATTTCGTTTACAAACTTGCTGCCCGTACATCCTACTAGACGCCAGTTTCCATTAACTAACTCCAAGTTACGTTCATCAAATAATTGTAGACGGTAGTTATCTTGTATGTTTTTGTTGCCGACAATAATAATTCTTTTTGTAAGACCCATTTGTTTCATGTATTCTCTGTACTCTTCGCTGATGGTTATAGCAGAACAAGTTTTACCTGTTCCTAGTCCATGATATAAAAGAAGACCATTGTAGGGTGTTTGATTGGATAAAAAATTCCTTACAAATATTTGATGATTGGCTAATTCAAATTGGGCGTTACATAACTTATCACCGTGCGATTCAACATCATAAATTTCACCATTGTATTCAGTATCATTAAATTCCTTTTTCTCTGCGATTTTTATTATAAAGTTGGGATCATTTAAGTTAGGATATAAATAATCATACTCTTTATTAAGTGATAAGTTTTCCTCTTCTTTCAATTCCATTTCATTCATATATATAATTTATACAAATAAATAATTTATATGCATATATTGTTTTCAGTCAAAATATTATCAACTTTTTCAATAATTTCTACTTTTTCTAAATTGTAATTTCTAATACTTTTTTTGCAGTCGTCTAAGGACTTCCATTCAACTTTGCTTACTTCAGTGTCTTGAAATTTAAACATAGGTTTAATATTATTTTCAATTAGTCCTACGAAATATTTATGTTTGTAGCATTTTAGATTGGAACCAATAAAAACTTCTTCATACGGCATTAGATTACTTACTATGTTTAGTGCTGATCCGTCAAACCCAGTTTCTTCTGTGAATTCTCTTATTGCACAATATATATCTTTTTCCTGATAATTACGTCTTCCCTTTGGAAAACCCCATTCGGGCTCGGTCCATGCACTTGTGCTGCCTTCGATAAGTGATCTAAGATTTACATACTCCTTGTCTATGTACATACCGTTTTTTAACTGGTTGAATTTTTGTTTGGCACCCCTTTCTTCACCTCTGTATTGCACCCCAATATTTTCTCCCCATAAACATTGCCATAGTTTATCAAAATCGTTGTTTAAAATTCTATTCTTTTCATCAACGGTCATTATATTTATAATATCTTTTATGTAGTCTATATTTGATATATTATACCTGCCTCTTATAAAATCCAAATACCCCAATGTATCTTTTCTACATATCATTAAATATTCGTTTTTATTGTCTATTTTTCTGTATGCAATTATACCAATACTAGTAATCGGGTCTGTACAAGATTGAAATATATGTCCGGTTTTCCCACAATTATTACAAAAATTAAAAGATTTCATACATGTAATAATAAGAATCTTTTAATATTATTTTATATGTATGAATCCTGAGATCTGGGGTCCTCACTATTGGTTTGTTATTCACTCTATAGCATTCAACTATCCAAATAACCCTAATGCATTACAGAAAAAAGATCATTATAAATTTATACAGAGTTTACCTGAATTTATACCTGATAAGAAAAGTTCAAAGAATTTCGCAGAACTCTTAAAACTATATTCTGTAGTACCTTATTTGGATTCAAGAAAGGATTTCGTTAAATGGACCCATTTCATACATAATAGAGTTAACGAAAGTTTAGGTAAAGATGAAATATCTCTAGCAGATTTCTATTATCTACAAAACCTACATTACAATCCAACACAGAAAAAAAACAATAAGCACTTCACAACCAAGTTACAGATATATTTTTTCACATTATCTTTGCTGTTGCTAGTTGCTCATACTATGAGCAAAAAGAAACATAATTAGCAGTTGTTTAAGGCTTTGTATTGTTTCCACGAAATCTCTTTATTTGGAAGAGGTTTGACAGTCAGTTTTTCGGATTCTTCGTCGAGTTTTTCGGCGCGTTTGATAGCACTATCCACATACATTTCTTTAAGAATGCTTCCTACCATAAACGATGCTTCATGTTGATCTAGTCTACCATCCTCTATCTGTTTCAATAGATCCAAGAATTTATTTAGAATTTTAATATCTACTTCATTCTTCATTATTTTGTTATAAATGTCGGTGTAATTGTTGAATAAAAAACTGTTGGTATTTAACACTAGCTTTTCAAATTCGTTCTTGTCATTAATATACATTTCCATATTTTCATTTCTTAATTTTATAATACTTTCAATGCCTTCTTTAAGTTTTATACTATGTTTATTTTCTCTTATTTTATTAGTCATATCTTTTGTATCATTTGCTTCGATCATTTTTTTAAGTTGGTCTTTTTCGTAGTCAGATAAAACCATTAATATAACTATATATCTATATTTAAATAATATTATTATCAAAAATATATATATATGACAAATTACCCAGCAAGATATATTCCAAATGTATTATCTAGATTGGATAAACTTACTCTAAAAAGTGAACTAGATGAATCGCGCAAGGCATATAAGTCTAATAGATACTACACGCGTAAAAAGGTAGGCTCTTTTAAATCCAAGACATCCGGGCACATAGAAAAGGCCAAGAAAATTTACGGGGTCAATAATGTTAAGCCATCAAAAACGCTGGCTAGGAAAACTGGTTGTAGCGTTAAAGCGTTGCGTAAGATAGTTAAAAAAGGTCAAGGGGCGTATTATAGTTCTGGTAGCAGGCCTAATCAAACGGGGCATTCATGGGGGTATGCTCGTTTGGCCAGTTCGATTACAGGAGGAAAAGCTGCGGCGGTGGATTATAATATTTTGAAGGAGGGTTGCTCGAAGAGAAGCAAGGCGTTGAAGCTTGCGAATAAATCAAAGAAAAAACATGGTTACGGAACCAGAAAAGTCCCTAAAGCACAAATGGGTGGGGGAAAAGAGAGTATGAAGGAAAAAATCTTGGACTTTAAAAAAGGACCTGGGGACAAGAAATACACGGCCACCGTTAAAAATAAGAAAACTGGTAAAGAAAGGATCATACATTTTGGACACAAAGACTATGAACAATTCAAAGATAGAACCAATGTAGGTTTATACACATACAAAAACCATGGTGATAAGAAGCGTCAAAGAAATTATTATAATCGTCATTCTGGTGAGAAGGTCCGTAAAAAAGCAATCAGCAAGGAGATAAAGAAGAGTGGTGGATACTACAATGCAAAGATATTGAGTCACATTTATTTGTGGTAAATTAAATTGATATAGTTTTTGTATTGTATAGTGAAATATAGTAAATGTTGCCTTTAAAAAAAGCTAGTTATATTTGTAGGTCACTATTTGAAGATGGTTATGTTATTATACCTAATATAATAAGCGAAAAAGATATGATCAAAGCGAGAGATATGTTTGATGAATGGCAATCTTCTGTAGAAAATTTGGCTGATATCCATAGAAAAATAGATCCCCACGGTATTTATAAACATCATCAAGCAGGTCATCAACGCCACGCATGGTTTTTGCGAACACATCCGGGCGTACAAAAGATATTCAAATTTTTGTTAAATACCAATGAACTGATAGTATCATATGATGGTTGTTGTTACATTCCAAAAGATGAAAAAAAGAAAGATAATTGTTGGACACATACCGATCAAGGTCCAAAACTCAAGGGTTTAACATGCTATCAAGGGTTTATTTCGTTTACCGAAAACAAGGAGCGGACCCTATTGCTTTATAAAGGGTCACATAAACTGCACGAAAAGTATTTTAGTGACAGAGGATTAAATGGTAGTAAAAATTGGTGTTTAATAGATAAAGACTATTTAAGTGAAATTGATCATATGAAAATCAAACTGCATGTACCCAAGGGTGCTTTAGTTATTTGGGATTCAAGGGTTTTTCACCAAAACACATACGGTTCTCCTAATTCAGAAGAAAGGCTGGTGCAATATATAAGTTTTATGGATCGAAACAATGCAAAAAATAACGAGAGCAATAGAAATAAAAGAAAGCGATATTTTGAAGAAAAACGCATGACATCGCACTGGTGTGCTCCTGTGAATGTCAATAGCTTACAACCACAAGTTTATGGCGATAGTTCTTTGCTCATAGATTATGATTCTTTGCCTAAAATAGAGCTGGATGATATGATGAATGAGATTATTAAATTGATATAAATTTAAATATAAATCTCATTAAACTATAGATGAATTGGCGGGGATTTTTAATTTGTTTAATGTCGTATTTATGTAGAGGATTTAATGTAGTTGGGAATACCTATGTGGCAAATTTTAGAATACCTTTAATTTTTAGAAAACAGAACATAGAAATGTCGTTTTTGAATGATAGAATAGCAACATTAAAATTAAAAGGTTTTATAAATGAGAATGGCGAGGTTTATTATGAATATGATAAAATAACGCAAGAATTAGAATATGAGCCCGATGACAATATTAAAAAGGTGATGAATAAGTATTTAATAGCAATAAGTGGTATTTATTATAATGAAACGATAGACGAGGCGTCTATGGTCATAAAATCTAGTTTAACGAGAGTATATCAAAATATTATATTTGAAAATATTAAATCGGTTTAGAATGAAGTTGTTATCTATTAATAATAATGTTACGATACTTATTATTAATGGCATTAGTTGATGGTTTTTTTATTCAAGAATCGTTATTTAATAGATTTGGCGTAATACGACATAGTTCTGCTAGTCCTCCGGCATCGCCACCCAGAGACCCAGTCTTAGTGGATTTAGGTGGAAGCAGTAAGGATGTACGATTTGTTACTAAAGATCAAGCTAAGTTGGTTTTAGAGATTTGGACAACAAATAAAGAATGGGAATCACGAGAAAGTAAATTTATGATGAATGTTTTGGAGCGGGATAATACTAATGACCTTTTTGTGGGTTACTGTCCGGAATATCAGAATAAACATACAATTAGATACTTATTTCATATGAGGGTAGCCTTTGGTGAGAATCCATACCTATCAGTTATAAATGGTGTAAGTTGTCCTTTTGATAGTTCCGATTTATCAAGTTATCAATTTAAAGAACGTCTTGCGGAAGTAGTTCCAATATTGCCAATAAGTTTTGAGAAGTTGTTACAGAATCCCAAATTTAGTTTAACATGGAGTCTAGAAAAACTAGAGAAAAAATATCAGGATAGGTTGGATGAAGATGAAGATGATGAAGGAGATTATATTTAGTATATATATATATATGGCCTCATTTGCAGAACGAAAAATAGGATATTTAACAATAACAACACATGGCGTTATTTATGTGGATGAGGGAAATATGCCGCTAACTAAATGTCCATATAAGACAACTAAACTAAATGCGGTTGCAGCAGGGGTATGTAATTATTATCAACCAGGCATGCCTAACATATTACCAAATATAATACCAAATATAATGAATAGTGTTGATTTATCTGATAAACCCACGGGAGCAGATACGGCAGAATACATAAAACAACGGTTAATTGCATTTGAAACCAATGGACCTACAACAAGAAGCGGTTCTTTTTTTCCGACGATGGTTGAGGATTATCGTCATGCCGACAGGGAAGATTACGACCCCGACGTGCAAACATTTTTTTTACTTGGTGATAAAAGATATTCTATTAATTCATATGAAGTTGGTTCTCCAATTATTGATAAAACATACACCGTTTATAAAAGCGAAGATAAAAGTTGTCCAAAATTTGAAAACAGGATATTATTGTATTTAAATAGTTCGCCTCCTATAGATATACTTAGCACTTGGCGCAAACCAGGTTTGGATGGAACACCTGCCAACACGGTTCAATTAAGATATTATGAAGAAAAATCTATTACATTGAAAGAAATATTTGATCTATTATTAAAAAGTGGTATAGAATTAGATGAACTAGTAATAATTGATTTAACCTGTTCTGTATTATTTGATAAAAAGACAAGAGAAGAACTTACAAACCCAAGGCTCATTAGAAGTCTCAGATATAATGCATTAGGTACAAGGAAAAAGAGGAAGAAAAAAAAGAGAAAGAAAAAGAAAAAACAAAGTGCCGGAACAAAGAGAAGGAGAAATGGAAATAGAAAATCACGAAGCAGATGCAAAAAGTAATGCTTCACATCCATCACTACCGTTCAATATACATTCATCATAGTCGGTGTTATTGATTGTAAGTCCTTTTAGGTATGCGGAGACATGATTAACATTAACGGCTTTATCGTCTATCCACACATCATAATGTGGTTTACCCATGTTTAATGATGTATATTTAACTTTCCATTCTTTTAGTTGTAATATAGTGAAATAATCCCAAATTAAGCCAGATTTAGCACCTCTTGCCGTCCAATAATGAATTTCGTGTCCTTTATCATATAATTCATTAAATAACTCTATTCGTTTCATGATTGGTGTACTGTCGTGATAATTACTATTTTTGGTTTTACATATAGTTCCGTCTATATCGATCATAAAACTTTTACAATCTTTATTAAGTTCACGGTTGCAATAGGCTATGCGTTTAATAACAGGTAGTCTATGGTTTTTATTTTGCGATATTAGAGAAAAACAATTGGCTATGTAAGCGATATACAGAATATTGATTCTCATTGAATACTTATGAACTAATATATTTAAATATATTAATATATATGATTGTTGAAGATTTAATGAGTTCGGTTCCTTTACTATCGGATAGTTATATAAACGAAGACAATACAGAAGACGAAGATTATTTACATGATTCGAAGGACGATTTTCCATTTGAAATAGATAGCGAATTTGACAGTAATCCTTATAGATTAGCGGAGGAGAATTATCGCTATAATCATGAACTTGTTAAGGAGAGTTTTGAAAAACTTTGTATAGTTATTTCTCTGTGTTTTCCCACATATATACTCTTTTTTTTTATTTACAAATCTATTTAAAGTTATGTTAGCTTATCTTAGTAATGTATAGGATTATTCCTCTTAGAATATTGCGTCGTACAGCTGGAGTTAAATTCGATGAGATGGTTCCATCTGATATCCCGATAATTCATGGAATAGACCGAGTCATACATGGTCCAAACAGCATATCGCCTGGACCAATAGACGATTGTACGCCAGCGGTTAAGCGACCGTGGTACATGCATCCTGCACAGGACGACAATTTGATGGTTTTGCAAGGAACACGTTATGTAGACATATATGATCCAATAAAAAAAATGGAGGCTTCTTTTATAGTAACACCAGATAAGGTTTATAAAAACGATAAATTATATTATGATGGTCCGGCGATGGTAGTTTGGCCTGCGGGTATATTCCATCGCATAATTAGCGGCGAGGAAGGCAGTATCAGTGTCAATTTTTCTACACGGGTTAAAGGGTTTGATTTATCTAACAATTTCAACATATATAATCTGTGTAAAACAACAGGAACATACACGCTTATAAAGGATGGTTCAGATGATCAGCCGGATTTAACATACAAATATCCTAATGAAGAACTGAAAGATTTATTTAAAAATAATTAGATTGAATAAATATGTAATTTTAGATTTTAATAATTTCTACGGTTGCATGTCTCGAAAGGTTAATATGGTATGTTTCGGGTATGACGAAATTGTATACAGTAGGATCATTTTTATAGTCATTGATGTAGTAAATTTTTTTAATGCCAGCCGCTAAAAGCATTTTAGTACAGGTTAAACAAGGGAAATGAGTTACATATGCTTCACAGCCTTCACAATTTACACCGCGTTTAGCACAATCGATGATTGTGTTTTGCTCGGCATGAATGGTGGCGACTTCATGTCCATCTTTAATGATTGATTCGTGTGGAAACCCAGGAAGATAACCATTGTATCCCTGTGATATAATTCGATTATCTTTAACTAGAACACACCCTACTTGTAGCCGAGTGCAGCAAGATCTCTTGGCTGTTACTTGGCAAATCTCTTTGAAGTATTCTCTCCAAGGAATTCGGTTGGTGTTTTCATCATATTCATCGACATAGTCGTATTCTGCCATATTGTTTATAAGAACAAAAGTTATTATTTATTTAAATCAATTTAAATTGAACGCAAAATTAAAATACTTATAAACAATAAACAATAAGGATGAAGCCAGTACTCAATATAGATACGAGTTTTGGTTTGGTAGAATTTGATTACATAAACTCGTCACCACAAGAACTATACAAGAGGAGACAGTTGGAGGAAAGGATTTCATATGACATAGAACGGAGGTATAATAGTAAAATAAGTGCGTCTTTGTTAGACTTCGGAAAAGTTAGACATTATAAGTTTAATGACAATTTGCTTACTTGTGAAGTGGGTTATTGTGTATGCGATTATGATGGTCCAGATCAGTCGTCATATTCAATTAAGGGGGAACACAATTCGATATTAATTTATATGGCGATACTAAAAACTATGTGGAACGATGTTAAGACATATGACGAAGTTAAGAGGGTTATGAGATTGAGAAAAATTATAAGAAAAAATATGATGGAATCCAAGAAAGAGGGTTTTATGAAAATAAAGTATAATAATAGGTTATATGATTGATGTCCTTCATAATTTATTTATTTACAATGAATTAAATAAATTTACTAATTGTTCGATAAGAGAAAACAAACCATTACCAATATTTTATCGTTTATCAAGTTATTTTTTTACTATTTGGGGTTTATTTGTAATTATCATTCACAAGACATTTAGAAAGTATGACAATAGATTTCCTTGGTTGGCATATGGGTTTCTTAATTTTTTCCATGGGTTTCTTATTTATATAAATGATGTAAGCAATTTTGGTAAAAAGTTATATTATTTAAAAATATTAGATCGTATTGTATCTTTTATAAATTTGGTGTTAACTTGGCTGGTTATTTCATTTAGGGCTTATTTGGGTTTCAGTACTTTTCCGATGTTTTATATTAATCTTCATTTTATTTTAGGTATCTTTACGGTTTATTGTAAATATCGTTCTACAAGTGCGCTTAGAAAAGCTGGTAACAATTGTGATGATTATATGTTTTGGCATGGGTTATGGCATACATATCCTCTTCTTGGGTGTGTATATACATTTATAATGTTCAATAATTTAGAATGGAAAATAATTAAATCTTTTTAAATAGTATATGGGTGGTTGCTACAAAAATAACAACAACGGAAAAACTAACCAAGACAAATGGCGCTACACATTGATGACGACAGTTTTATTTCTTATTATAGTTAATCCTGCAACATACAAAATAACGAATGGAATATTTGGTAAGTTAATAGGACAATTAGCCAATCCTTCGTCTGGATGCCCCACAAGCAAGGGTATTATGGTACACGCGGTAGTATTCACGTTACTTTTAAGAGCTATGATGGGTATATAATTATATTTACAAATAATATAATTATGAAATCGATATATGATATGTTTATTTATAATGGCGTAAATAAATATGCTTCTTGTGATGTTATGAAAAATACGCCAGTTGCCGTATTCTATAGGTTATCTGGGTTTTTTTATACATTATTAGGCGTATTAGTTTTTGCTTTATTAAAGGATTTTAGAAAGTATGATCCTAATTTCCCCTGGTTTGCTTATGGTTGTATGGAGTTTTTTCATGGTTTTTTAATATATAAAAGTGATGTCATGAATTTTGGTAAGAAGGACGAGCTAGTTAAAATGACGGACCGTGTATATTCTTTTGTGGGTATGTTCATTACATGGATAATCATATCATTCAGGGGGTTTTTAGGCTATAGTAAGTTTCCGGTTATATATCCTTTAATTCATTTTATTTTTGGCTTTATAGCAATGTACAGTAAATATCGTTCGACAAAAGAGCTTCGTGATTCTTCTAAAAAAGTGAGTTGCGATGAATACTTGTTTTGGCATGGATTTTGGCATTGTTATCCGCTTTTTGGATGTTGTTATATTTTAATAATGTTTAGTAAAATTGAATGGAATTTACTTTAGTTATATAAAATAATGGAGCAATCATGGTTGTCGAACATATCGGTAGATATAGATTCTATAATTAAGGGTGTAAATGAGGACAAAGAAAAGTTTGAGGGAATGTTGGAAATATATCCTAATGCAGAGGATATATTTCGTTGTTTTAAATATTTCAACATACAAAATACAAGAGTAGTCATAGTAGGCCAAGACCCATACCATGGACCATGTCAAGCGAATGGGTTAGCTTTTGCGGTTAATGAAGGTGTTAAAAAACCGCCTTCTTTAAAGAACATAGAGAAGGAGATGGGTAAGGAGGTTAATATAGAAGAGTGGGCGAAACAGGGTGTTTTGATGATGAATTCGGCGTTAACAGTTAGGCAAGCATCGCCGGCTGATAAGACACATATGAAACTTTGGAGACCTTTTACAGAAGAAATTATAAAAAAAATAAATGATGATTGCGAAGGTGTAGTTTTTGTGGCATGGGGTGCTTTTGCTATGGATTTCCTAAAGAACATAGATACGAGTAAGCATCATTTGGTGATAACATCGCATCCATCTCCGCTTAGTGCAAATAAAAAACTAAAACAATATCCAGCATTTATTGGTTCAAGAGTATTTGAAACAATAAATGAAAAAAGTAAAGAAAAAATAGACTGGTAAATTAACGTCTTCTTTTAGTTCTTCTTTTACCACCAATTTTTCTTTTTTTCTTTTTTTTCTTTTTTGTTCCTCTCCCGGTTTGTTGCTTTTTTGCACGCTTTTTATCCTCGGATCGAAAGGCGACCGAGGAGTGCATCATATTTTGAGCGAGACGCGAATTATCCAAGGGACTGCGCTGCCGCCTTAGAGTTTCAGCCCATTCTTTTGTAATTCCTTGTTGATGCGTGAGTTTGGGGCGGATCCTGATCGGCGGGGACATAAAAGAGTTTTCAGAGCTGTGAATTATATTATCTTGAAGGGTTTTTATATTTTTGGCACGGGTGGGGTTGGGACTACTCTGAATATTTATAGTTGTTCTTTGGTCCGACACAGCTTTCCGAACCTTGGGGTTTATAGCCGGCGTTGCATTCGATTTCACCTCTTTGGTTCGAGGACTGGCGGTGGGTGGCATTGCCTCCGTGCGTTTGTGACCCAAACCATCATCTTTAACGGTAAAGAATTTATAATTAATATTATCAGGATTTTCGATGCCCAGGTAGTGCTTATCGGGCGATTGGTTAGTCTTCGACATAGTTGTTGGATTGAGGATCACGCCTGAATAATCTGGATTTTCATGTTCTATTATTAACCCCTTGTCGGGAGTACTACTACTTTGTGCTATAATTGAATCAGGTGTGTTATTATCGCCAAGAAGCACCATTTCTTTACCAAAATTTTTATTTCTAATTTTACTTTCAAGTCTTTCAAGTTCAGCCATTTCATTACCACGTCTTATTGCAAGCGCTGACCGGATGCCTGATTGTATTTTCATCGCCGCAACCTGCTGTTGTTTAAGGCTTGGTGTGCGGGGTTCTCTTATAGGGGAGAAAGATCTTCTTGCACTTCGGCGCGCGCGGCTCCGCGCGCTCGGACTCGGCTGCCGCGATGGCGAAACAGTGCGCCTACTTGAAACAGTGTGCATTCGATGCCTAGGGACTTTACGGCCTGGTTTACGAGACTTTGTCATTATATATAACGCAATATTATATATAATGTATATTTATTTGAATTTAACAGTCATATCATCTTTATCCTCAGTAAAAAAAATAGTATAATCTTTCTTCTTGTCTTGGCGAAGATTATACATATGAGTTTTTACTTCTTCTTTAATAGTTTTTTTTAATGTATCGCGATCACGTAAGTTGTAGGTATGCTTGGAGTCTTGCATTTACTAATTTATAGGTTAATTCTTTAAGTTGTTTTCTTTTTTACTACACGCTTCTTAGGTTTAGTAGGTGGTTCTTCAGGTTCAGCAGGCTTTTCTGGTTCAACTTCTTGTACCGGCTCCTCGACTACTTCCTCTTCTTCGTCAGAATCCGCTACATTTTCTAGACCAGTATCGTCATCTTCGGCTGCTTCTTGTTCGAGCTTGTCCTTGTCTACTGGATCGAGGTTAATGTGACACTTGCCCTTAAGTGTGGCACGGGGTTTTACTACAGCTTGGAATAGACGCCAAGTTACGCCGAATTTTCCGCCAGCAAACCAAATACCGCCACACTGAATTACGAGGGCAACATTAGTAGCCTTAGGGATAAGGGTAATGGGGCTCACGCTATCGTCTTCGTCACTAGGAAACAGGCGCTTCTGGTTTGTATCATAGATTTCTACATCAAAGCCATTATCACTCCAATACGGGATCTTGATTTTTAGACCAGGAGCACGGTTATAATCGGGTTCACCCTCTTGAGCGTGACCCTTTGGGTACTTAGGATATTTTACATTAGGGGTATAGAGTGCCTCAATAACTTCTTCTGTCATCTTAGTTTTATTAAACCAATCCTTCGAATTTTCCATTGCAGATTTCTTAATGAACTTATCAAATTTAAGCATATTTTCTAGAAACTGAGTAGTGCTTTCACTCTTATAATCGTCATTAGGAAACTGCAGTGTCATGTCATAACTCTCCCTAGAACCTTCATTCTCCCACTTGGATACACCCCAAGTAAGCATAAGAGGTGTGGAAAGATGAAGATTGCGTTTCATATGAGCATTATAAATAGGCACGATTTTTCCGCCAGAATTAAGTACCTTTACTTTACCAAAGGTAACGTCGCTGTTAGTGTTAAAACTCTTGCCATCGATAATCGGTTGTTCAGTGTTGTTCGCCATCGTAATATATTTATATATATGACATTTCTTTATTTCAATTTTTTTTTTAAATAAAAAGTAATACACTCTTCTTGTAGATTAGAATGATATGGGTGTAAAATAACTTTAAACTATTATGTAAAGATATATATAATGAGTACAAATAAAAAAAACTCTTTAGAGAATATCTTGAGAAGATTAAACATACCAGAGATCAGCTGTAATAAATCTAAAAAGGTTTTTAAAAAGGATTTTACAGTGCCGAGGTATAGTGATTATACAAATTTGATAAAGTACGACTATAAAGTGCCCCAATTAAAAATGATGTGTGCTGAATATGGTATTTTAAAGAAAGGTACTAAATGTGAATTGATAAATAAAATCTACAGATATTTGTATTTATCATACAACATAGTAAATATTCAAAAGTTATGTAGAAGATACATAGTAAATATTTACAATAAAGCACATGGTCCGGCACATAAAAATAGAAAGCTTTGTGTAAATGAAACGGATTTTTTAAGTTTGGAGAATTTGAGTGATATACCGCAAACACAGTTTTTCAGCTACAAAGAGAACGATGGGTTCATCTATGGATATGACATAACTTCTTTGTATCAGTATATTTTTAAAAAGCACAATTTATTAAATCCATACACTAGAAACGAAATATCTAACGATTTGAGAATCCAGTTAAAAAGAGTCATAAAACTAAGTAGAATACTAAATATAAAGATTCAAACAAAAATAAAAGAAGAAATAATATCACCAAAAAAAACATTCGAATTGAGAGTTTCTTCAGTTTTTAATGATATAGATAATTTAGGTAATTATACAGATTATTTGTGGTTTTACAATTTGGATAAAATGCAATTAATAAGGTATATAAGAGAATTGTACGATATTTGGACCTACAGACTTCAGTTAAATGGCGATATTAAGCACAACATATGCCCAAGAGGTAGTCCTTTTCGTAATATTAATTTATATAATATATTAAATTATGACGTATTTTTTCTTAAGAAGGTTACGTTGAACATAATAGACGAATTAATTAACACTGGTATAGATGCAGAATATAAATCTTTAGGCGCTATTTATGTATTAACTGCGTTAACATTAGTATCTAATGACGCAGCAACGGCGATGCCTTGGTTATACCACTCGGTAGTACCATAATAATATATATAGCAGCATAAATTACTTAAAAACGTATCACATAGATAGTGTATATGCCTCCTCAGAAGAAGCAAACCGAACCCGCCAAACCTAAAGCCGCCGCCGCCAAACCTGCATCGAAAGCCAAGAAAGTCGCCGCTCCTGCTCCCGCTCCCGTTCCTCCTCCTGTAGAAGTCAAGAGTGAGGGTGTAGTAGAAGATGCCGCCGCCGTAAACCCAAGCGATTCGACAATCAAGGAATTTGCCGAATTCCAGCTCAGACTTAGCACTATCCGCACCAACCTATCGAATCTCCTCCAGGACTTCAAGACACTTCAGAAGAAGACAGAGCGCGAACTCAAGAACGCCCAGAAGCTTGGTTCGAAGCGTAAGCGCAAGACCGGTGCTCGTCAGCCCAGCGGTTTTGTAAAACCCACACTCATTAGCAACGAGCTTGCCGATTTCCTTGGAAAGGAGCATGGTTCGGAACTCGCTCGCACAGAAGTAACACGTGAGATCAACTCGTACATTCGCGCTCACAAGCTCCAGGATCCCAGCAATGGCCGTAAGATCAACCCTGATAGCAAACTAAAAAAATTACTCGCCCTTAAAAGCGATGATGAACTCACATATTTCAACCTCCAGAGATATATGAGCCCTCATTTCCAGAAACTCGGACAGCCTGCCTTAAACAGCAGTGCTTAAAGAAATATAAAATTATAATTTTTTAGAAATTCTTTCAATAGACTTTTATTGATATTTTTATTTTTTATATCAATATCAATATCGAATACTTTTGACATATTAAATTTATCGGATAGTTTAATTAGATTATCATAATCAATATTGTAGCTTTGAAGTATAAGCCAATCATAGAAATTCCCATAATTGTAATATTTTTTGTATTTTCTGTAAAGATGATAATAATAGTTGAATCCTTTATTATTATTATTATAATCGTTATCTGATATAACACATAATTGAATGAAGTTATTTTTCGATATATTCATTTGTCTCAAAATGGAGATTAAATCATATTTGAGTAGGGTTTGATTATCGAGATCAATATTTTTGTATACGTTATTGCATCCATAAACAAACATATCAGTATCTTCGCTTAAACAACCGTAAACTTGATTTGATATTACCAACCAGCTACATAACTCATCTGCCTCACATGGCGCATCAATATAGGTTTCTCCCATAAGAGTAATCAAGGTTTTAACTTCACTAAACATATTTCGAGGTACGCGGGTAAATTGTTTTTTAAGTTCGATCATATGCTCACAGTTTGGGTTGTATTCAAGCAGTAGTTTATTGTATTTTTCCTCTGCTATAAATTTTTGCTCTTTTCTTCTATTGATGGTCTCTATCTTTTCTTTATCTATTTTGCCGTCAAATATAAATATAGGTTTGATATTATAATATTGAAATAATGCTATCATAAAATAAAAATTTTCTATGAGTTCATTGTTTTCAATAAACTTGTACATATAAATATTAGTATCTACTGCAATTTTTTTGCCATATAAATTTTTAAAATGCTTTTTAGAAATGCTTTTCATACAGTTCTTATTTATAAATTTATTCAAACATCTTATTCCCATTATTATTTACAATCTGTATATAATAATGACTTCAATTTAAATTTCGATTATTGTCATTCTAAGATTTCTTGGATATTTTTTTTCGCATTGTGTTGTCAATTTTTTAGGGGTCTTCTTCTTTAATAGAATTTTGTGATTATCTACGATATATTTTTCGAAAGCTCTACTATTAACAACTTCAGGATCTATTTTAATCATATTGTGATTGTTATTCGCACACCAACAAACGAATTTCTCTGGATTTTGCATTATTATACAAGTTAAAACATAATAACTAAATACGTTACTTCTTTCTTTGTATAATCTACGTTTAATACGATTAATCTCTTCTTTTCCCACTAAATCTTCATATGATAATCCCATAAAATCAAGAACTTTATTACACTGTACTAGTGAGAATTTAGTCTCTGTATTCATAAACTCTTTACATGTTGATATAAACGCGTCTTTTGAATTAGGTGTTCTATAAAAAGACGTAAAGTATACGTTTAAAATTCTTGCCCACGATTCTGCATAACACTCCGACAAAAGAATGTCGGTATCTATTGGAAAAACCGATTTTAAATCGTGGTTTTCTATAGAAAAATCTAACCCTAAATAGTGCATGGATTCGTGTATTAGTACCTTAAACCATTCTTCGCTACGATATATGGTAATATTGCCATTAGCACATCTAGTAGTATAACCAGTATTAACGTTGTTAGGTCCTAATACTTCCACGTTCGATTCTGGAAGTATTTTTTTGAAATCTGTTAAATATAATATTATTGATATATTTTTCGAACAGTTTTCAGTACTGTAATCAACTATAAACGCATACCATACTAATATTAGTTTAATATATTTTTTTATGCTTGCAAGAGTATTTTTTGTGTCCTCAAAGTATATTGAAATACTTATATCAAAACGATTATCTATATTTTTAGAGTATTTAAACAATAAATATTCTGTAATATCCATATAACTTTTTATTTGAGAAGGCAGCCATCTGGATGATTCAGCTTTCGCCGTTTCTAATACTAATCCATTTTCTACATTAAATTTACATGTACTATTAATTAGTTTTTTGCTTTTTTTAATGTTTGAATAAATATTCCCTAATATTTTGTCATAGTCCATTTTATATATTTGTAATCATATTTTTACATTGATTATAAATATATTATTTGAGTAAATCGTTCCTAATCTTCATTAGGTTCGTAAATTCAACAGGTTCGGCTCCTCTTTGATAATGCATAAGTCTGGCGTTTTTCGTTGCTGTAAGTACCCGCTTTAATTTATCTGATTGCATAAATTTGGCCAATTGGGCACGATTCATTTCTTCTGTATTTCTACCGGAAGTAAAGAAATCCTCATCCATCTTAATATCCGGGGGTCTAATTTGCTTACTTCCTTGTTTTCCTGTCTTGCTTCCTGCTGTTTTCGCCATAACAGGATCCTTAGATAAAACACTTCCCGAATTCAATGAAAACTCTAAATAATATTTGTTATTATTAGTTTTAAACTTTGAACCCTGATAGTAATGCTCTACCGATAACCATTTGCGTCCATCTAATTCAAATTCCTCTTCCCAGAAATTCGATAACATTTTCCTCCACGAAGGGATCTTCGATAATTCCGAAAATTCCTTGACTTGTTCTTTGGGTATCGTTTCGCCGCTACCTTTTCCAGGCAACGGTTTGTCGTTTGATTTAGAATAAAATTGGAAAACAATATTATCTGTGTATAAACCTTGTGATGTTTGTGCCATCTCCTTAAAATCGTCATCCACCTTATTATCAACCAGTTTTTTGTATTCTTTAAACTCAGGAATCAAATTATAAACACCTCCTTGTGTTTCCATGCACTTATAAACAATTAATTCCTTTATTTTATTTGGTATCTCGGTAAAAGATAAATGCTCCTTGTTGTCATATTTAATTAATCTGTAATGAGATCCAGTATATTCTGCTAATATATAATAATTAGGTCTAAATATTCCTTTTCTTTCTAAAATATCATCATTAAGCTGCCCGCACTGTAATACATTGTCTATGTCATTGTTTGAATAAGCTTCTTCGGAAAATAACACCAGTTTAATATTCATTACGCGCTCTAACGTAGATATACTCCATGTTTCACCCCAAAACTCACATGTTTGTATTTTCTTTTTGAGACCATCTTTATTTTTAATGCCTTTCATAAATTTCAATTCTCCTAACATCTGATTTGTTATTGATTTCTCTTCTTTAATTCTTTCATATTCTTCCTTTATTTCTTTTGCGCGTTTCGTCAATTCACTTTGATATGTTCTGTCTTTTGTTACTTTCATCTGTTCGGCCAAATTTTTATTTTCACTCTGCAACTCTTTAAGTTTATCATTGTCGCCTTTGATGCTTTTCATATAGGAGTCATACAATTCCTTATACCCTGAAAATAACTTATCTGTAACATTTTCCGCTAAGGTTTTTCTTAACGACTCTACTGTAATAGAAGAATCCGCTTCACTTAAAGCATCCACAATAACGAAAAATAAACAATCGCCGTCCCCTTTATTCTCTTTTATAGTATACTTGTTTGATTTTAAATAACTTTCTATCCATGTTTCAGACTTCGATTCATCATATACTTCGGGTTGAAGAGTTAGTTTGTCTTCTTTAACAGGTGTTTTGACTTCTTTATCGACAGTTACTTTCTCTGTGGTTTTATCTACCAAGTAATCGCTTGTGATAAAGGAATATAGCAATGGCATTTCCAAGATTTCTATGTTTAAATCACCGTCGTCGTCCAAATACTTATCTAAATTGTCGGATTCGATCTCGTATAAACCAATTTTGGACACAATTTTATCTTTGTAAACCAAATATAATGAAAAAAAGATTATTTTATAATCCAGATACGTAGTATTTGGCTTACCTATCGCCACAATTATGTCAGTATCTAATAACTCAATTTCAAATGTCGCAGCAGAATGATTTTTGTCGTTATTATCTATATTTTCTTTTTCTTCATATTCTACTTTCTTATTTATGTTTGAGAAAACCATTATATTAATTAAATATTATATATTTACTTAAATACTTATCGTTTTTAATTTCTTTTATGTAAAACCAGAGTTTTTTTCTTTTATTTACAATAAACACATTGTTAATATCTAATTCATATTGCAATATTGCATCAATCATATCATCTTTTCGCTTCTTATGTGGTTTTACTATATTCTTGTCGTGACTATTATAAAATTCTATTATTTTCTTGAGATCATTGACATTGTAATTTAATGAGTAATCTAATTTATTTGCCATATATTCGTCTACAACTTTGTCTTGATCACTAATGTCATATTCGTTATATAATACATCTATATCAACACGCGTTTCTCTGTTTAAATCTTCTGTTAAATTATATATTATATTTTGTTCCATTAGCTAATATCAATATATCCTTTAATTATCTTTTATAAAATCAATTATATCCATATATTTAAATTTACTTTTATTAGAGAAACCCATTTTTCCATTGTATTTTGTTAGGTTTCCGGATATTTTTTCTTTAATATCTGCTTCACAACTACCCATATTGGTTACAATGATGAATACATTTTCAACTATTTCCTCTACTATCTTCTTATTATCCGCTTCATTGACATTAGTTTCCATAAGCGTGTCTAATTTGTATATCATGTTGGTTACAACATTCATATCTAGTACATTTTGTTTCATTAAGTTTGTAATAAATAAACTTATAGACTTCCTTTTGTCATTCAATATGTTATTTTTACAAAACTTGTCATAATCTACATTAGAGTCTACTAGCTCAATATTTTCAAAGAGAACAAGATATGTATCAATGCTATCATTTAATACATCTTTAAGGATAGAGTGTTTTGTGATAATTTCACTATATAATATGGCATAAACTTCCGAATAAAACTTGTTGCTGCTTGCCGTTTCAAATATAAAGTTGCCTATTTTCCTTATTTCTTCTTGATCGGAACTGTTTATTATAAATTCAATATGTTCTTCCAGCTTGGGTTTTATTTTTTCATAGTTAGTATTAGTTAATTTATTTAATAAAGAACGAAGTTCATTAATATTCTTATCAACACCCTCTTTATTAAAATCGGTTTTTTTAAAATTCGAACTATCAACAAAGTCTTTCCTTTTATTATCTCTTTTCTGTTTCTGAAACACAGGCGTTTTAGAGTACGTATTAGCACCTACAGTGTTAGCAAGCTCTTCTATAAGTCTAACAGTTTCTTCTGGTAATTTGACCGTGTTTTTAACTAGTAACATTTCTTCTATCTTGTATCTTTTAGTCATATATATTTGTAGTTGTTATAATAATATTTATATCAATTTATAATTATATATAATTATACTTAAACATATTAGATATATAAAATACATGAGTGCATTATTAGATAATGAATATGTTCATAATGAAAATGAACATACATATGAAACCTTCAATACGTGGGAGGACAGTAATTTAAATTTAAAAGAGAATTTACTTCGTGGTTTATACTCGTATGGATTCTCTAAACCAAGTCCTATACAGCAAAAATCTATAATATCTATGATTAAAGGTAAAGATATAATTGCTCAAGCACAGTCTGGAACAGGAAAAACAGGTGCTTTTTCGGTAGGAGCATTAAACAATGTAGACGAATCTAGTGAAACATTACAGGTTTTACTTTTATCTCCAACTAGAGAACTAGCTTTACAAAGTTATAATGTTATAGATAATTTATCAAAAAAAATGGAGATTAATAAAGTGTTGTTGATTGGTGGAACATCGATAGATACGGATATAAACAACGTTACAAGTAAGAACCCACATATTGCAGTTGGGTGTACCGGAAGGGTATTTGATTTAATCCGGAGAGGCAAATTAGATTATAAGAATATAAAACTATTGATATTAGACGAGGCGGATGAGATGTTATCAGTTGGTTTCAAAGAACAGGTATATGAAATATTCCAGTATTTAAACAATGATGTACAAATCTGTTTGTTTAGTGCAACAATGCCAAATGAGATAGAGAGTATGAGTAAGAAATTTTTAAGGGATCCTGTGAAGATCTTGGTAAAAACGGAGATGCTTACATTGGAAGGTATAGGACAATATTATATCGCTTTTGAGAGTGAGTCAGCCAAGTTTTATGCATTAAAGGATCTTTACGGATACATATCGGTTTCACAGTGTATTATTTACTGTAATAGCACAAGGAGAGTTGAAGATTTGTATCAATCGCTATATGAAGACAATTTCCCTGTATGCCGAATACACAGTAATATGGATAAACAGGAACGCAATAATGCATACAATGAGTTTATAAATGGTAAATATCGGGTTCTAATTTCCAGTAACGTTACAGCAAGAGGTATAGATATTCAGCAAGTAAGCACGGTTATTAATTTCGACATACCCAAATGTCCGAGGGCTTATTTACATAGAATAGGTAGATCTGGTAGATGGGGGCGAAAGGGTGTGGGTATTAATTTCATAACAAAACAAGACACGTATAAAATGAAAGAAATCGAGCAATATTACAATACCGAGATTAAAGAATTTCCAGCATCAATGGTTAATTAAAAGTTTTGTAATTGGTTTGGTTTTACAATATATTTTATAATTGCATTATAAAATGTATAACGAGCAAATCATTTCTAAAACTTTTAATTTACCAATTAATTATATTGAAAAAAAGAGGATATTAGAAGATAATATAATTACCGACTTAGAGTTAATCAAATGTTATGATGAAAGTAATAAACCCATATATCATGAACTGTTTAATCCTTGTGATGACATATCAAAAGAAACGTCTAAAATGTGGGTAAAATATTATACCGATGACACAATGTTTTTAAAAGATTCAAAAAGTTTATATAAGAATATTAAAATTTCGTGTTTGAATGATTGTAGTAAATTTACCGAAACATGGTTTGAAATAATGAACAACGATGATTTTTTATGTAAGTATCATTACGTTGATTCAAAGTATTTAAAATCCTTTAATACTAACTCTAAATTTTTAACATACTTATCTATTTACAATATGATGTCTCCGGTGTTAGCACTTATATCGCCAATAATTCTATTAATAATACCCTTTTTAATTTTAAAAGTAAGAAAGATTCCTGTTACTATTTCACAATATAAACGTGAAATCGGCAAAATTCTAGGAAAACATCCAGTAGGTAATTTTTTCAAAAACTTCAACAAGGTGGGTTTCAAAAAGAAAATATACATGCTTTCAAGTCTAGGATTTTATGGGTTTCAAATGTATCAGAATTGTATGTCGTGTTACAGATTCTACAAAAACCAAAAATATATACATAACTTCTTCAATGAAACCAAAAACTATATCAATAATACCGTAAATAGTATGAACAACTACTTAAATTATACAAGAAATCTAAAGACGTACAATCCATTTAATGAGGATCTTTTAAAGCATAAAACTATTTTAGAATCTTATTGTCAAAGACTGTCAAGTATTACAGATATGAATAAAAAGAACATACATAAAAATGTTAGCCAAATTGGCGTACTTATGAAGGAGTTTCATAGAGCCAGATTTGACGAGGAACTCGAAAATACTATCACGTATAGTTTAGGATTTAATGGTTACTACAATAATATTTACGAATTAAAAGGTTTAATAAACACTAATAAAGTTAATTTCTGTAAATTTTCAAACTCTAAAATGAAGCTAAATAACATGATATATCCATCGTTACAGAACACACCAGGCGTAGTTAAAAATAGTGTGGATTTAAATAAAAATCTAATAATTACAGGACCTAATGCTGCTGGGAAAACTACGGCAATTAAGACAGTAATGTTAAACATAATATTTTCGCAACAGTTATCTTTAGGATTTTATAAAAACGCTACGATAACTCCATATAAGTATCTTCATTGTTACATTAATATACCAGATACATCAGGTAGAGACAGTTTATTCCAAGCCGAAGCCCGTAGATGTAAGGAAATAATAGAGCATATAGAGGAAGAACCTAGTGATAATCATTTCTGTTTATTCGACGAGTTGTATTCTGGTACCAACCCTGACGAGGCATCAGCAAGTGCATAT